>Ga0209810_1002026_pt1 | contig 26371 bp, 22 predicted proteins | sample Coa_R1_7_FD_187159 | JGI IMG/M metagenome (GOLD analysis project Ga0209810, IMG submission 187159) | Surface soil microbial communities from Centralia Pennsylvania, which are recovering from an underground coalmine fire - Coalmine... | ecosystem: Environmental > Terrestrial > Soil > Unclassified... | reverse complement strand
TGATGATGGACCGGATGACGGGCAAATCGCGCGGCTTTGCCTTTGTCACGATGAATGACAAGGCGCAGGCCAACGCCGCAGCCGGTGCGCTGAACGGGCGCGAATTCAACGGCCGCACGTTAACTGTGAATGAAGCGCGGCCGCGCGAACCGCGCCCGCATAACAACGGCGGTGCGCGCCGTTCCTTTGCCGGTTTCCGGCGCTAAATTGAAATGACGATCGCCCGGCGCTCACCGAAAATGGGCGCCGGCGCATCGAGGCGCAAAAACAGAGGGCGACCGCGCCGCCCGCCCCCCGGGTCACAGTGGCGCTTGCTGAGAAGGGAGTGGCGCTTGCTGAGAAGGGCTTTGAGACGATGGCTACCGAAAAGGCAATCACAGTAGAAGGCACCATCACGACGGTGTTGCCCGGGACCATGTTCCGCGTTGCGCTGGCCAACCGTCATCTGGTGCTGGCCCATATTTCCGGCAAGTTGCGAAAACGTTTCATTCGCCTGACCATCGGCGATCGCGTGCAGATGGAGATGTCGCCGTACGATACCGGCAAGGCGCGCATCGTTTACCGGCTCTGAAATGGCAAAGCGCTTTTATTTCGAGCCGCCCCGACGGCGCGCCAAACCGAAAGCCGGAACCGAAGTGAAAAGCCTGCTGGTGCGGTGCCCCTGTACCTCGAAGCTTGCAGATACGGGACAGACGATTGAAGCAGGCCGCTGGGCCACGGCAAAAGTGAAGCGGCAGAAACTGGCCTGTCCACATTGCGGCGAGGTTCACAGCTGGGCGAAATCGGATGTCGTGCTCGGCAGACCGATGTCGAGTTGAGGGTTCCGAAAATTTTCGTTATTCGCCGATGATTCTCACCAGCACTCGCTCCTCTCTTCGGCCGTCGAATTTGCCGTAGAAGATTTACTCCCACGGCCCGAAATCGAGTTTGCCACTGGTGATGGGCACCACGATTTCACTGCCCATGATCTGACGCGTCAGATGCGAGTCGGCGTTGTCTTCGCCGGTGCGGTTGTGCTGATAGCGTTTCGTGCTGCGTGTTCTTGCAAATCTCGATCTGGCCAAGGCGGCACCGCTTCTGTGTGCCGGGATTACCACTTACTCGCCCATGCGCCGGGCCGGCGTGGGTAAAGGGAAAAAGGTTGGCGTGGTCGGTCTGGGCGGTTTGGGTCATATGGCGGTGAAATTTGGTCGCGCGTTCGGGGTGCACGTCGTGGTTTTTACCACCTCGCCTCCGAAAAGGGAAGACGCGCTGCGACTTGGCGCTGACGAAGCTGTTGTCTCACGCAATGCCAATGAGATGAAAAAGCACGCCGGCAGCTTCGATTTCATCATCGACACCGTTTCGGCCAATCATGACATCAATGCCTATATCAATTTACTTGATGTGGGCGGCAATATTACCTTGGTGGGCGCACCCCCGGAGCATCTCAAGGTTCCGGCCTTCAGTCTCATCAGTCGGCGCCGCAGTCTCTCGGGCTCCGTCATTGGAGGCATCGCAGAGACGCAGGAAATGCTCGATTTTTGCGGTGCCTACAACATCACAGCAGACGTGGAAGTCATTCCGATCCAGAAAGTGAACGAAGCTTACGAGCGACTGCTGAAGTCTGAAGTAAAATATCGTTTCTCCATCGACATGGCTTCTCTGAAGTCGGAGTGATCGGAAAATGCGAAAGCGCAAACTTTGGAAAGGCGGTCTGGAAGTCTCGGCTATCGGGCTTGGCTGCATGGGGATGAGTTTTGGTTACGGTCCGCCGAAGGAGCGGCGCGAGATGATCTCGCTGATTCGCGTGGCTGTTGAGTGCGGCGTGACTTTTTTCGATACCGCCGAAATTTACGGTCCGTTCACGAACGAGGAGCTGGTGGGCGAAGCGCTGGCTCCGGTGCGGGAGCAGGTGGTGATCGCCACCAAGTTCGGCTTCAAATTCGGTCCCAAGGGCGAGCAACTCGGTCTCGACAGCAGGCCCGGGCACATCAGAGAAGTTGCGGACGCTTCGCTGAAACGATTGCGCACGGACGTGATCGATCTGTTTTATCAACACCGCGTCGATCCGGACGTGCCAATAGAAGAGGTGGCCGGCGCGGTGAAAGAACTGATTCAGAGAGGCAAGGTCAAACACTTCGGCCTTTCGGAAGCCAGCGCGCAAACGATCCGACGCGCGCATGCGGTTCAACCGGTCACAGCGGTCCAGAGCGAATATTCGCTGTGGTGGCGAGAGCCGGAGCACGAAGTGTTGCCCACGCTTGAGGAACTGGGGATCGGATTCGTCCCGTTCAGCCCTCTGGGGCGAGGCTTTCTTACAGGCACGATCGACGAGAATACGGCTTTTGATGAATCGGATTTCCGCAACGTTCTGCCGCGCTTCACGGTGGCGGCGCGCAGGGCGAACCGCGCCCTCGTTGATTTGTTAGGCAAAATTGCAGAGCGAAGGAAAGCGACAATTGCGCAGATTGTCCTTGCTTGGCTGCTGGCGCAGAAGCCGTGGATCGTCCCAATCCCCGGCACCACGAAACGGCATCGCCTGGAGGAAAATATTGGCGCAGCGGCGCTGGAACTCTCGCCCGAGGAAGTTCAGGAGATCGGGGAAGCGCCTTCCAGGATTCCCGTGCAGGGCGAGAGATATCCCGAGCATTTGAAACGGATGGCCGGGCGCTAGGTAGGCGCGATCGAACCATGACGTCGTTCTTTCTGCTTAAAGCGACTCGTTCGCCCAGGGACTTGGGATCTCGCCTTCTTTAGTCAACGTAAGGCAAAGAGAAAATAAGAGTTGCGATCGGCGCGATCCGGGCGATAGGGGCTTATTGGATTGCGCTGTTTGACTTCATGGCACGGTAGATCGTCAGGTGGGCTTGGCTCAGTGGTGGTTTGAAACCCGATTCCCGGGAACGGCTCTGCAGCTCGGTCGTTTTTCCAAGTGATTACAAATGAAACTATACGTAGGGAATCTCTCCTTTGAGACCACCGAGAACGATCTTCAGGATCTGTTCGAACAACATGGCGCCGTTGCCGAAGTCCATCTGATGATGGACCGGATGACGGGCAAATCGCGCGGCTTTGCCTTTGTCACGATGAATGACAAGGCGCAGGCCAACGCCGCAGCCGGTGCGCTGAACGGGCGCGAATTCAACGGCCGCACGTTAACTGTAAACGAAGCGCATCCGTACGAACAACGCCCTCGTCCTTCTCTGGGGAAGCGGACTTTCTCCGGCTTTCGCCGCTAGATCGGAATCAATCGTCGATTCACCCGAGAACACCGCCGAGGCCCATGTGCACCGGGTCCATGCATTTTGCAAACGCCATTGAGTTGAAGGGCTCTATTCAAGCAGTCCTGCCGGAACAGTGTTTCGGCTGGTCCTTGCCAACGACGAATCGCCCGGTTGTGGCGCAAGTGTCCGGCAAATGCGCAAACGGTCTATTCGTCGTCTGAAAAGGAGAGGTTTACCTTGTGCTTACTGCTGCTGCGTTCATACCAGGACCAGGAACGACGTCATCCTGGGAAAGCCACATCGGCAAGCCGATGATTTTAAACAAACTTTTTTTCCTATGATTTTCCATATTCCTACTAATCGGATTAATTGGGTGACCAGCTCATTTCTGATTGGCACGTTTTTGCTCACGCTCACCGCGGTGCCTCTCTACCTCTGGTACTTTGGCGTGGATTGGTTCCAGTTGAGCCTGTTCATGGGGTTGCTGGCCGCAACCGGCTTCAGCATCACCCTGGGTTATCATCGTCTGTTTTCACACATGACGTTTCGGGCGAAACTTCCGGTGCGTTTATTTGTCCTTATTTTTGGCGCTGGAGCGTTTGAGAATTCCGTGCTGATGTGGGCGAGCGATCATCGACGGCATCATAAATTCGTGGACCATGACGATGACCCGTACGACATCAGCAAAGGTTTTTTCCATGCGCACATTGGCTGGCTGTTGTTCAAGCTCTGGCCGCAACCGCCTTTCGATAACGTGGCCGATCTGAGAAAAGATCGGCTGGTGATGTGGCAGCACCGACATATTCATCTCATTGCCGTGGTGATGAGCTTCGTTTTGCCCACACTCGCCGGGCTAGCGTGGGATGGCTGGGTCGGCGCGCTCGGCGGCTTCCTGGTCGGCGGAGTGGCCAAAGTGGTCGTCCTCCAACACTGCACGTTTTTAATTAACTCGGCCTGCCATACGCTGGGACGTCAGCCGTATTCGAGACGATGCAGCGCGCGCGACTCACTTTTGATGGCGCTGCTGACGTTTGGCGAAGGCTATCATAATTATCATCACGCGTTTCAGCACGACTACCGTAACGGCGTGAAGCCGTGGCAATGGGACCCCACCAAATGGCTAATTTGGATTTTATCGAAGCTTGGGCTAACAGAAGGGTTGCGCCGGGTCCCACGGCAAGCAATTGAGTCCACCCAGGCGCAGACACGGAATTCGGAAGCAAAATCGAGCCTTCTCTTTGACTGGGGCGGGATCAAACACGCTGGCAAAGATATCCCGCGGGGGTTCGGCTAAACCGTGCGATAGTGATCCGATGAGGGATATTAGAAGAGCGTTCCAACCCAAACAGTTTCGGCTTTGGATGCCCGAGACAGCGGTGGCGCGAGCGAAACGCCGCAGGCGGTCGCTCCAGCGATGGAAGGGAATAGCCAGAGCTCGCTGCTCCAGAAAGGGCTCGACTTAGCCGCAATTGCACTTAAACCGCGGCCCATGTTTCGACGGATGGCCCGCTCAAAGCCCGGCTGGGTGAGATGCCCGCAACCGGTGGCTTGAGCGATCTAGGCGCGTCGGGCGGCGGCGAGTTACCTTGGAAAGGATCTGAAGCTTGTGCTTGCAAACCCACGGCCCGGTAACCGCACTCGATTTTGCGTCAGGAAACCCACATTTTGTTTCTGGTCAGAAACCTCGCAACCCTTTTGTTTCGGGCTCCGAATTACGGGCCGTATGCGGCTTCTATTCGATTTCCAGCGTGCAGCAACGGCATTCGATCCTGTCGCGAAAAATTCTTTAAGTTCATTTGAACATTCTTACGGAAACATTGTCCAACGGAATGGAAACCGAAGGAGAAACAGAAAGGAGGAACAACCATGGCTATTACCGATCTGATTCCGTGGAACAGAACTGCTCGGCCTCTGGGGATGCGTCGTCGGGAGATGGATCCCTTCAGCAGCCTGCGCCGGGAAATTGATCGCGTCTTCAGCGATTTTCTCAACGACTGGCCCTGGATGGGCCGGATGAGCCTGTTTGATCGGCAGTTCTCCACATTCATGCCAACGGTGGACGTCACCGAAACCGACAAGGAATTCTGTGTGACGGCCGAGTTGCCCGGAATGGAGGAGAAGGATATCGAAGTGAGCTATTCCGACGGCGGGCTCACCATCAAGGGCGAGAAACGCGAAGAACGCGAGGAAACCCGGGGTGATTATTATCACTCCGAGCGGCAGTTTGGAGCGTTTGAGCGCACCATACCGCTGCCCGAAGACGTCAACCCGGACAAGGCAAAGGCTTCTTTCAAGAAGGGAGTCCTGAAAATCACGCTTCCGAAGACTGAAGAGGCGCGATCCCACAAGAAGACGATTCCCATTGAGGCTTAATGGCAGTCTCTGTTCGGGGCGCGGCACAGACCAAATGCCGCGCCTTTTTTTTGTAAACTTTCAGCGCGATGTGTGGGAAAGCGATTACCTGCGGAAGCTCTTGCCCAAGGGGCAGGAGTTATGTTCAATGGAAAAAAAGAAACGCTTCCATGACGAGCGGCATTTTTTTATTCCGGCGCTGTGGTCTTCTGGCGCTTTTTTACAATTTCGCCAGAGCACTTTGTCTGGCGGCGCTCTCTCCAGAACATCCGCCGGTGCGTCCGGCCGATGCTGCATCGCCGGTACTCATCTGGGACATTGACCCCGCGAAGGCCAGCGCTCTCCCGCGGAACTTTCGCACTACTGAGGACTTCCCGAAAAATGAAACAGGCGAACCATTTGAGAACGCTGGATTAAAGGAGCTTCGCGCCTCCGGCAGTGGAGAATTTACGGCCGACAATCTCAAACTTCTGCTGGCCCGCACTCGCGGGCCGGTCACCGTTTTCGATTTAAGACAGGAAACGCACATCTTCATCAACGGTCTGCCTGCGAGCTGGTTTGCCACGCACGACTGGGCTAACGTGGGCAGAAGTCGGGCTGCAATCGAAGCCGAGGAAACGGCACAAGTGCAATCGCTCAAGCCCGGCAGCGAGGTTTCGATTCGATTTGGCGAGCCGGTGAAGAAAGGGCATCGCGACGCCGGGGCGCCTCTGCGTGTGACAGTCAATTACGCGAATACCGAGCGCGAGCTGGTGGAAGCCGCCGGTGCGCGGTACGTGCGCATTCCCGTGACCGATCACGCGCGTCCCATGGATGAAGAAGTGGATCGGTTTGTTCTGGCTGTGCGGGAGATGCCGCCGGATGGCTGGGCCCATTTCCACTGCGAAGCTGGGCGTGGCCGAACCACGACTTTCATGGCGCTTTACGATATGCTGCGAAACGCGGCGCGCATTTCCTTTGAAGCCATTGCGCGGCGTCAAAAATTGCTGGGCTACGGCTATGACGTGCTGGCTCCGGCAGCGCCCGGAAACTGGAAAGCGCCTTATATCGCTGACCGGATCGCGTTCGTCCGCGCCTTTTACGATTATGCCCGCGCCAATCCCAATGGCCGACCGCGACTCTGGAGCGAATGGCTCAAGGCTGGAGGGCAGTGATGGGAATGCTATCCGGCGCGCAACCTTTGCTCTCGCTGCATCGCGAGGGAAGGGCACGCTTTGAGGCAGAGTGATCCCGTAAACGTGGAGTTCCGCCTGCGTGCTTGCTCCGGCTGAGCCCGTGTGCTTTTAGCGCTTGAAAGCAAAGGCTTGGAGGCGAGGGGAATCGAACCCCTGTCCTCATCGTTCTCCACGCAAGCCTCTACATGTTTATCCGGCGATTGGTTCTGAGGAGCCGCGCCATGCACCGGCGCACTGCCGGCTCCCGAGCGTCCACGAAATCGATTCACGAACCGGCGCGGTCGCTCCGCCGATTCGCCAGCCTGCTATCCTCGTTTTCGCAGCCAGCAGGCGTCACAGCGAAAACGTCGCGGTCAATTAAGCCGCGAGAGCGAGACCTTCGTAGTCTGCGTTTATTTGGTTGGTTCGATTTTTAACGAGGCCAACGAACCATCCTCGACATGCCGCCCGCGCTTCCAACGATGAGTCGAAGCCGGTGCGCCCCCATTTTTGGGCTTGAAAAATTAATCTCTTTTAAGCTCTTATGCAACCAGCGGTGTTCGTCGCACGCTTGCTCTCTGGAAGCATCGCTGATTAAATGATCGATTTGGAGAATGGCAGTGGACCTGACAGCTCAACCCCTGGCCGGCTCGCAGCAGGCGGTAATTGCGCCAGGCGAAGCAATCGCACCTGGGAAAGTGACCGGCTTTTCTTTGCCGGAAAAAGCGGCGCGGTCGTCCTGGTGGCTGCGGCGTTATCTGCGTTGGACGCGCCGGAATTTCAGTAGCCGGGCCAAATTGCTCTCGGGCGGGGATGTTATCGTGTTGTCGGCGCCAAAAAGCGGGCGCACATGGATTCGGACGTTTCTCTGCGCGTACCTGTGCAAACGCTACGGGGTTGAATTTACTCTGCAGCCGGGGCGTTATGATCTGCCGGGATTCCCGCGCGTCATATTCTCCCACGATCGATTTGAACACCGGACCAAGGGTAATTTATGGGACCGGCTGCGGGGCAAATATCTGGTGCCCCGCAAGGATTTGCGACGGGCGAAAATCGTTCTGCTTGTGCGCGATCCTCGAGACTGCTTCGTTTCGCTTTACATTCAAATGACCCGACGTGATCCAGACGCTGCGCTCAAGGAGCGATCCGTCAGCGAGCTTCTCCGCGACGAACGATTTGGAATCCGGGGTTTCGTCCGGGTGATGAACGACTGGCTGGATGAATTTGGCGGCCGAAGTGATTTCACCGTTGTCCGCTACGAGGCGCTTCGCGCATCGCCGGCAGAATATTTTCGGCAGCTTCTTGCCGTGCTCGGTGAAACGGTGCCAGACGCTTCGGTTTTTCAAGAGGCGCTCGATTTCGCGCGATTTGAGAACATGCAGAAGCTGGAGGCTGCGGGTGCTTTCGATTCCGAAATTCTTCAACCAGGGGACGTGCGGGATCCGGAATCGTTCAAAGTACGCCGGGGAAAGGTTGGCGGTTATCGGGACTACCTTTCTGCCCAGGATCAGGAATACGCCACGGAGGCATTGCAAGACCTCGATCCGCGGTTCGGTTACAATTCGCGCGGGACCACAGCGGTATAATTGGCTGCAGCGCAGTTTCAAACAGCGATAGCGCAGAACATGTTGTGAGGCTCCAGGGGAACGATTGTGGCTCTCATGAGATCTCGTTTACAGCAAGCCAGTATTGCCGCAGCCCTGTTGCTGGCAATCGGCCAGATCGATCTGCCTGGTGCACAGAAGCCCTTTGATTCTGGGAGAATGGTGGTTCGGTTCGGCCATTTCCCGAATATCACCCATGCTCAAGGGGTAATCGCACACGCTTTGTCGCGACAGGGCAAGGGCTGGTTTGAACAACGGCTCGGGCCGAACGCTGAGGTTCAATGGTTCACTTACAATGCGGGACCCTCAGCCATGGAAGCAATTTTCGCCGGATCGCTCGACGTCACGTACGTGGGTCCCGGCCCCACACTTAACGCCCACTTAAAATCAAATGGCGAAGAAATGCGCGTCATTTCGGGCGCGGCCAACGGCGGGGTCGCCTTGGTAGTGAGAGCCGATTCAGCCATCAAAACGCCTGCCGATTTTCGCGGCAAAAAAATCGCCACGCCGCAGCTGGGCAACACGCAGGATATTTCCTGTCGTGCATGGTTAAAAGCCCAGGGATTCAAGGTCACGCTAACGGGCGGCGACGTAATGGTAATTCCCACGGCAAATCCGGACCAGCTCGGCCTTTTGCAAAGGGGCGCGGTGGAAGGCGTCTGGACCGTGGAACCGTGGGTGACACGCTTGGAACGCGACGCCAGGGCGCGCGTTTTTCTCGAAGACAAGGAGACCATCACCACCTGGCTGGTCTCCAGTGTGAAGTTTTTACGAACTCATCACGAGTGGGCGAAGAAAATCGCAGAGGCGAATGCGGAACTAACCAGGTGGATTCAGCAGAATGAAGCAGAAGCGCAACGGCTATTGATCCAGGAGTTGAAAGCCGAAACGCGGACAGACTTCGCGCCCGAGGCTGTGGCCCGGGCCTGGAAACGGATACAATTGACCAGCGAAATATCGCGCGACCTCATCGCCAAGTCGGTCCGAGACGCCAGTGAAGCCGGCTTCTTAAAAGGCTCGACAGACACTTCCAGACTGATCGAGATTCCGTAATGCGGGGGATCGCTCATCGCTCCTCGGCCAAAGAGGAACTGGAGATTGTTCCGCCCTCGAAACTTTCGATTGAAAACGTTTCGAAAAATTTTCGAGGCGCGTCGGGCCATATTTTGGCGTTGGACCGGGTAAGCCTCAACGTTGCCGAGGGTGAATTTGTGTGTCTTGTCGGCGCGAGCGGTTGCGGGAAAACAACGTTGCTCAATATCATTGCCGGCCTGGAGAAACCCGACGACGGCAGAGTGCTCGCCGATGGCAAACCCGTGACGGGACCCGGTCGCGAACGGCTGGTCATGTTTCAAGAGCCGGCGCTTTTCCCGTGGTTGAACGTTTTGGGAAATGTTCTTTTTGGACTCAAGTTCAAGCCCAATCTGAGCAGACGCGACCGCCACGAGGTAGCCAGGTACTACCTCGAACTGGTCGGGCTGAGCCGATTTCAACATGCGAATATCCACGAGCTTTCTGGTGGGATGAAGCAGCGTGTCGCGCTGGCGCGCGCTCTCGCGCCCAACCCGCGTGTGTTGCTCATGGACGAGCCGTTTGCGGCGCTGGACGCGCTCACACGCGAACAACTTTACGGCGACATCCAGCGAATCTGGCAGGCGCGCCGTAAGACGATTGTCTTCGTTACGCACAACGTTCGCGAAGCGGCGTGTCTGGGCGATCGGGTCCTGGTTTTTTCACCGCATCCCGGCCGTATCCAAGAGGAATTCGCAGTCAACCTGCCGCGGCCGCGCGACATTAACAGCGTCGATCTCGCTGCGCATGCGACACAAATTACAAAGGCTCTAAAGAGCGTGGGGCAAACTGAAGCTGCTGCACTCAAATGAAACGGTTTCTCCTTGCGACCGCATTCTTCGCTCTGCTCGTTTTGCTGTGGGAAGCAGCGTATCGGGCAAAAATCTGGTCACCCGTGCTGCTGCCCTCGCCGAAGCAGGTTATAACCTATTTGGAGGGCGCTGCCGCCGACGGAACGCTGTTTAAAGCGACGGGGATCACCATGCGGCGCCTTCTGCTTGGCTATGCGATTGGACTCATCCTGGGACTGCCGCTGGGGCTTCTGACGGCGCGATGGAAACTGTTTCATGACACGCTGGGAACGATGGCGCTTGGATTGCAGACATTGCCCAGCGTCTGCTGGGTGCCACTGGCGCTCCTGTGGTTTGGGCAAACAGAAGCCGCTATGCTCTTCGTGGTAGTGATGGGGACTTTGTGGTCGGTGATCATCGCGACTGAGACTGGCGTGCGCAACGTGCCGCCCATTTATCGCCGGGCTGCACTAACCATGGGTTCCAAAGGATTACACATGTGGTTCAAAGTGATTCTGCCCGCGGCGCTACCATTCATCGTGAGTGGAATGAAACAGGGGTGGGCGTTTGCCTGGCGTTCACTGATGGCTGCTGAAATCTTCGTCACAATCCTCACTGGGTTCGGCCTCGGACAACTGCTCCATTACGGTCGCGAACTAAGCGCCATGGAGCAGGTCATTGGAATCATGATTGTGATCATCGCGATCGGTCTGTTGGCGGACAGAATTTTCTTTTCCCCGATCGAAAAATTTCTTCATCGCCGTTGGGGCACGAGCCAGCCATGAGAATGGGGCGGAAAAGAAACACAAACGAGGTGAGGAACCAAGGAATGACAACGTCCAGGCGTCTTGTGCCGGCGCCCGAGTGTGAGCGGTCCTCAAGCGGACCCCGGGGACATGAACGCGTTTGAAGAAACCCCGCTGGGGACAACGGACGCAGGCAGCCGTCTCAGCGCAACGGCCGCGCCACGAGGATGCCGCTGTCGGAACGATAGCGATAGAGGTATTTGGACAGTTGCGAATCTACGACCACTTTGCCGTAGTTGCTCGGCGACGAAGCATGCATGAAATGCAGAACGCCGTCGCCCGTGCGCAAAGCCAGGCCCACGTGCGCCGTGGAATAAAGCCCATTCCGATCGCGCGAGATGATGCCGATGATGTCGCCGCTCCGCAATTTTGGTTCAATTGCCGCCACCTTGTTCTTTGGGATTTGGTAGAGCGGCCGCGAGGAGACCGCCGCTTCCATGCGCGCCAGGGGGCCGAGCAAAGAACGATTCGCAGCGAGATAACGATAATGCCGCCAGCCCACACTCATCTCCCGTGCCGAATGGGGAACGCTGTGTCCACCCAGTTCGCGCGTGAGATCTTCGACGAGGCCGCGGCGGCTGTTGTCGTAAAGCCAGTCCTCCAGATAATGGAGGCGTGAAAGATATTCGCCCGTGCACTGGCCGCCGCGGTAGCGATCCATTTCGATGTAATGCAGAAGGCGTTCCGGCGTCCAGTTTGCTTCCGGTTCATTTAACATGCGGGCGAATGCCAGGGCGATTTCGAAAAAGGTCCAGCAATCCATTCCGTTGAAATTCACCGACGGCGATTCGACGCGGTTGTCGATTTCCAGCGTGAAATGTTTGTAACGCGTCCCCACCAGGGCCAGGCCGACCGCAGCCGTTCGTTCACCGATTGGCAATGCTTTCCAATTCTCGGCTTTGGCTTTGGCCACCAGTCGCTCGAACCGGTCCTGCCCCTTGAAAACAGTGCTGAACGGCAGGCGGGATTCGAATGCCCATGCCGCCGAGTAGCTCAGCAGTATTGCAACGAAAATCGTCGCTCGATGCATAACGCCGTAACTCAATGCGGAATGGCAAGTGTTACAAGGCTAAAAGATTTATCCGGAGCGCGGACAGGAGCCCCGTCGTCGCGACTCTGAAGGCGAACATGGCTGGTTTTTGCCTCTTTTAACTTTCCCAGTCTCTTTTATCGTTCGACATTGTGCCGCTTCGTTTCACAAGGAAAACGCACCAGAAAGTGGTTCGGCAGACGCCGCGCGACGGCGCGTCTGTCGAGCGCTCTACACGGGTCCGCTTGCGTCCCCGGCCTGACTGGCACAAGCGCAATTTTCTCACGAGCGTGTTGATCCCATCGCTTTTCGTCAAGCGTTCCGGATCCTCGGCGCCGCCTCAATTTCCCAAACTGCACAAGGGCGAGATTTGCGTCACGTGGATCGGACACGCTTCGTTTCTGGTGCAGACCCACGAGGCAAATGTGCTGATCGATCCCAACTGGTCGCGGTGGCTCAAGGTGATCAAACGCCTCAAACAACCCGGATTCGAAATTCATCACCTGCCCTCGATTGATCTGGTGCTGGTTACGCACGCGCACTTTGATCATTTGGATCGGCGCACTCTTCGGCGCGTGGCCGCGGACCAACCCATCGTCGTGCCGCTGGGAGTCGGGAACCTCGTGCACAACCTCGGTTTCCGCATCGTGTACGAATTGGATTACTGGCAGACGGTCGAACTGGGGCCTCTTAAAATTTCCCTTACGCCATGCCAACATTGGGGCGCGCGTTTCCTCGCGGATTTGCATCGGGACTTTGGCGGGTTTGTGATCGCCGCAGACGGGCGCACGATTTTTCACTGCGGCGATACGGCATACTTTCCGGGGTTCAAGGAGATTGGCGAGCATTACGACATTGAGATCGCCTTGCTGCCCATTGGCGCTTACGAGGCGCCCACGGGGCGCGAAGTGCACATGAATCCCGAACAGGCGGTTCAGGCTTTCGTGGAGTTGCGCGCCAAAAAACTCATCCCGATGCATTACGGCACGTTTCCCCTTGGGTTTGAGCCGTTGCACGAGCCGCCGCAGCGATTGCTCACCGCCGCTCGCGCTCTCGGTATTGAGGACAAGGTCCTTTTGATGACCGAGGGAAAACCGGTGGTGTTGTGAAGAGATCAAGGCTCAACGCTCGACGACGAATGTTAAACGGGGAATCGAACGGGCTCGGCGCTCCTGGTTCATTAGCGGGTTGCCGTATTCCAAACGCGGGATGAGACGGCGCAGCTGCCAAAGGCGCGCGACGCGCTGCAACCATCGGATGCTTTGACAGGAGATGTTGCCGCTGCGTTTTAGGTCTTCAAACATTGCCGGCGCGCTTTTTTCGGGCGCAATTGTGGTTGTTTTCTGTGGCCTTCTTCTCTGGCATGATCCGCGCGTTTTTTGGAACGACGATTATCAATTGTCTGTTCTGCCGGTCTTTGCCGATATGGCACGTAGCTGGTCGGAAGGCCACTGGCCAATCTTAAGTCCCTATTCCTGGGTGTGCGGCAATCTCGCCGGCGAATTTCAGTACGGCGTGTTTTCGCTCTTTGTGAACGCCGTCATTGTCCTGGCCTGGAAGTTTCCGCTGACATTCTCGCAGCAGGCTGCCGCCGTTTCCACGGCCCATCTTTTTGTTCTAGCGGCCGGCGCATTTTTGCTCGCTCGCGATCGCCAGCTGTCGATGTCGCTATCGATTTTCGTTGCTCTGATTGCTGCTTTGAACGGCTGGATCATTTGCTGGGGTGCCACCGATTGGTTTGGTGCATTAGGCGCATTTACCTGGGTTCCGTGGGTCTGGTGGTCCGCCGAACGCGCAGTGAAATCCGCTGCCGCTGGTCTCCCCGAACGGCAGCCTTCGGCGACTTTTGTCGGTGGCCACGCTCGGAAAGTTGGCGTTCGAATCGCGCGATTCGCGTCTGCCGCTATTTGGCCGGCGCCCTTTGTTTATCTCCTGGTTACCGGCGGATTTCCCTACACGGTTTTGATGCTGCTGTTGCTGATCGCATGGTTGTCGGTCAGGTCGTTAACGGAGACGCGCAATGTTTTGTCAATTGTGCCGATGCTCGTTGGTGTGGGGCTGGGCTTCGGGTTGTCTGCCCCAGCGTGGCTGGCGCTTCTCGATTTGATCCACGGATCGGCGCGCGAGGCCCAGCCCGCAGCAGCTCATTGGCAATGGCGTGTGCCGCTGGGGGCGCTGCCTGGCCTCGTTCTCCCTTCATGGACGGTGAGATGGTCAGAATTCTCTTCGCGTGCGATTCCGCACAGCGCGACTGAGTTGGCGTGTGGGTTTGTGGCGCCCGCTGCGCTTGTCGCCGGCATCAGCGCAGGCGGGCGATCTTTTGTGAAACAGATCAAGTGGGATTTGGTTTTGCTCTTTTGCGCGCTGCTGCTTTCCATGCTCCCGACTGCGGGTCTTTTCCGGTGGAGTTTCCGCTGGTTGCCGTTCTTTCATCTGGTTCTGGCGATCTGCGCCGCCGAAGCGTTGCTGTGGTTAAGCGATTCGCGAAGAAGGATTGCTGGCGCAGCCGCGGCGGTCATCCTGGTGACCTTGACGGCGATCGCCATGGCGCTCTTCGGCACCCAAGGCCCGTATGCCTCTCCCCTGGTCTGGATTTTCGCGGCGCTGGCTCTGGTCTGGTTGCTCCTAGAATTTTTCCTGCGTGACGCCGGGTTTTCCATTCCCGCTGGGATCACTTTTTGCGCCTTGCTTGCCACGTATCTTTGTGTCCCGACAAATTGCGGAGTTCCCACGTACAATTTCTCGCAAGAATTGCTCAGGCCTGTGCCACTCGATCCGACGCGGCTTTACCTGGGCATTTATCCGTGGACTGAGCTCGCCTATTGTGCGGCCAACAAACCGCAGCCGGTCGGCCAAATCCTGCGGCCAGGCAACACGCCGATGTGGGCTGGTCTGCGGTTTATCAATGGCTACAGCCCCATCCGGGCGGCCGGTGTCGCGCGCGAATTCGCGACCTCTACTCACGGCGAGATTAATCCCGGTGTGGGCAGTTACCTGCTCAACTCTCAGGCAGGCAGCGACGGTGAACTGGCGTTGTTGGGTGTGGATGGGATCGTGGTTGCGCGCGAGGCGGACCTTGCCCCACAACCGGCCTCGGAATGGGAGCTGGTTGCTTCTACAGATGAAGGACAGGTTTTTCATCGGCGCGGGCCGCCAACTGGCCGGGTGCGCTCACTGACTGCCATTGGTTCGCGGCCTGACGAGAGCTTTGCGCCTGCGACGATTACCCAGATTAATGACTCGCGGACTCATGTTGAAGCAGATGTGAGCGTGCCGACCGGCATTCGCCCGGCGCTGCTCGCTTTTTCACGCCCTTATTTTCGCGGGTACGAGGCGCGGCTCGGCGCTCAAAAGCTCGCGGTTACGTCCTATCGCGGGTTGTTTCCAATTGTGGAGCTGCCGCCGGGATCGCGCGGACGATTAATTCTAAGATATCGTCCAAGCTGGCTGATCTGGGGCGGTGTCAGCGTCGCGGTTTGCGCCGCGACGTTTGCAGTTGGTTTGGCGTTAATGGTGTGGCTTAAAGCGTTTTCGGATCTTCCAACAGCTCGATCACGCGTTTGAGCAGGCGCCCTGCGCCGCCGCCGTCGATGCTGCGATGGTCAAAACTCAGTGTGATTTGGGCCTCGGTTCGCGGAACGAATTCGCGCTTCGCTTCATCCCACGACGGGACCTTTTTGCCGGCCCCCAGACCAAGCAACAACGTTTGATCGGGCAGAGGAATCGGTGTGCCCCATTCCATGCCGAATATGCCGAAGTTGGACACGGTGGCGATGCCGCCCGCCTGCATGTCAGGTGAGATACGCCGCTGGCGGGCCAGATCGACCAGTTCCCTGTACTTTGCAGTGAGATCGGTCAGCGACGTTTTATCGGCGTTGCGAATCACCGGCACCATGATTCCATCCTCGGCTTCCACAGCGATGCCGATATCAATGGAATTTGATTGCACAAGACGGTTGCCGATAAATTTCGCAGACGCGCCGGGGTTTTCCGCCAGTGCGAGGGCAAATGCCCGCAGCGCGTAAAGGCCCAGACCCGGCTTGGGATCACGCACTTGCCGGTCCTGCAACACAGGATCGAGATTTGCCGAAGAACCGATCGTTGACAGCGGGCGTGTCCAGCTGCGTCGCATGGCGTCGGCCACACCAGCGCGAATTTTTGATGCTTCCTGAGCAGATTGACCTTCGATTTTTTGCAGGAAATTCTCCAGGTCGCGGATCGTGACCCGGTTGCCGGCTCCGGTCCCCATAATTCCGGCAAGATCAGCCGGTGTTAATTGCAGTTCAGTCATGCGCGCGCGCAGCCTGGGCGACATGAAGGCGGCCCCTTTGGTAATGGCCGGCACTGGAAGGCCGCCAGCCTGCTGGCCTTCGCCATCCCGTTGAGTGCCGATTTTTTTCTCGCGCGCGAGCGCGACTTCCTCGTCTGCGCGCCTTGGAATTTCCTCGTCAGCCTGGCGTTGTGGCGCAGTGGGCGCCTGCCGGGCGAAGCGCGAGGCGTCTTCCTCGCTGGCCTCCACATACCCAAGCACGGCGCCTACCGGGTAGGTTTCCTTTAGTTTGGCGGTGATGCGCTCGATCTTGCCTTTGCACGGCGTGGTCACGCCCATGACTGCCTTGTTCGTTTCGACGTCAATGATTTCCTGATCATCGGCAACTTCATCGCCAGGCTTGACCTTGATATCGACAATGGTGGCTTCAGCGATTGATTCGCCGAGCTGCGGCATGATGATTGGCACTTGGGGCATAGGGTTATTCTCGGAGCAGAGCGCGCGCTTTTGCGACAATCGCTTCAGCGTTGGGCCGGTGCGCGCTCCAGAGATTGGGATGATAGGGGATGGGCGTGTCCCTTGAGTTGATGCGCACTGGAGCAGCATCAAGAAGATGGAAGCCTGAGGCGGAGACCCGCGCAATCACCTCGGCCGTGACGCCGCCCCACGGAAATGACTCTCCCACACATAGCAACCGCCCGGTCCGGGCAACCGAAGCAAGCACCGTATCTGTGTCGAGCGGTTTGACTGTGCGCAGGTCAACCACTTCGGCTTCGAAACCTTCCCGCGCAAGTTCTTCCGCCGCGGCCAGCGATTCCTGCAGCATGGCGCTGTAGGAGACGATCGTCAGATCGCGCCCTGCCCTGGCGACGCGGGCGCGTCCGGCGGGCAAACCTTTGTCCGGCAATTTGTCGGTTTTGAGATGGTAGTAGAGATACTTGTGTTCGCAGTAAACCACAGGGTCATCGATGCCCACAGCTTCGATCAGCATCGTGTAGGCGTCTTCCACCGTGGCCGGCGTCATCACGATGAGCCCAGGGTAATGCGCGTAAATTGATTCCATCGACTGGCTGTGGAACGGGCCGCTGCCTTTTGTTCCGCCAGAAGGGAGGCGAACGGTGATGGGCACGGGCACGCCCGTTCGCCAGTAATGGGTGCCGGCGTTATTTAAGATTTGATTGAGAGCGATACTCGAGAAGTCGGCGAACTGCATTTCCACAATGGGTCGCATTCCCTCAAGTGCGGCGCCGATGGCGGTGCCCACAATGGCGTCTTCGCTAATGGGTGTGTTCAACACGCGCCCCGGAAATTCTTTCGCCAAGCCCTTGGTTGCTTTAAACGCGCCGCCAAAGGTGCCGCCGACATCCTGGCCGTAGATGAAGACTCGCTTGTCGTCTCGCAACAGTTTGGCCTGCGCCTCGCGGATGGCTTCCAGATAGGTAATGCTCATGTCTGCAGCGGGCGTTGCGCCGACAAAGTGGCGAGTTTTTCCATCGGCAGCAGCGTTGCAGCATGGGCGCTGCGAAGGGCGATTTTCATGGAGCATCCTCCGGGTGATCGACCAGTTCGCGCGTGAGAATGGCGCACCAGTCCTCCTCCGCTGCTTCGGGTGGCGGCTCTTTTTGCGCCGTGGCGATCGCTTCATCCACCTGGCTGGCAGCCTCTCTGCGCCATTGCGCGAGCGTCTCAGGATCCGCCAGATTTAGGTTGATAATTGTTTGCTCGGCCACCTTCAGGCAATCGCGCGCAAAGGGCTGACGCTTGATTTCCTCGGGCACGTAGCTGGCATCGTCGTGTTCGCCGTGACCGGAAAGGCGCAGACAGGAAGCGACTACCAATTGCGGCGGGCTGCCGGCTCGGGCTTTTTGCACCGCATCGCCGATCACTCGCAAACAAGCGCCGAGGTCCGTCCCGTCCAGGCTGTGACCTTCAAAGCCGTAACCGACCGCGCGATCCACCAGGTCGCGGCACGCAAATTCGCGGTCGTTGGGCGTTGAATAGGCGTAATGATTATTCGTTGCCACGACTACCAGCGGCACGTGTTCAACGGCGGCGATGTTCATTCCTTCATGGAACGAACCGGTTTGCATGCCGCCTTCGCCAATGCAGGCCAGGCCGACGAAATTTTTCTCGCCATGAAAACGCTTGGCCATGAGCGCGCCAACCGTCACCGAAATCATGGCTCCCAGATGACTGATCATGGCCAGTTGGTTCTCACGCGGCCGACCCCGATGAATGTTGCCGTCCCGTCCACGCATGGGCCCCAGTCGTGAGCCGAGGTAAGTGCGCGTCACGTCCAACAACGGCTCGCCAAAGGCCGAGCGGCCGGCCTGATCGCGAATCAGCGGCGCGAAGATGTCCCCTTTTTTCAGGAACAACCCGCACGCCACGCTGATCGCTTCCTGGCCCTTGCCGATGTAAACGCCGCCGGTAATCCGGCCGCCCCGGTAAAGACTAACGAGTCTTTCCTCCAGGGTGCGTGCCAGAAGCATCCACCGAAACGCTTCCAAGAAACGCTCATGTGGCGGCGCGGCCTTTCTCTTTTTTGTCTTTGCGGTGCGCTGCGCCGTTTGAAGCATCCGCTCATTTTACGCAGCATTAACAAGGGCGTGCAAAAATTTTTTGCGACAGGTGTCCGCGTGAGACGGAAAATTCCTCACGCCTGTCGCTCCCTGGCGACAGATTTAGCGCGTAGCCAGGGCCAGATGTCGTTGTTGACGCTCTTTCTCGGCCTGATTCCAGGTTGTGCTGGAGGCGGCGTGCGGCGGCGCGACCAGCTTCATGCCCACCAATTTGCTCACGCCGCGTTCCTCCATTGTAACCCCGTAGAGGACGTCCGCCTTGGCAATGGTTCGTTTGTTATGTGTAATGATGATGAACTGGCTTTGGCCAACGAAACGATCCAGCACGCGCGTAAAACAGTTAATGTTACTTTCGTCCAGCGGAGCATCGACTTCGTCGAGAATGCAGAACGGGCTAGGGCGCACCATGTAAATGGCGAATAACAGCGCGACGGCGGTCATGGCGCGCTCCCCGCCGCTGAGCAAGGAGACGCTTTGCAACTGTTTTCCCGGCGGCTTTGCCGTGATCTCGATGCCGCAGTTGAGCGGATCGTTTTCATCCAGCAACGACAAATCGGCGCGCCCGCCTCCAAAGAGTTCTACAAACATTTCGCGAAAATTTTTGCGGACCTGCTCAAAAGTTTCCGCAAACAGTTTCCTGGTTGTGGAATTGATTTGCGAAATGACGTCGAGCAGTTCGCGGCGGGCCGCCGTCAGGTCGTTATTTTGCGCTTCGAGAAACTTGTGCCGCTCTTCGAGTTCGTCGTATTCGTGGACCGCATCGAGATTGACCGGTCCCATGTTATCGAGTTGGGAGCGGAGATCGGCAATGAGCTGTTCGAGGTCTGGAGGGCCTTCTTCGGCCGAACCCGTTTCCGCCGGCGCGGTCCTTTCCGATTTGCGCTTCAGATGCGCGCGCAATGTTTTTTCAAATGCCGCTTCGTCGGGCACAAAACTGTCAAGATTAACCTGGTAGCTGCGGGCGATGTGCCCGGCCAGATTGTCCATCTTCATTTGTAATTGCGACTGGCGCACCTGCTGTTGAGCGCGGGAGTTTTGCAGCTCCCCCAGCGAATCGCGCAGTTGGCGCAAATCCGCTTCGCGTTTGGCCATGGCTGTGAGCCGCGCGCCCCGCTGCTCGGCAGTCATCGCCGCGGTCTGCTGCGCCTTCTCGCGTTCCCGGGTCCAGTTCTCAATCAAGGCTTCCGATTCACGCGACTGCCCGGCCTGCGCGGCCAGTTTGTGTTCGTACATCGTGATGTCGGCTTGCCGGACGCCGATCAGTTCAATCAGCTCGGCTTCGCGAGCGCGCAGCGATTCACGCTGGGCGACGAGATTTTCATGCCGTTGTTGCCCGGCAGCCAAAGCCACGCGCAGCTGCTGGATTTTTCCGCTCACTTCTTCTTCGCGCAAGGTGCCCTCTTTCTGGGCGGACTCGAACTGGCTCAGTTCGCTCTGTTCCCGCTCCAGGCGGCTCCGTATTGCTTGAAGTTCGCCCTCCAGTTGGGCAATCCGGCTGTCAGCGGCGGCGACCTGCCGTTCCAGCGCACTTCTTTCAGAATTCAAACTGTCGATCTTGCGCTCCAGATCATTGAATTCGCGCTGAAATTGCGCCGCGGCTTCCAAGGCCTGCTTTACTTCATCGCGTTCTGCGCGCAGCGCGTCACGCTTCGGGGCCAGGGCGGCTTCTTCCCTGGCTAATTCGGTAATCTGCGCCTTGCGTTCCAGAAGAGAAGCAGCCCGTTTTTCGCTGCAGCCGCCGAAGACGACCCCTTTTGCGGAGAGGAATTCTCCCGCCAGCGTGGCCATCGCCAGTTCCGGCTCCTGTTGTTTACATTGCAGCGCGGCGGCCAAATCGGGAAAGATCGCCACGTTGCCCAGCATTTGTTTGACGAGCGCCTCGAGGGCTGGCGGCGCGCTCACTTTCTCAGACGCCCATCCGATGGCATTTCGGGGCAGAACGGTCGGGCGCTGTTGTTCGGTGTTCCTGCTCCACTCCGAGATTAGCAGGGCTGCCTGGCCAAGCTTTTTCTCCCGGAGATGGGTGATGATTTCCGAGGCCACGCTCGCGTTTTTCAAAATTATGGCGTGGAGATTCCGCCCCAGAGCCGCTTCGATAGCGGGGATGAACCGGGTTTGGACTTCGAGCTGCGCCACGAGCGGGCCGACAATTGCCTCTCTGAGTTTCTCCGAATCACCCAGTTGTTTGAGGACTGCCTGCGAACCCTGCGCGAGGCCTTCGCCTTCGTCGTTGAGCTGGCGCAAGACATCCAGACGAGAACGTTTCTCGGCCAGCGCGCGTTCGATCGCCACAAGCTCCTGTTCCGCGTCCGCGAGACGTTGCTCCGCTGCCCGCACGGTTGCCTCGATACTGGTCGGCTTGCGGTCGCCGATTTGCAGCGACGCGGTGATGCGCGCGAGTAGCTTTTGCTGCGCTTCTGTAGCAGCGCGAATTTCGCCGGCGAGTTGTTTGGCCTGAGCGTCGGTCAAGTCGCGGCGCGTTTTTGTCGCGGCAATTTCCGCTTCCATTGCCGAGCTTCGGCTTTCCGACTTGGAAAACGCGAGCTGCAATTCGCGCAGGCGCGCGTCGCGCTCTGTGCGATGTTTTTGCAGATGGTCGGCCTTGTGGGTGAGTTCGGTCAGATCGTTTTCCACCGCGTTCAAGTAGCGTTCGAGTTCTGCGATGGCGTTGTTTGATTTCTCGATTTCGCCGGCGTGCTGGCTGCGCTTCTCCTCCGCCTCGGCAATCTCCCGCTGCGCGCGCTCGATCAGTTCGGCGAATTCCTGCGCGCGCTGGCGATTGAATTCGATGCGGCTTCGATGTGTGGCAATGTCAGTTTCGAGCCGCTGCACTTCTCCCCGGGATTCCGCAATTGCAAGGTCGATCCTGTCGAGTTCGCGCCGCTCCAAGGCGAGCGCATTTTCGTTCTCCTCGATGGCCGCCCGGGTGGCCTCCTCCGACGCGGCAAGGCGCTCGATCTCCCGGCCGCAGGCGGCCAGTTCGCTCTTAAGCGAATCGAGTTGTTTGCGGGCCTGATGCGTTTCCAGCACCCGCAGATCGGAGTGCAACGCCTGATAACGCCGCGCCTTGCCGGCCTGCCTTTGCAGCGAGCCGATCTGCCGTTTCACCTCTTTGATCACATCGCCAATCCGCAGCAGGTTGGCCTCGGTCGCTTCCAGCTTGCGAAGCGCTTCGCGTTTTTGAGCCTTGTACTTTGTGATGCCGGCCGCTTCTTCAAATACGGCGCGGCGGTCTTCTGGGCGCGAGCTCAAAATCATGTCGATGCGGCCCTGTTCCATCATTGAGTAAGCGGCTCGCGCGACACCCGTGTCGGCGAACAGATTTTGAATGTCGCGAAGCCGGCAGGGCATTTTGTTGAGGAAATATTCTGAATTGCCGTCGCGATAGACCCGGCGCGTGACTCGAACCTCGTGCCACTCAATGCCCAGGTCTTTTTCGCAATCGCTCAGGGTGAGGGAAACTTCGGCGACACCGTGCGGTTTGCGTGTCTCGCTGCCGTTGAAAATGACATCGGCCATTTCGTCACCGCGGAGCGATTTGGCGGATTGTTCGCCGAGCACCCAGCGCACGGCGTCGAGCACGTTGGATTTGCCGCAACCATTTGGCCCAACGATAGCGGTAATGCCCTCATGAAAATCGAGGACAGTTTTATCGGCGAACGATTTGAAGCCTGAAAGCTCGAGTGATTTTAAATGCATGGCAGGCCGATTAAACAGGCCTTGATCGGTTTAAATACAGCAGGCTTTCAGCGGTGACAAGTTTAAATCACACAATTTGAAGTGGCCGCGCCGGGGCCGTCCACAGCATCTTGGGGCGGAGGCATCGCGTTCCCAAGCAACCTCCTCCCCAAAAGATGCATGCATCTTCGACTTTCAACGTAGCGTTCAAAGCCAAATACGAATGAGAGAATGTGGTCGTCCACCTCCAACATTTCAAACCATGTTTCTGTTCGCCGCCATGTTTGGTTTGCAAATTGTTTGCCAGAGCGTGCGCACACACGGCAACCATCTCCAAGGACTGAATAAAATACGAAGCAGCATAGTCGAATGCTCGTAATATCTTACGACCATGAAAAAGTTTCTTTTTGCATTAAGCATGCTGGCTGTTGCTTTGTCTGCTCTCCCGCAGGCAAAGGCGGACGAAGTCTCAATCGACTTTTTCTACGACAATCTGGGCGGCGGAAATTGGATAGAAGTTGAAGGCTATGGTTACGGCTGGCAACCCGATACTGCGTTAAGCGATCCCAACTGGCGTCCTTACACGGATGGATACTGGGCTTACACCGATTACGGCTGGACGTGGATCAGTTACGAAGATTTTGGCTGGGCGACCTATCACTATGGGCGGTGGGCTGATCTGGCTGATTACGGCTGGGTCTGGTTTCCGGGAAGCGATCTGGAATGGGGACCTGCCTGGGTTTCGTGGCGATTCGGCGACGATTATTGTGGTTGGGCGCCGCTGCCGCCGCCGGGTCCTGGGATCGTTTACGAGGGAGAACCGATCGGGCCGCAAGTAGATATCCAGTTCGATATCGGGCCACAGTTTTACAATTTCATCGATATTCGCTTCTTTGGCGAACCGGTTTTGCGGGATCGTATTTTTCCGCCTGCGCAAAATGTCATTTACGTAGAAAAGACCGTAAACGTGACCAACATCATTGTGAAAAACAATGTCGTCTATAATTACGGGCCTGATTATCATCTGGTGAGCGCCTATTCTGCGCGGCCAATTCAATGGCTCACGGTCGAGCGGCAAACGCCTGCTCATCTCGGCGCGGCAGCAAAAGCCGGCGCCTTAACCAAGGTGCAGGGCAACAAATTGCTGGTCGCTGCGCCGATGAAGATTGTTCGTCCAGCTCCCGGCGCGGCGCCAGCGCCTCCGCGCGTTAAGGCAAAAGTGGTCCGCCCGAAGGTGGAACGCGGCTGGGCAGGTGTTCAAAACGCGGCGCAGCTAAAACAAAAAATAAGGACCGAAAACCCGAAAATTATTCCATTGCCCAAAAAGGCAGCGGCGCGGCTCACTCCTGCGGGCGCATCCCCGGCAGTTGCGCCGGCCATTGGAAAGCCTGCCGTATCGCCTGCCAGACCAAAAGCTGCGGTTTCACCGGTTGTTTCCCATCGAGAGGCGATGCCACTTACGCCCGCAACTCGCATCACGCCGGCTCCCCGGGCCAAGGCTGGCGCAAGAATTGGCGCAACTCCCACCGAGCCGTCTGGCGCGCCAAGCCAGCCGTTTGATCGCGCCAAGCCTGGTGTGGCGCCCCACCCAAGACTGATTCCCGGCGTTCCTCCCGGGAAAGCCGTTCCGCCCGGCGCAGAGCGGAAGCTGCCGCCTGCAAGTATTCCGCCGTCATCGCCAAAACGCACGCCGCCTCTCAAATCCGGCGAGGCGCAACCTTATCGCGGCACTTCCCATGTTGCTCCCGGCGGACCCGCGAATTTTGAGCGGCATGTGTCCACCTCAGTGCCGTCGAGTGTGCGCGGCGGAGACACGGGGTCCGCAGAACTGGCCCGGCCGCGTCCGCTTGTGCCACCCTCCCCGGCGAACGTCGGCGCAGGTCCACAACCAGTCCGCCGCACTCTGCAGACGGAACATGCAACTGGCGGCGGCGGTCAAATAAAAGTCGTGCCGGCTCCCGAAAAACCGGACCGCGTAAAGAAGAGAGCTGAGAAAGAAACGCCACCGCCTGGACACTAATCAGCCGGAAGCATTCGCTCCAAGAGCTTCCGGCGTTTGTCGCGCGCCGTTAACGGCGCGCGCTGTGATTTGGGAAAATTTAGCGGACTATCCTTGCCTCGCATTTACTGATCAAGCGTTCCGGGGGCGAAGAAGGACAACCGCGTCCGCGCGAGTGTTGCAAGCGCTGAGGCCCCGGTGGTTACCGAAGCGCTTCCGCGATTTGCACCGCATTCAAGGCGGCGCCTTTGAGCAGTTGATCGCCCGAGACCCAAAAAGAGAGGCCATTGTCCAGAGCGCAATCCAATCGCAGCCGGCCTACCTGGCAATTGTTTTTGCCGGTCACACCCAGTGGGGTCGGGTAGCGGTTGGCGCGCGGTTCATCAACCAGTTCGACTCCCGGCGCTTTGGCCAGAATTTCACGCGCTTCAGGGACCGACACTTCTCTTTCGAACTCGGCGCTTACGGCGACGGAATGGGCGCGGTAAACCGGCACGCGCACACATGTTGCCGAAACGCGCAGCCGAGGCAAATGCATGATCTTGCGCGCTTCATCCTGCATTTTGCTTTCCTCTTTTGTGTAACCGTTTTCGAGAAATGAATCGACATGCGGCAACAGATTGAAGGCAATCGGGTGCGGATAAAAGGAGGGCGGCGGCGGATTTTCCGTCTGCGACTGGCGTTTCAATTCCTCTACGCCCCGGACTCCACTGCCCGACACAGCCTGGAAACTTGTGGCAAAAACTCGTCGCACGCCAAAGGCGCGGTGGAGGGGATGGAGAGCCATGAGCATAATGATCGTGGTGCAATTGGGGTTGGCCACCACGCCGCGATGCCGCTTCAGATCGTCGGCATTGATCTCGGGAACGACCAGCGGTACATGCGGCTCCATGCGAAACGCTGAGGATTTATCGATTACGATGGCGTCGTTTTGGCAGGCAACGGGAACAAAATGCCGGGACACTTCACTGCCTGCGCAAAAGAACGCCAGGTCGATGTTGCGAAAAGAACTTTCGCCGAGCTGTTCCACTGGCACGGACTCCCCATGAAATGACACCGATTTTCCCGCTGAACGCGGCGAGCCGATGACCCGCAGGCCGGCCACAGGAAACGCGCGCCGCTCCAGCACGCGAAGCAGTTCGGCGCCCGTGGCGCCGGTCGCGCCGACCACGGCGATGTGATAACCTTTCATGGGCAGCCGGAGTTTATCGCCGGGGCAATCTGATGCAAACGTCGAAGCGCATTCATATTTCCGTTCGCGACCAACAGCTCACGCTTTTTCAGGACGAGGTCGCCGTCCGGACGTATCCGGTTTCCACTTCGCGCTATGGTCTGGGAACGGAAGAGGGCAGCTACAGAACACCACTGGGCAATTTTCGCGTCGCCGAGAAAATCGGCGCTGGAATGCCCAGCGGCACGGTTTTTCGCGGACGCGTTCCGCTGGGGTGCAACGATCCCTTGCCCGCTACTGAAGACCTGATCACGTCGCGCATTCTGTGGCTGGACGGGCTCGACGAACATAACGCCAACACCCGTCAGCGATTCATCTACATTCACGGCACAAAACACGAGCATAAGATCGGCACCCCCGACAGCTGCGGCTGCGTGCGCATGCGCAACGCGGACATCATCGAGCTGTTCGACCTGGTGGAGGAAGGGACACCCGTCACCATCGAAGAGTGAACCCACCCCCACGGCAAGACATCCAAAAAGATTGAGAAAAACGTTGCGTCCTGTGGATTCGTTACCTAAACAAGCCGGAGCAACCTGCTGCGAAAGGAGGGGAGATAGATTGAAACTTTTAAAAGCGATACTGATCGTGGCGGTT
>Ga0209810_1002023_pt1 | contig 26410 bp, 22 predicted proteins | sample Coa_R1_7_FD_187159 | JGI IMG/M metagenome (GOLD analysis project Ga0209810, IMG submission 187159) | Surface soil microbial communities from Centralia Pennsylvania, which are recovering from an underground coalmine fire - Coalmine... | ecosystem: Environmental > Terrestrial > Soil > Unclassified... | reverse complement strand
GATGACCACCGACAACAACGCGCTGACTTGATTCAGGTGCGGCAACACTCCCGCCACATAGGCATTGCGGCCGGCATCGTCGAGCCTTTGTCGGCCGACGATGCGGCGGGTGCGTCGGCGCCGGGGGCGGCGCGGCTTCGGCTTTCCGCGTTTTATGCGGCGATCTTCCTCGTCTCCGGCATGCAGCTCCCGTTCTGGCCGGCGTGGCTCAGCGGACGCGACCTCGGCGCGGAACAGATCGGCATGCTGCTGGCGGTCGGCATGTGGGCCAAGGTCGTCGCGACCCCGGCGCTTGGAGCGCTGGCGGACCGGATCGGAGAACGACGCCGGCTGATGGTTGCCCTCGCGGGCGTCGCCTGCCTTGCCTATGCCGGCCTCTGGCCGGCAGCCGGGTTTGCGGCGCTGCTATGCCTCTGCACCCTCGCCGCGACGGCGCAATCGGCGCTGATGCCGCTCGGCGACAGCATAACCCTCGCGGCGGTGCGCACGGCGCGGCTGGACTATGGACGCGTCCGCGTCTGGGGCTCGGTCACGTTCATTCTGGCCTCCGCCGGCGGCGGCGCAGCGCTTGCCGCGGCGGGAGGCGCGCCGGACCGCATCCTGCTGTTCGTCTTTCTCGGATCGGGAGTGCTGCTGGCCGCCTGCTCGGCAATGCCGAACCTGACGGGCACGGGCAAAACCCGCCGCGGCAGCCTGCGCATCGTCCTGCGCGACGGCCGCTTCTGGCTCTTCGTTGCGACCGCAGCGGCGCTGCAGGCCAGCCACCAGGTCTATTACGGTTTCGGCACGCTTTACTGGCGTGGCCTCGGCTTTTCGGACATGATGATCGGCGCGCTGTGGGCCGAAGGCGTCGTCGCCGAGATCGCGCTGTTCTGGCTCGGCGGCCGCTTGGTGAGCCGGCTCGGTCCGCTCCGCATGATGGCGCTCGGCGGCATCGCTGGCATCGTCCGCTGGTCGCTGACCGGCAGTACGGAATGGCTGCCGGCGGTCGCGCTGCTGCAGTTGCTGCATGCCGGCACGTTCGGCGCAAGCCATCTCGGCGCGATGCTCTTCATGGCGCGGACGGTGCCGCCGACGGCCGCGGCCAGCGCCCAATCGCTCTACGCAGCGATGTCCTCAGGCCTCGGCGGCGGCCTCGTCATGCTCGCCGCCGGCGCGCTCTACGCCGCGTTGGGCGGCGGTGCCTATCTTTTCATGGCGCTGCTCTCGGCCGCCGGCCTTGCCGGCGCCCTCCTGCTCGCGCGCCGCCCCTAGCGCCACACCAGCGTAAGACTGCGCCCTCTTCGCAAGAAACCGTCATGGCCGGGCCTGACCCGGCCATCCCCCGGGGCGCCCCGAGATCGCCGGGTCAAGCCCAGCGATGACAAGAAGAGGATCCGGCCTTCGTCAACGGCGGCCGCAGCGGACGAATTCGGGCCCGGCGGCGGCGGCCTTGGCGGCGGCAAGATCGTGGAACGCCTTAGCGTCCAGCGCCTTCGCCTGGTTGAGCAGCGCGATCGACTGCCGGCAGAACTGCGCCGACGGGATGCCGGCGCCGCGGCGGGCGGATTCGTTGGCGAGAGTCGTGTTCCAGCTGTCGAACGCACTCGACCCGTGGAAATGTGTGATCAGCGCTCGCTGGTAGTGGATGATCGCGTCCTTGTTGCGCAGCCGGAACTCGGCATAAACCGTATCCTTGCAGGTCGAGCTGACGATCATCAGATCGGTCATGTAGCGGATCGCCTCCTCGGCTTCGAGCGCGGCGGCTGTATAGCAGCTTCCGCGCGAGGCGGCCGTTGCGGGCATGATTTGAATGGCCGTCGTCGCCAGCAACGCCGCTACCAAGGCAACACGCTTCATCAGAACCCCCCACTCCCCCGTTGAACTGGATTAGCCGCAGGATAACGTGCTCCGCCTTCTTTGCAATAGTCGCGGCTCTTGGTAGCGCTTTGGTTGCCCGACTTGCGCAAAAGCAGAATAAGGTCTTCACATGATCGCGCTGTTTACGGATTTCGGGATGGCGGGTCCTTATACGGGCCAGATGAAGGCGGTGTTGTACATGGAAGCGCCGGGGATAGAGGTCGTCGATCTCTTTGCCGATGCCCCGGCTGCCCGGCCCAAGCCATCGGCGTACCTGTTCGCCGCCTATGCAAACTGGTTTCCGCCCGGCACGGTGTTTCTCTGCGTTGTCGATCCTGGGGTCGGCAGCGAGCGCGCCGCGATCGTTGTCGAGGCCGACGGCCGCCTTTATGTCGGTCCGGATAACGGCCTCTTCGAACTTGTGTTGCGGCGTGCGGCGGCGAGCCGGTGCTGGGAGATCAGCTGGCGGCCGGCGCAGCTCTCGGCCAGCTTTCACGGGCGCGATCTGTTCGCGCCGGTTGCGGCACGGCTGGCGCGTGGCGACGATGTCGTCTCGGTGGCGCGTCCGTACGAGCCGCTGCGCTTTCCCGAGTGGCCGGACGATGCGGCGGAGATCGTCTACATCGACCACTACGGCAACGCGATGACGGGGCTGCGGGGCGCCGCGCTGGCCGCCGAGGCGCGGTTGACGGCCGGCGCCCAGGTGGTGACTTCGGCCCACACGTTTGCGGCGCGGCCGCCGGGCGAGGCCTTCTGGTACGTCAATTCGAACGGGCTGGTGGAGGTCGCCGTCAACGCCGGCCGCGCCGCCGACGTGCTCGGCCTGCAGGTTGGCAGTCCCGTCAGCGTTGTCGTATAACCGATCAGCCCCACAGGGCCGGCATCGGCGGATAGATCGTGCTGCCGTCGTAGCGCAGCCCGGGTTGGCGGTCGCGGGCGAGCAACAGCGGACCGTCGAGATCGACCAGCTGCGCCGATTGGCCGACGAGAAACGCCGGGGCCATCGCCAGCGACGTCCCGATCATGCAGCCGACCATGACGCGAAAGCCCTTCCGCTCGGCCGCCGCCGCCAAGGCCAGCGCCTCGGTCAAACCGCCGGTCTTGTCGAGCTTGATGTTGACCCACTCGTACTTACCGGCGAGACCATCGAGGTCGGCGCGGGTATGGCAGGCCTCGTCGGCGCAGACCGGCACGGGGTGCGGCAACTCCGCCAGGACGGCGTCGGCATCGGCGGGAAGCGGCTGCTCGATCAGGGCGACCCCGAGCTCGGCAAGCGCCGGCGACAGCGCCGCGAAATGCTCGACGGTCCAGCCTTCGTTGGCATCGACGATAATGCGTGCCGCCGGCGCGTTCTCGCGCACCGCCCGCACCCGTTCGAGATCCCCATCGCCAGTCAACTTCAGCTTCAGCAACGGCCTCTCGCGCTGCTCGGCGGCCGCGGCGCCCATCCGCTCGGGCGTATCGAGACCGAGCGTGTAGGCGGTCGTCAGCGGACGCAGCGCGCCGAGCTCCGCCATGCGGGCAACGCTCTTGCCTTCGGCCTTCGCCGCGAAATCCCACAGCGCAAGGTCCAGCGCATTGCGCGCAGCGCCGGGCGGCATCGCCTGCGCCAACCCGTCGCGGTCCAGACCCGCCACGACAACCTCGCGCATCGCCTCAATCGCGGCGACGACGCCCTCCACCGTCTCTTTATAGCGCGCGTAGGGCACGCTCTCGCCGCGGCCGCGGATGCGGCCGTCGTTTATCTCGGCGACGACGACCTCCGCCGTCGTACGGCTGCCGCGCGAGATCGCGAACGGCGCCGCCAGCGGCCACGCCTCGCGCGAGACCGTCAACCGCAGCATGGCGGGCCGGCCCGTCAGGAGAGCAGCCGATCGACGATGGGCGCCACCCCGGTCCGCACCGGATCGACGCACGGCAGGCCGAACGTATCGGCGGTGCGGCGGAGATAGTCGCGGGCGGCGTCCCCGGCGAGGGCGCCGGTATTGACGCTGAGCCCGACACAGCGGACGGCGGGGTTGGTCAGCCGCGCCGCCTCCAGGTTGCGCTCGATGCACAAAGCGAGGTCCGGCAGCGGGAAATGCGGCAGGCCACGCATGTGCGTGCGGGTCGGCTCGTGGCACATGACGATCGCATCGGGCTGCGCCCCGTGCAGCAACCCGAGGCTGACGCCGGCATACGAGGCGTGGAACAGCGACCCCTGCCCTTCGATCAGGTCCCAGTGGTCCGGATCGTTGGCCGGGGCGAGCCATTCGACGGCTCCGGGGATGAAGTCGGCGACGACCGCGTCGATCGAGACCCCGTCGCCGGCGATCAGGATGCCGGTCTGGCCGGTGGCGCGGAAATCGGCCTTGAGGCCGCGGCTGCGCATCTCCTTTTCGAGCGCCAGCGCCGTGAACATCTTGCCGCACGAGCAGTCGGTCCCGACCGTCAGCACGCGTTTGCCCGGCCGCTTGCGACCGTTGGCAACGTCGAAGTCGCGGGTCGGATGGCGTACGTCCGATAGCCGCCGGCCCTGGCGCGCCGCCGCCTCGCGCAGCGAGGGAACCTCCGAGAGGCGGCGATGCAGGCCGCTCGCCAAGTCCATCCCGAGTTCGAGAGCCCGCACCAGCGGCGCGTCCCAGCCCTCGCCGAGAAAGCCGCCGCGGTTGGCGACGCCGACGATGACGGTACCGACGCCTTTCGCGGCCGCCTCCTCGACCGTCATGTCCGGCAGCCCGAGATCGGCTTTGCAGCCGGGCAAGCGGAACTGCCCGACCGAAATCTCCGGCCGCCAGAAGGCGACCCCGGCGGCGGTCTTGGCGGCGAGCTGGTCGGGCGCGTCGCCAAGGAACATCAGATAGGGTGTGCGGAGCGCCATGGGCGGGCTTTCGGCACCGGGGGACATCTGGCGCGATCTTAGGGAAGACGACGCCGTCCCGGAAGCCCGCAACGCGGCAATGCCGCGGTGTACCGGCGGCGTCGGCCGCTCGGGCGGGGCCTAGTCTAGTATTCTGATCGCGAAGTTCATCGTCATGCCGGCGAAGGGCGGCATCCACGTATCCAAGATCGAGCGGCTGAGGGGTAGGTCCCGGCCTGCGCCGGGACGATGAAAGGAAGCGCGCCGATCGGCGAAAACTTCGGGATCAGGAGACCGGACTAGACTAGCCCGGAGCTTTTGCTGTCGTGTTGACCCGGCGCGGGGCCATCGGCTGAGTCGGGATGCTGCCGAGATCGATTTCCGGCATCGCGATGTCGAGCTGGCGCAGTACGGCGTTGGCGAGTTCGTTATAGGCGGGGAAACTCTGGCGCAGCCGTCCGCGCCAGGCCGGGACGCCGCCGCTCGCGTGCAGCTCGAAGGCGGATTCGCGGCCGTCGAGCGCGGAGGAGACATGGTCCGCCGCGAGCTGCAACAATGCCGCGCGCTGCTCTGCGGTGTAGCCGCCGCCGCCGAAGGTCTCCTCCAACCCCGCCGCGATCGCGGGATCGGCGAGGTCGCGGTCGGTCGGCGCGACGACCATCGACGAGCCCGGCACCGCCCGCAATATCTCGGAAATCCGCTGCCGCGCCTTCATCAGCGCGATGCCGCCCGGCATCAGATGCGTGAAGTTGGGGTAGCAGTAGCCGGCCGGGGTGAATTGCGGGTCGAGTTCGGCGGCGGTCTGGCAGGTGCGCGCCGTCTGCACCTCGGCGATCAGATCGACGAGGTATTCGATCGTCGGCCCGTGTTCCTTCAGCCCCATCGCGTCGGTCAGCGCGAAGGCGAGGCCGAGCGTGAACTCGGCCTTCGACAGCCAGCCGTAGAGGTGGTGCCACAGCAGCCAGCGCGCGATCGGCTCAGGCGACGCCTCGACGAAAAACACCCGCTCCCAGGGAATGAATACATCGTCGAGCCACATCTGCCCGTCGAGCTCGTCGTAACGGCTGGACAATGGCGCCGTGAAGCGGTTGGGGTCCCGCCCCGCCACCCGGCGGCACAAGGTCGTGACCCCGGAGTCTCCCACCGGGACGATGAAGCTGGCGCGATGGCCCTCGATCTCGACCCCGTTCAGGGCGCCGACATAAACATCCTCGGCGTAGGCCGGACTGGTGTGCATGCCGATCTTGCCGCTGAGTACGACGCCCGCGTCGGTCTCGCGCACGACCCGTAGTGCGTTGCGCTGGCCCGGGTCCTCGCGCAGCCGGTAACCAATCGGCGCCGAACCGCCGCAGAAGGTCAGGAAGCGGCCGGTCTCGGCAATCATCCCGCGGTACGCCAGGGCATTGGCGATCTGCCGCTCCGGCGCCTTGTGCTCTTGCGTCGCGACCACGACTCCCATGGAGATCAGGTGGCCGTAGGCCGGGGTGTGGGTAATGTTGCCAGCCGAGAGAAACGTCGTCTTGGAAAAGCTCCGCCCCATTCCGCGAAGATCGTCGGCGCTCCGCGGCAGCACGTAGGCCCAAGGGGTGCGGCCGCCACGCGCATCGGGCGGCGTCAACAATACGTCCTGCCATTCCGGATCGAAGTGGCGGTCGTACCAGGCGACATATTCCTCGACCATCGCGCGCGTTGCCGGATGCGTCGTCACGTCCTCGACGCGGCCCTCGCCCATGACCCAGACGCGCCGCCCGTCGCGCAGCGCCTCCCGGTAGTCCTTGCCTGTCCGCATTGTCGCGCTCCCTGCCCGAGGCGCGACTCAGCCGCGCCCAGCGGTGCCCGTCAACCCCTGGCGCGGGCGGCAGCACGCGCCGCTAGGCCCGACAGCATTTACCGCCGGAAGACCGCGATCAGCTCGAGATGAGGCGTCCATACGAACTGGTCGATCGGCGCGACCCGCTCCAGCCGGAAGCCGCCGTCGCACAGGCGGCGGGCATCGCGCGCGAAAGTCGCGGGGTTGCACGAGACCGCAACGACCGTCGCGACGCCCGACGCGGCCAAGGCCTCCGCCTGGGGTAAGGCGCCGGCGCGCGGCGGATCGAATACGACCGCCTCCCAGCCGGCCAACTCGGCCGACCTCAGCGGGTCCCGCGCGAGGTCGCGCCGCTCGACCGTTACTCGCGGCATCGCGGCAGCCGCCGAGGCGATGGCGCCGACGACAGCGGCATCGCCCTCGACCGCATGCACCCGGCGTCCGTCCGCCGCCAGCGCAAAGGCGAAGGTGCCGAGACCGGCATACAAATCCAGCGCCGGCGCATCGGGCGGAACGGCGGCCGCGACCTCCGCCACCAGCAGGCGCTCGGCCGCGGCGCTGGCTTGCAGAAACGCCCCCGGCGGCACCGGCACGCTCACCCCCGACAGCAGCAGCCGCGGCGGCCGCCGCTCGACCACTGGCACTTCCCCGTGCGGCGTCCGCCAGACGATGCGGGCGAGGTCCACGGCTGTGGCGAACGCGGCAAGCGCCTCCAGGCCCGGCAAGGAGGGCGGCGTGGCGACCTCCAAGACCATGTCGATGCCGCTGTCGGTGCGGGTCAGCAGCGCCTCGGCGGCGCCGGCCCGCGGCAGCAGCGCCGGCACCAGCCGGCGCAGCGGCTCGATCAGCGCCAGCAAGCCCGGTTCGAGCACATGGCAGTCGCGCAAATCGACCAGTGCATGCGAAAAACGCGGGCGCAGACCGACCTGAGCCTGCCCCCCGCCGACCGCCGGGCACCGCAGGCCGAGGCGGATGCGCCGCCGCGACGCGGCCGTCACGGCGCGCAGCGGCGCGACGACGCCGGGTGCGATCCCGGTCCTCGCGAGGGCGCGGCGCAGCCCTGCAAGCTTGGCGTCGCGATACAGGTCGTCGGCGAGATGCTGGAGAGAGCAGCCGCCGCATACGCCGAAATGCGGACAGGGCGGCTGCCGTCGTCCGCTTCCGGTTGCCAGCCATTCCAGAGCCTCTCCTTCGCGCCCGCCCTCGCGCCGCGAGCCGAGACGAACGCGGACCCGATCGCCCGGCACCGTGAACGGCACGAACACGCGCTCACCGCCGCCGCGCCCGATGCCGTCGCCGGCGCCGATCTCGTCGATCGCGACTTCGGCGAAGGCTTCCGGGGCGAGTCTCGCCCCCCGCGTCCGCCTCATTGGGTGCGTCGAGCGTGAAGCAGGAATTCGCGGTTGCCCTCGGGTCCGAGGATCGGACTTTCGACGATACCGAGGACGCGCCAGCCCGGCTGCGCCGCCATCCACGCCGCGACCCGCTCGCACACCGCCCGGTGAACCTCCGGATTGCGCACAACGCCGCCCTTGCCGACGTGCTCTGGGCCGGCCTCGAATTGCGGCTTGATCAGCGCCACCAGCCACGCCCCTTGCGAGGCGAGCGCGAGCGCGGCCGGGAGCACGACCGCGAGGCCGATGAAACTGGCGTCGCAGACGATGACGTCGATCGGTTCCGGTACCTGCTCCCGTGTCAGATGGCGCGCATTGAGCCGCTCGTGAACGACGACGCGCGGGTCCTGCCGCAGTTTCCACGCGAGCTGCCCGTGCCCGACATCGACCGCGTAGACCCGCCGCGCGCCGCGCGCCAGCAGCACGTCGGTGAAGCCGCCGGTGGAGGCGCCGATATCGAGCGCCACCGTGCCCGATGGGTCGAGCGCGAAATGGTCGAGCGCATGGGCCAGCTTCACCCCGCCGCGCGACACCCAGGGGTGGTCCCGCCCCCGCACATCGAGGGGGGTGGCCTCGCCGAGCAGCTCGCCGGCCTTGTCGATCCGCCGTTCGCCGGCGAAGACGAGGCCGGCGAGGATCAGCGCCTGCGCCTTGGCACGGCTCTCGGCGAGGCCGCGTTCGATAAGAAGCTGATCGGCGCGTTGCTTTGCCGCCACTACGGCCAATAAACGTAGGGTGGGTTGAGCGCAGCGAAACCCGCCATGGGTACCGTCGCGATGGGTTTCGCTCCGCTCAACCCATCCTACGGCGCGTCAGCCCTACGCCCGCGCGGGGGCCCGGACGATGTCGCGGCCGAGCGCCGAGAGCGCCGTCGCGACGATCTGCTTGGCGTTGAGCCCGGCCGTCTCGTATTGCGCATTCGGCGAATCGTGGTCGAGGAACACGTCGGGCAGCACCATCGTGCGGATCTTGAGGCCCTGGTCGAGCATCCCGTTCATCGCGAGGTGGTGCAGCACATGGCTGCCGAAGCCGCCGATCGCGCCTTCCTCGATCGTGATGACGACCTCGTGCTCGCGCGCGAGCCGGTTGATCAGGTCGGTGTCGAGCGGCTTCGCAAAACGGGCGTCGGCGACGGTCGTGGACAGCCCATAGGCACCGAGTTCCTGCGCCGCCTTGAGACATTCCGTGAGGCGCGCACCGAAGCTCAGCAGCGCGATCGAGGTGCCTTCGCGCACGATGCGGCCGCGGCCGATCTCCAGCGGCACGCCCTTTTCGGGCAGCGGCACGCCGACGCCGTCGCCGCGCGGAAAGCGCACGGCCGAGGGCGCGTCGTCGATCGCGACGCAGGTCGAGACCATGTGCACGAGCTCGGCCTCGTCCGCCGCCGCCATGATCACGAAGCCTGGCAACACGCCGAGATAGGCGACGTCGAACGAGCCGGCATGGGTCTGGCCGTCCTGGCCGACGAGGCCGGCGCGGTCGATCGCGAAACGTACCGGCAGCTTCTGGATCGCCACATCGTGGACGACCTGGTCGTACGCCCGCTGCAGAAACGTAGAGTAAATTGCCGCAAACGGCTTCATCCCTTCAGCCGCAAGCCCGGCCGCAAAGGTCACCGCGTGCTGCTCGGCGATGCCGACGTCGAAGGTGCGGTTGGGGAAGCGGTCGCCGAACAGGTTGAGCCCGGTCCCGGAGGGCATTGCCGCGGTGATCGCGACGATGCGGTCGTCCGCTTCGGCTTCCTTGATCAGCGATTTGGCGAAGACGCTCGTGTACGACGGCGCCTTCGACGCCGACTTGGCCTGCGCACCGGTGACGACCTCGAACTTGGCGACGGAATGCCATTTGTCGTCGGCCTGCTCCGCCGGCAGGTAGCCGTGGCCCTTCTCGGTGACGCAATGGATCAGGACCGGCCCGGGCTCCTTGCTCTCGCGCACGTTCTTCAGCACCGGCACGAGGTGGTCCATGTTGTGACCGTCGATCGGGCCGACGTAATAGAACCCCATTTCCTCGAACAGGGTGCCGCCGGTGACGAAGCTGCGCGCCAATTCCTCGGCGCGGCGCGCCGCGTGTTCGAGCCGCTTCGGCAGGAAGCGCCCGACCTCGCCCGCGAGGTGGCGCAATGAGCGGAATGACTTCGACGACAACAGTCGCGACAGGTAGAAGCTCAACGCGCCCACCGGCGGCGCGATCGACATGTCGTTGTCGTTGAGGATGACGATGAGCCGCGAATCCATCGAGCCGGCGTTGTTCATCGCCTCGTAGGCCATGCCGGCGCTCATCGCGCCGTCGCCGATGACGGCAATGACGTTGCGCCGCTCGCCCTTAAAGTCGCGCGCCACCGCCATGCCGAGCCCGGCCGAAATCGAGGTCGAGCTGTGCGCCGCGCCGAACGGGTCGTACTCGCTCTCTGAGCGCTTGGTGAAGCCCGACAGCCCGCCGCCCTGGCGGATTGTGCGGATGCGGTCGCGCCGCCCGGTCAGGATCTTGTGGGGATAGGCCTGATGGCCGACATCCCAGATCAGCCGGTCGTGCGGCGTGTCGAACACGTAGTGCAGCGCCACGGTCAGCTCGACGACGCCGAGTCCGGCGCCGAAATGACCGCCGGTAATCGAGACTGCGTCGATCAGCTCGGTCCGCAGCTCGTCCGCCACCTGGCGCAGATCCGATTCCGGAAGCCGCCGCAGATCTGCCGGCACCGTGATCTGGTCCAGCAGCGGCGTGCGGTTCGAAATGTGGGGGCTCGGCTTTTTGTCCACGCTGTGGCTCCTCACCTTCGACGGTTTATAACGAACCGCGCAACTTGTCGTAAAAGTTCCGCCCTTTGCTCAAACAAATCAAGATGCGCCACGGCTTGGTTCACGAGCAGTTCGGCCTGGGCGCGCGCGCGTTCGGCGCCCAGGATCGAGACGAACGTCGCCTTGCCCGCGGCGGCGTCGGCGCCGACCGGCTTGCCGATGCTCTCGGCCGATCCCTCGACGTCGAGCAGATCGTCGGCGATTTGAAAGGCGAGACCGAGATCGTGCGCGTATCCCCGCAAGGCTTGGCGCGGTTCGTTCGGCGCCTTGGCGAGGATCGCGCCCGACTCGCATGAAAACGCGATCAGCGCGCCCGTTTTCATGCGTTGCAGCCGGGTGATCGCGCCAATGTCGAGCGCCTGCTTTTCAGCGATCAGGTCGATCATCTGGCCGCCGACCATGCCGGCCGCGCCGGCCGCGCCGGCCAGGGCCGCGATCAGCTCGCAGCGCACCGCGGCGTCACCATGCGTATCCGCGTCCGCCAGCACCTCGAATGCCATCGTCAACAGCCCGTCGCCGGCGAGAACGGCGGTGGCCTCGTCGAAGTGCTTGTGGCAGGTCGGCCGTCCGCGTCGCAGGTCGCTGTTGTCCATCGCCGGCAAATCGTCATGTACGAGCGAATACGCGTGCACCATTTCAACTGAGGCGGCGACCTGAAGGGCGCTGCTCGGCGAGACGCCGAACAGCCGCGACCCTGCGAGCACGAGGAGCGGGCGGAGCCGTTTTCCGGGCGCCAGCGCCGCGTAACGCATCGCCTCGTAGACCCGCCCCTCCAACCCCGGCGGTACCGCGAGCAGCTTTCCGATAACCGCGTCGGTCAGCGCCGCCGCCCGTGCGGAGGCATCGTCCACCGAGACCGAGTCGGGCCACAGCGTCTCAGTCACTAACGCATCCCGGCGCAAAACATCTCGGCAGTTCTCCTCCGCCAGCCCACGAAAATGGACGCTCGCTCAATCGAGCTTCGCGGGCTCCGCCGCGACGGCGCCCTCGGGCCCGATCACGATGCGGTCGACCCGCTGCTGCGCCTCGTTCAGCTTCTGCTCGCAATGCCGCTTCAGTTGCGCTCCGCGCTCGTAAGAAACGATCGCGTCGTCGAGTTTGACCTGCCCGCCTTCGAGCCGCCGCACGATCTGTTCCAGCTCGGAGAGCGCATCCTCAAAGCTCATCGCGGCGATGTCGGCCGGCACCCCGGAGTCGCTCATCTGTCCCTTATACCAAGAAATCGATCCCGGCAGGCGCGAATCCGCGCGCTGCGCGAACCGCCACCGGCGTTGCAGATTTGCAACAGACTTAGGTGATGCCTACGCCGCCATCAATACGCGGACATGCGCGGCCGCGCTTTCGGCGAGAGCTTGGAGGTCGTAACCGCCTTCGAGGGTCGACACGACCCGGCCTCGGGCATGTCGTCGGGCAACGTCCAGAAGCTGCTCGGTGACCCAGGTATAGTCGGCCTCCTCCAGCAAGAGCTGGGCAAGCGGGTCGCGGCGGTGCGCGTCGAAGCCGGCGGAAATCAGGACGAGCTCCGGCGCGAAGGCGTCGAGGGCGGGCAGAACGTGGCGCGCGACTCCCTGCCGGAACTGGCCGGACCCCGACATCGGCCGCAGCGGCACGTTGACGATGTTGCCGACGCCGGTCTCGCCGGCGCCGCCGGTGCCGGGGTAGAGCGGCGATTGATGCGTGGATGCGTAGAAGAGGCTTTCGTCGGCTTCGAACGCCGCCTGCGTGCCGTTGCCGTGATGCACGTCGAAATCGACGACCGCGACCCGCGCCGCCCCGTGCACATCGCGCGCCCGCTGCGCGCCGATCGCGACGCTGTTGAAGAGGCAGAACCCCATCGACCGCCGCGGCTCGGCATGGTGGCCGGGGGGCCGCACCGCGCAAAACGCGTTGTCCGCTTCGCCGGCCATGACCGCGTCCACCGCGGCGACGACTGCGCCCGCCGCGCGCAGCGCCGCCTCGCCCGAGCGCGGCGACATGACGGTATCGGCGTCGATGGCGGCGTGGCCGCTTTTCGGCACGGCCGCCAGGAGACGCTCGACATGGGCGCGCGAGTGCACGCGCAGGAGGTCGTCCAGCGTCGCTTCCGGCGCCTCCCGCCGTTGCAATCCCGCGAATTCCGGCCCGGCCAGCGCCGCCAGCACCGCCCGCACACGCGCTGGCGATTCGGGGTGGAAATCGCCGGGATCGTGTTCGAGGCAGGCGGGGTGCGTGTAAAGAAGCGTCGTCATCCGAGGCTCCCGAAAATGCGGCGGCGAGTGTGTCACACTCGCCCGTGTTGCAGAACACCGGCTGCAGGGCTCAGTTGCGGCGGCGCAAGGCCGCGACGGCGAGCGAGGCCCAGCCGAGCATCAATGCGAAGCCGCCGAATGGAGTCACGTCGGCAAGCCATACGGGGCCGCCGAACGCCAAGGCGTAGAGGCTGAAGCTGAACAGGACGATGCCGGCGGCGAGGCTCCATCCCGCGACGCGGACGGAGAGACGGCTGCTGGCGAGCGCGACAACTGCGACCAACGCGGCGGCGTGAACCATGCCGTAGAGCGCGCCGGTGCGCAGCAGGTCCGCCGCCTTCGCATCGCCGGAAAGGTGCGCCGCCGCAGCCCCCGCCGCCACCGAGCAAAGCCCGCCGAACGCCGCGACCGCGAGCCACAACCGGATCATCCCCCCTCCCCCCGTTCGGCGAGGGCGGCCTCGTACAGCGCCAGGGTCTGGCGCGTCACGACCTCCTCGGCGAATTCGCGTTCGACCAAGTCTCGCCCGGCAAGCCCCATCTCGCGCCGTCGAGCCGGGTCGCGCGCCAGCGCCGCAATCGCGGCGGCGAGCGCGGCGGTATCGCGCGGCGGCACGAGCAGCCCCGTCTCGCCGTGGCGTACGACCTCGCGGCAGCCCGGCATGTCGCTGGCGACGATCGGGCGGGCGCAGGCCGCCGCCTCCAATAGCGCCAGCGGCACGCCCTCGCCATAGGTCGTCGGCAGCACGGCGATGGCGGCGCGGCGCCACACCGCGGCTACGTCCTCGACCCGGCCGAGCCATTCGACCCCCGGCTGCGCCGCCAGCGCCGCCAATTCCTCGCTCGTCAGCGTATCGGGATTGTCCGGATCCGTCGGCCCGACCAGCAGCAGCGCGACCGCCTCGCCGGCGTTTCGCAGCCGCCGCACCGCCTCGACCGCGTCGAGCACCCCCTTGGCCCGCAGCATGCGCGCAACGAGCGCCACCTCGATCTCTCCCACCGCCGGGTCGCTCATCGGCTGGAATCGCGTTATATCGACCCCGGAGCCGCGAATCAGGGCGATCCAGGCCGGCGGCACGCCGAAGCGGGCGAGTGCGTCCCGGTCTTCCCGGTTCTGCACGATGACGCGGTTGGCTGCCCTCCGCCTACCCGCTGCGAGGCGGATCGCGATGCGCAGCGCCGCCTGACGCAGACGCCCGACGAGCCCGGTGCCGGCAAAGCCCGACCCCAGACCCATAACGGCGGCGATCTGCGCCGGCCGCTCCGCCGCGCGAAACGCTAAGCGGGCCGCCAAAGCCCCGAACAACACCGGCTTCAAGGCGACGTGGTGCACGATGTCCGGCCGCTCGGCGCGGTACAGCGCGGCGATCGCTGCAACGGCGCGCGCGGCGGCGAGCGGGCCGTCGCCGCGGCGCCGCCACGCGATCGGGTGCAGCGCGAAGCCTTCTTCGCGAATCCGCTCACCATGCCGGCGCACCCGGGTCGCCACCGCTACCTCAAACCCGGCGTCCCGGGCGGCGCGCGCCAGCGGCAGCCGATGCGAGCAGAAATACCAGTCTTCGGTGACAAGAAAGAGGAGCTTACCCCGCCGCGAGGCCGGAGCAGCGGTGGCCGAAAGCGGGGCGGAAGGAGTCAACGGCGGCCGGTACGAGATGTCGGACAAAACGCGGCGCTGCGCGTTCGCCTTGCCGCGCCGGCGCGTCCTGTTTAATCCATCGGTTCCGCAACCGCTTGCGGAATCGGCGCGGCGGGGCACGGGGAGAGGCTTGGCACGCATCCTGGTGACCGGCGCCGCAGGGTTTGTCGGCCGCAGCGTGTGTCCGGAACTGGCGCGCCGCGGCCACGCGGTTCTCGGAATCGTCCGCACCGATGCCGGGGCGCCCGCCGGTATCCGGACCCGCGCGGTCGGCGACATTGCCCCCACGACGGACTGGTCCGGGCCGCTGCGCGAGATCGACGTCGTGATCCACCTCGCCGCCCGCGCCCACCGCTCCGGCTCCGATGCCGATTTCGCCCTGGAGCCGCCCGCGGCGGCGGCGCTCGCCCGCGCCGCCGCGCGCGCCGGCGTGCGGCGGCTGGTGCATCTGAGCTCGATCAAGGCGGTCGCCGACGCCACCCCGCGCGACCTTCCCATCGCCCCCGACGCCGCGCCGCATCCGGCCGACGCGTACGGCCGAGCCAAGCTCGCGACCGAGCAGGCGCTGCGCAACGTCGCGGCGATAGCCGGCCTCGATCTCGTCGTCGTGCGCCCGCCGCTCGTCTATGGGCCGGGCGTCCGCGCCAATTTCGGGGCGCTGATCCGGCTCGCCGCCAGCGGGCTGCCGTTGCCGTTCGCGAAGGTAGACAACCGGCGCAGCCTGATCTTCATCGGCAACCTCGTCGATCTGATTTGCCGCGCGGCCGAGCATCCCGCGGCGGCCGGCGCCACCGTGCACGCCCGCGACGACGAGGAATTTTCGACGCCCGGCCTCATCCGCGTTCTGGCGGCGGCGCAGGACCGCGAGGCGCGGCTCTTTTCGGCTCCCGACAGCACCCTGGCGGCACTGGGGACGCTGCCTTGGCTCGGGCCGCGTCTGGCGCGGCTGATCCAGTCGCTGCGCATCGACGACTCCGATACCCGCGCCGCGCTCGGCTGGTCTCCGCCGGTGGCCGCCGCCGAAGGCCTTGCCGCGGCGGTCAAGGGGCTTGCCGAATGATGCGAACCCGGCGGGCCGTCTCGGCGTTGGCGACAGAGGCAGCGGAGAACACAGATGATCCCGGTCGCCGAGGACACCGAACTCAAGCAGCAGGCCATCGCCTACGTCACCGAATTGTACCGCGAACTCAGCGAAGAAAACGGCGCGCCGACCCTGGGCACCCAGAACCAGGCGGTCGATTTCATCCTCGCCGAACCGGCGCGGCGCGAGGCGTTGGCACGCTGGGGAAAGACGGTAGACACCGCGGAGGCGACGACGGCGCCGCCGCGGCGCCTGCCGTACGACGACCTCTATTTCGCGGTGCGGGACTGTCTGGGCCGCATCATGGAGAAGCCGGTCTTCGAGCGCGGCGGCCCGTAACCCGAGCCGCCTTCTCCACGCCCGCCTGCCATATTATATCGCCTCCTCGATAAACCTCGTTTGGCGGAGAGGGTGCCGGATGCCGAGCTTTGACATCGTTTCGCGCCTCGATCTGGCGGAAGTCGACAACGCGATCGCCGGCATCGCGCGCGAAATCGGCACGCGCTTCGACTTCAAGGGCAGCAAGTGCAGCGTCGAGCGCAACGAGGGCGCCATTTCCGTCGTCGCCGACGATGACCTGAAGCTGAAGCAGGTGCACGAGTTGCTGAAGGTGCACCTGACCCGCCGCAAGGTCGATTCCGCGGCGCTCGACTACAAGCCGCCGGAGAAGGCCGCCGGCAACACGTTGCGCCAGACGATCGTGCTGCGCCAGGGCATCGACGCCGACCTCGCCCGCCGTCTCGTGCGCGAGGTCAAGGACAGCAAGCTCAAGGTCCAGGTCGCGGTGCAGGGCGGCGAGCTGCGCGTCACCGGCAAGAAGCGCGACGACCTTCAGGCCGCGATCGCGCTGGTGCGCGGCCTCAAGATCGAGCAGCCGCTGCAATACGTCAATTTCCGGGAATAGCCCGCCCTTGCGGCCAGCCGCGCCAGCGGCTATCTAGGCGCGGCAGGCCCTCTGTCCCCTTCGTCTAGAGGCCCAGGACACCGCCCTCTCACGGCGGCAACACCGGTTCGAATCCGGTAGGGGACGCCAGCGATTTTAACGGCTTAGAGCCCAAGCGCCTGCTTCTGGCCCGCCGAACGCGATCGACCCACCAGAAAGCCAAGCCTCCGAAGGCACGCGTGCGCCAGAGCAAGAGGTTCTGCCCTAGCGCTGGAAAGGCGGCAACAATGCAGCGGATCCGCATCGCGGCTCCATGTATATGTGGCGCGGTCACGGAAGATGAATGCGGTGCACGTGGCGCTATTGGTCTTCGGAGGAACGATCGTCGTGGCCGCCTTAATCGGGTTCGTGCGATCGATTTGGCGCAAGGCTTCGCGTGAACCGGGCAGCAGCTCGCACACTGGTGGCCTACCGCCGGGAATCGCCAGCTAAGGCGGTTCCCGATCATGTGCGTACGTTCTTTTCTCGTCATCGCCGGGCTTGACCCGGCGATCTTGGGCACCCTCGGAGATGGCCGGGTCGATCCAGATCAAGCCCGGCCATGACGGCTTGTGCCGACAGCGACCCGGTTCGATCGGATACCGATCTAGCGGAGATGTTTATGCGTCGTGCGCTGCTGGAATTGGCGATCGCCGGCATCGCCGCGCCCGCGGTTGGTCAAGTCCTCCATGACGATTGGCTAAGGCGCGGCTGGCGGCCTACTTCACAGCGGCGGGGACGAGACGTTCGAGGCCGATGAATTTGGCCGGGTTCTGCGGTTCGCCGTTGACCAGCACCTCGTAGTGGACGTGCGGCCCGGTCGCGCGGCCGGTGCTGCCGAGCAGGCCGACCACGGCGTGCGCCTCGACCTTTTGGCCCACCGCGACGAGACAGCGGTGCAGGTGCCCGTAACGCGTGTGCAGCCCGTTGCCGTGGTCGATCTCGACCATCTTGCCGTAGTCGCCGCGGTAGCCGGAATAAGTGACGACGCCGGCCGCGGTCGCGTGCACCGGCGTCATGAACGGCACGCCGCCGAGGTCGAGCCCGGAATGAAACGCCGTGCGTCCGTTGAAGGGATCGCGGCGCAGGCCGAACGGGCTCTCGATCTCGTAATCGCCGATCGGCGCGGTCAGCGGCAGCGACTTCAGCAGGTGCTGCAATAGCGCCAGTTTTTCGGGAGTCAGCGTCGTGGTCGGGGTTTGGCCGTTCGGCGCCGGGATGAACGGACCGCCCTCCCCTCGCCGGGTGCCGAATTGCGCGAAGATATGGCCGACATCGACCCCGGCCGAGGCCAGCACCCGCTGCAGCTCGACGAGCTTCCCGCCCTCGACCGCCGCGGCCTTGGGCGGCATCGGCTGCGGCGCCGCAGCGGGGGCCGGCGCCGCGGCTCCGGCCGCGGCGGCGCGATCGGCCGGCGCCGGAGCCGATTGCCGCTCGGCGTCCGCCGACGGCGGCGGGCTCTCCGCCCCTTGCGCCGGCCAGTCGGAGTAGAACGACACCTGCTGCAGCCGCTTTTCGATCTGCGCCAAGGCCGCTGCGAGCTGCTGCTGCCGCTGCGTCTCAGTCCGCAGCTCGGCCTCCATCTTGCCGATCTGCGCTGTGGCGGCGGCGCGTTGCGGCGCACTCTGCGGCATTGTGCGCTGCCATTCGGCGATACGGGCGTTGAGCGATGCCACCGCCGCCTGGGACGCCGCGACCTGCTGCTGCAGGTTCGATCGCTGCTGCTGGAGGCGCGTCTGCGCCTCCGCCGTCAGCGCCGCCAGACGCTGTTTCGCCTCCGACAGGATGCGGCTGGTCTCGTCGCTCCGGTCCTGCAGCCGCGCCAGTTCGTCCTGGAGCGCGGCGTTCGCCCGTTCGACCCGCGCCAGGATCGCCTCCTGCTCGCCGATCAGGCGCGACTTGGCGTTGTAGCCGATGGCGAGGTAGCCGATCGCCGCGGCGCCGATGCAGGCCCCGGTCAGGCCGAGCAATCCCGGGCTTCGCCGCGACAGTCTCAGGAGCGTGACGCGTCTGCGCGGACGAACAAAGACAGGCGCTTTGGGGAGGGCTTGACCCCCCCAGGTTCGTAGGTCGCTTACCATCTCCCCCCGCCATAGGCCGCGCCGTGGGCGTCCGCGAAGCGGACCAGGCAACAGCCAAAAGGTCAGGTCGAACGCCGCTGCGTTGCGTCTATGCCGAGCCGGGAGACGTCTGCGGTCGCCTCGGGTTTCGGCTTCGCCCTGCGCATCGCGGGCGGCGTCCCTCGAACGCGGCGGAACCTAGCGGGAGATTAGAAGCAAGGCAATAGTGAAAAACGATAGAGGTTTTGCGCGCTTCCTGTACATCCGAGCACAGTCCCGCTGCTAAACCTTTACGTTCAGTCAATCCTCAATCGCAGGTATAGGATAGCGTCGCAACGCGCGGAGAGTAATTAACCTTTTCGAGCGTTGTCCAGGCTCCGTATTCCGCACAATACTGCAAGGCGTGAGCGTCCGCCTCCGCCCGACTGGCATCAACGAGCGTGACATTGATCGCCGCCACGGGTGGGGGTTCCGGAGGAGGCGTCATCGCGCAAGACGCGAGCGCCAAGAGGCATAAAACCAGGGCGGGATGAGGCTTCATGACGCTCTCCTGGACGCAAAAAATTGGTAAACGCCAGCGACCACTAGACGGCTAGCGGCAGGCCCCGCTGCGGCTGGTGCTCCGGCGCGAACTGCGTGCGGTAATACTCGGCGAACACGCCGTCCTGCCGCAGCAGGTCGGACAGCGCGCCGCGTTCGACAATGACGCCGTCCTTGAGCACGAGGATCATGTTGCAGCGGCGCACGGTCGACAGGCGGTGCGCAATGATGAAGGTTGTGCGCCCCGCCATCAACTGTTCGATCGCTTCCATGACGAGCGCCTCGGTCTCGACATCGAGGGCGGAGGTTGGCTCGTCGAGGATCAGGATCGGCGCGTCGCGCAACAGGGCGCGGGCGATCGTGATGCGCTGCTTCTCCCCTTCGGAGAGTACGACGCCGGCTTCCGCCAGCGAGGTATCGTAGCCCTGCGGCAGCACCACGATCGTGTCGTGGATGCGGGCCTGGCGAGCGGCGCGCTCGATCGCAGCATTGTCGGCGTCGGGGCGGCCGTAAGCGATGTTGTCGCGCGCCGACAGCGGAAAGATCAACGGCGGCTGCAGCACCATCGAGATCTGGCTGCGCAGAGACTTGATCTGGTAGTCGCGGATATCGGCCCCGTCGATTTCGACGACGCCGGCGGAGGGATCGAAAAACCGCGGCAGCAGGCCGAGCAAGGTCGATTTACCGGCGCCGGTCGGGCCGACAATCGCGACCCTGCTGCCGGCCGGCACGCTGAGGTTGATGTCGCGCAGCACCGGGGTCTCGGGCCGGTAGCGGAACGCGACGCCGCGCCAGGCGATGTCGCCGCGCGCACCTTGCGGCGGAAATTGCCGCGTTCCGTCGCGCAGGTCGGGCTCGGTCTCGAGCACCTCGAAGACGCGGCGGGCGCCGACGCGGGCGCCCGAAATAAGCCCCCAGCTCTGCGTGATCTGGTTGATCGGCGCGTAGAGCTGCGCGAGGTAGGAGACGAAGACGAGGAGCTGGCCGATCGAGAGGCGTCCGGACATTACCGCGCGTGCGCCGGCGTATACGACGAGCGCGGTCCCGCCGGCGACGACGATGTTGACCGCGCCGGAATAGAGCGTCTGCCAGTTGTAGAGCCGCAGGGTCGAACGCAGGCTGGCGCGGCTCGCGCCCATGAAGCGGCTGTGCTCCTCCTCCTCCTTCGTGAAGGCCTGCACCAGCTTGATCGAAGCGATGCCCCACTGGACGAGCGAATAGACCCGGCTCTCGTTGTCGCGCACTACCGTCGCGACCTCGACGATCTTGCGGTTGAACAGCGAGATCAGCACGAACAGCATCGGCACGATCGTCAAGGCCAGCAGGGTCAGCAGCGGGTCGATCGGGATCAGCACGAGCAGCATGCCGCCGAGCAGGATGACGGCCGAGAGGATCGGCAGCAGCCCGTTCATGATCATCGTCTGGACGGCGAAGCTGTCGGCGGTGATGCGGTACATCAGGTCGCCGACCCGCTGGCGGCTGTGATAGGCGAGCGACAGCCGTTGCAGCTGTCCGTAAAGAGCGCCGCGCAAGTCGTTGACCATGTTTTGGCCGACGCGGATCGCGGTGTTGTTATGCAGCAGGGTGAGGCCGCCGCTGCCGGCGTTGACGAGCACGATGCCGATGCAGGCCGCCAGCAGCACGAGGCCCGGCGGCCACTCCGAGATCGCGGCGAACGGGAGCTTCTTGCCGCCGAGGACATCGTCCACGACGACCTGCAGCGGCCACGGCTTCAGCAGTTCGAAGCCCGCGATCAGGAACACCTGGACCAGCGCCCAGGCCACCTGCCAGCGATAGGCCTTGAGGTAGGGAAGAAGCTTCTTCGCCATCGGCGGCAACAACGGCCAGGGGCCCTCAGGCCGTGCGCGGCGGCCCGATCGGCAGCGGCGCCCGTCCCCGCGGCGCGACCGGCGCCAGCTTCGCATGCCGGGCCACGGTCTCGACGATCCGGTGCATCAGCCGGCCGAAGGTGAGGAGATGCCAGCCGATGACGCCGACATTCACCAAACCGATCGCGGCGAACACCGCTGCCGCGACCGGGGAGCCGAAGATCAGCGAGGCGGCGATCAGGGCGGCGTAGGCCCGCACGAGGAAGCGCGCGAGGCTGGAGAGGCGCATCGCGCAGCGCACCCGCAACAGACGCTTCATGCCGCCATGGTTCTCGGCGCAGACCATGACGAGCGCGCGGCTCCACAGGCCGCGCGAGATCTTGAGGTCCCAGTTGCTCCAGCCGGTATCGACGACGACGAAATATTTTTGCGGCAGCAGGAAATCCATGAGGCCGCCGAGCAGCGCCTCCTTCTCGGCCGCATCCTCGCTCCAATAGGAAAGCGTGAAAGAACGCGTGCGCCAAGAGAAGCGCGCCGGCTGCTCGGTGCCGAGCACCGCGACATGGTCGGCCGTCTTGGTCGCCTTCAGCCTCCACTTGAGCCGCTCCCAGCCGCGCAGCAGCGGGCCGAGATAGATCAGCAGCGCCACCAGCGCGCGCGCCTTCAGTCCAGTGAAGCGCCGGTCGATCGGCGCCTTCAGCGCCCCGTTGATGCACATTGCCCAGGTCACGAGCAGCGGCACGGTCAGAAGCCAGAACCAGCCGCCGGCGATGATGCCGGCAGGGGCCAGCAGCAATGCCGCAACGCTCCACTCGAAGGTCAGCGGCAGGAATTGGGTCAGCGACGACGGCGGCTCGTACATCGTCTGGAACAGGCCGCGCCCGAACACGCCGGAATAGATGACGGGCTTGCGCGACAGCAGCAGCGCCGCCGACAGGTCGCCGTAAATCCGCCCGAGCCATTTCGCCTGGCCGAACAGGTTGAAGCGGAACGGATGCTTGGCATAGACGAGCGCCTCTGCCTTGCCATAGCCGCGCTGCTGGTTGATGTAGGCCTTCGCCGTGTTGCGGCGGAAATGCCAGACCGTCGCCGCCGGGCTGAAGCCGATGACATGGCCGGCGTCCTGAAACCGCCAGCAGATATCGACGTCGTCGCCGGCCGCGCGATAGACCGGGTCGAAGCCGCCCAGCCCGAGCAGCGCGTCGCGGCGGAAGGCCATGTTGCAGCCGGCGATGTGCTCGGCGACCTCGTCGCTGATCAGGACGTGGGTCGGCCCCCCCGGCGACACCGCCACGGCTGCCGGCACCAGGGCGTCTTCCGGCGGCGGAAAATTGGGCCCGCCGCAAGCGGCGAGCGCGCGCTCCTCCATCTTGCCGACGAGATAGGTGAGCCAGTCGGGATCGGCGACGCAGTCGCTATCGGTATAGGCGACGATCTCGCCGGTCGCCGCCTCGGCGCCGACGTTGCGCGCAACGCTCAGCCCGCGGTTCGGCTGGCTGATGATGCGGCAATAGGGGTAGCGCTCGGCGATTTCGAGGGTGCGGTCGGTCGAGCCGTCGTTGACGACGATGACCTCATAGTCGGGGTAGTTGAGCTTTTCGAGCGACGCCAGGCACTGGTCCATCGTCCGCTCGGCGTTGTACGAGCACACAACGACGGAGACGCGCGGATAGCGCGGCAGCGGCGGCGGCAGGCGGGCGTCGCGGTAATATTCCGCGACGGCGTCGAATGCCGGCTTCGGGCGGCGCTGCCGGTCGACGAGCCCGAAATTCCAGTCTTCGATGGCGTGGCCGCCGGTAAACCACTCGTCGGTCCAGGCGAAGACGAAGGTGCCGGCGACGCCGGCGGCGAAGGCGGCTCGCACCTGCCAGCCGAGCGTATGCGCCTGCTCCGCCTCGCCGGCGCGCATCGAGTCCATGCCGAACTCGGTCAGCACCAGCGGCTTGTCCACCGCGAGGTTGTGGAGCCGCGCGATGTAGCGGCGGAACGCGCCCTCGTCGTGCAGGTAGACGTTGAAGCAGAGAAAATCGGTGAAGTCGATCGTCAGGTATTCGGTCGAGGGATAGTTCGCATAGCTGACGAGCGCGCCCGGATGCTCCTCCTTGACCAGTCCGACGAGACTCTTCAGGAAGCGCCGCACCGCCTCGACCCCGTGCCACCGGATCATGTCCGGCGGGATCTCGTTGCCGACGAGATAGGCGAAGATCGCGGGATGGCGGCCGCAGGACCGGACGCCGGCTGTGACCGCGGCGCGGATTTCGCCGCGAATAGCGGCGCTGTTGAGGAAGGTGACGTGCTGCGACCAGGGCAGCCCGACCAGCACCTTGAGACCGGCTCGCTCCGCCGCGTCGAGCAGCCACACCGGCGGTACCGTAAAAACGCGCACCGTGTTGATCCCCGCCTCGCGCATCAGCGCAAAGTCGGTATCGACCATCTCCCGTTCCGGAAACGGAGCGCCGTGACTGGCAACCGCGAATGGTCCGTAGGTGACGCCGCGGACGAAGTGCTTGGTCTCCCCGGCGAAGAAGAACTTGCCGTGAACCCGCATCTCGGGCGGCCGCATCGGCAGCGGCGGGTCGCTTGGACGGGCGAGTAACGGCGACGGGGGCGCGATGTCGCGCTCGATGGCCGTCATCGACATGTCTTCCTCGCTTGCTGGCGCCGTCGCCTCTGGCGCGGCAAGGATGCTCTCCGCATACGGAACCGTCACGGCGTCGTTCCACCTATACGTCAACGGATGATAACAAAACTTGCGCCCGCTGCGGGCTATCGGGCGAGCCGGCGGCGCTCCCATGCCAGCGCGGTGCGGATGATCGTGTCGAGGTCCGACATCCGGGCTTGCCACCCCAGCACCTCGGCCGCCAGCCGCGCGTCGGCGACGAGCACCGGCGGATCGCCGGCCCGCCGCGGCGCCTCCCGCTGCGGCACCATCCTGCCGGCGGCCCGCTCGACGGCGGCAATCACTTCGAGCACCGAGTGGCCTTGCCCGGTACCGAGATTGAGGGCCACGCTGTCGCCGCCGCCGGCGAGATACTCCACCGCCGCGACATGGGCCTCGGCGAGGTCCTGCACATGGATATAATCGCGGATGGCGGTGCCGTCGGGGGTGGGGTAATCGGTGCCGAAAATCCCGATCGGCGGCGCCGTCCCGAGCATCGCACGCAGAATTAACGGAATCAGGTGAGTTTCCGGGTCATGGTCCTCGCCGGTTTCCGCGTCCGGGTCGCCGCCGGCGGCGTTGAAATAGCGCAGCGCCGCGTAGCGCAGCCCGTACGCCTCGCCGTACCAGCGAAGCGCGCGCTCGATCGCGAGTTTGGTCTCGCCATAAGGGTTGACCGGCAGCTGCGGTGTCGCCTCGCCGATCGGATTCGATTGGGGGATACCATAGGTGGCGCAGGTCGACGAAAAGACGATGAACCGAACCGGCGACTCCCGCACCGCGTCAAGCAACGAGAGTGCGCCTTCGACGTTGTTGCGATAGTAGAGAGCCGGATCTGCAACCGACTCGCCCACATACGCGAAGGCCGCGAAATGCATGACGGCGGAGATCTCGTGCGCGCGCAGCGCCGCCGCCAGCTGCGCCCGGTCGCCGATGTCGCCCTCCACGAGCGGGCCCCAACGCACCGCCTCGCGATGGCCGCGCGAGAGGTTGTCGTAGGCGACCGGCCGATAGCCGGCGCGCGCAAGAGCTTTGCAGGCGTGGCTGCCGATATACCCGGCGCCGCCCGTCACCAGAACCGATTTCACCATGCCCTTGCCGGCCGCGATTGCTGTCAGGTGCGGATAACGTCTCAACAACCGCTCCTCTTCCATAACGCCGGGCTGCGTCCGCCCGCCGCAGGAGGGAGCGTCGGAATAAGATTTCCGGATGCCCGTTCTGGGCTGCAACCGACGGGAGCAGGAGCACGAGTATGCGCATAGCGATGGTGGGGACCGGCTACGTCGGGCTTGTTTCAGGGGCGTGCTTTTCCGAGTTCGGCGTTTCGGTGACTTGCGTCGACAAGGATGTCGCCAAGATCGAGCGGCTGACGCGCGGCGAGATTCCGATCTACGAACCCGGCCTCGAGCAGCTGGTCGCCTCGAACCGCGCCGCCGGCCGGCTCTCGTTCACGACCAACCTCGCGGCAGCGGTGCGCGGCGCCGATGCGGTGTTCATCGCCGTCGGCACGCCGTCGCGGCGCGGCGACGGCCACGCCGACCTGTCCTACGTTTTCGGCGCCGTCGAGGAAGTCGGCCGCGCGATCGCGATGAACCCCGAGAACCACACCGTCGTCGTCACCAAATCGACGGTTCCGGTCGGCACCGGCCGGCGGGTCGCGGAAATCCTGCGCGGCGCCTGCCCCAGCGGCCGCTTCGAGGTCGCCTCCAACCCGGAATTCCTGCGCGAGGGTTCGGCGATCGAGGATTTCATGCGGCCGGACCGCGTCGTCATCGGCACCGACAGCGAGCACGCGCGCACCGTTCTGCGCGCCCTCTACCGCCCGCTCTACCTGATCGAGACGCCGATGCTGTTCACCAGCATCGAATCGGCGGAGCTGATCAAGTACGCGGCGAACGCCTTTCTCGCCACCAAGATCACCTTCATCAACGAGATCGCCGATCTCTGCGAGGCGGTCGGCGCCGACGTCCAGGACATCGCGCGCGGCATCGGCCTCGACGGCCGCATCGGCCGCAAGTTCCTCCATGCCGGTCCCGGTTTCGGCGGCTCGTGCTTTCCGAAGGACTGCCGCGCCCTCGTCCGCACGGCGGAGGAGGCGCAAAGCCCGCTCGCCATCATCGACACGGTCGTGCGCGTCAACGACGCGCGCAAGCGGCGCATGGCCGACCGCATCGTCGCGGCCTGCGGCGGCGACGTCGCCGGCAAGACCATCGCGGTGCTCGGCCTCACCTTCAAGCCCAACACCGACGACATGCGGGAAAGCCCGAGCCTCGCGATCCTGCCGGCGCTGATCGATGCCGGCGCGGCGGTGCGGGCGTTCGATCCCGAGGGCCACACCGAGGCCAAGAAGCTGCTCCCGCAGGTGGCCTATTGCAGCGACGCCTACGACGCGATGGAAGGCGCCGACGCGCTGGTGCTGGTGACGGAATGGAACGAGTTTCGCGCCCTCGACCTCACCCGCGTCCGCCGCGCGCTAAAGGCGCCGCTCGTCATCGACCTGCGCAACATTTACCGTCCCGACGACATGATCGCCGCCGGCTTGAACTACGTCAGCATCGGCCGCCCGGCCGCCGCTCCCGCGGCGGAACGGCCGGCCGCTCTTGGTGTACTTAGCTAAGTCCCCCGTGCTCCTCCCCCGCCGTCACAGGATTCCCCCAATGGCAACGATACAGAAACGCATTCTGGTGACCGGCGGCGCCGGCTTTCTCGGGTCGCATCTGTGCGAGCGATTGCTGGCGCAGGGCCACGACGTCTTGTGCGTCGACAACTATTTCAC
>Ga0209810_1002022_pt1 | contig 26412 bp, 29 predicted proteins | sample Coa_R1_7_FD_187159 | JGI IMG/M metagenome (GOLD analysis project Ga0209810, IMG submission 187159) | Surface soil microbial communities from Centralia Pennsylvania, which are recovering from an underground coalmine fire - Coalmine... | ecosystem: Environmental > Terrestrial > Soil > Unclassified... | reverse complement strand
GGCAGAGCCAGTCGATCGAGCCGCCCGAGGACACCAGCGCCGCCGTTCGGCAGTCGCCGATCAGGCCGTAGTCCTCGATCGCTGAGAAGTCCTGGCGGCGCGGCACGCGCGCACCCTACCCGCTCGTGTTGGAGAACTCGCATGGCGGGTAGAGGCGAGGCATGTGGCTTTTCTACATCGCCCTACCGCTGGTCATCCTCGCGATCATCGCCGCCATCGCCGGGGGTGGCATCTTCACGCTGATCCTGGTTCCGCTGGCGGTGATCGCGGTGGTCGGCGCCGTTTGGGCGGCCATCTCGGCCCGCGCCGCCGGAGCGCCCGGAGCCACGCGTCACGCCGAGCAGTCGAGCCAGCCCACCGAGGCCGCGGAGCTGCCCCACTCGTTCGCGGGCACGCCGGCGCGCGCACCGACCTCGCCCGAGGCGCTGGCCGACGCGCGGCGCGAGCAGCAGTAACCACTTCCCGTTCCCGACAACGAAAGGAGCCGTCATGGGCGGACTCACCGACAAGATCACCGGCAAGGCAAAGCAGGCGGCGGGCGACATCGCCGGCGACGCCTCCCTGCGCCGCGAAGGGCGCCAGGAGGAGCGCAAGGGTGACGCCAAGGACGAGCTGGCCCGCGAGGAGGAGCGCGCCGACGCCAAGGCCGAGGAGGTCGCCGACCTCGAGCGCAAGACGGCCTAGCGGTCTTTAGCTCGAGCGTTCACGGCGCCCGGTGCTGCTCGGCAATTGCAGCACCGGGCGTCTCAGTTCGCGGGGGGGTCAGAAGTTGCCGGAGATCGCCCGAACGACCGTCACGCTGTCGGAGACGTCCTCGCCGAACGCCTGCGCGCAGCCGGCGTTGATGGCCGCGATCACACCCCGGCCGCGTAGCGGCCCGTGTTCGCGGACATAGAGCCTGGCGTAGGCCGCCTGCTGGTCGCGGTTGGCCGAGCCCCACTGCGAGCAGGATGTGGAATCGCTGACGGCGCCGGCCCTCGGACCGAGGAGCCCCACGATCAGCAGCGCGACCATCACGGCGATCGCGGCCGCGGCCACCAGTCCAGCCAGCTTGTGGCGCGCCAGCAGAGCCCGGATCGTCCAGGCCTCGCCGTCCTTCGCCGCCGTCGCGGTGCCGGTGTCCAGCATCGCACCAGCCTAACGGCCCCGTCCCGGGCACCGCCGGCGCCTGAGCCGCCGCTAGCGGCGCATGGCCGCGCCGGGCCAGATCGGGAGATCCTCGATGTGGCGCCGCGGCCTGATCCCCGCCAGCAGGCGCGGCGAGTGCCACGCCGGCTCCTCGCCCGCCTCCCAGCGCTCGAGATCGGGCTTCTCGAGCCGCGCGCGGCCGAGCACCCAGACGTACATGGCACCGAGGCCGCCGGCGGCGGCGATCCCCAGGCAGATCCACAGGCCGGTCTCGATGCCCGACCCATCCGGGCCGCCGTCGGTCGTCATCGCGATGTGGACGATCACCGGCGCGGCCATGAACGCGGCCACGGCGCGCAGCAGCTCGATCAGCGCGAACACGCGCTGGATCTGGCCCGACGGGGCCGAGAAGCCGGCGACGAACAGGGCCGGTGAGACCGAAGCGCCGACCCCGAGGCCGAGGAGCCCGGAGCCGACGATCACCAGCACTTCCGGACCGCGGGAGACGCCGGTCACGACGGCGACGCCCGCGCCGATCAGAGCCATCCCGAGCAGCGGCAGCAGCGGCATCGCTCGCCGGCGGAAGAGGACACCGAAGAGGAACGCCGAGACGACCGCGCCGCCGAGCTGTGGCCACCAGAGCATCGCGGCATGCCCGGGCGTCGTCGTCTTCTGGAGGACCAGCTCGACGAGCTCGATCGCCGCGAACGATGCCGCTCCGGCGCACAGCGCGACGATGATGCCCGCGACCGGCTTGGTGCTCGCCATGATCCGAACCGGCATCAACGGGCGGCGAGCCCCGAACTGGTGGACGACGAGACCGGCGATCGCCGCAAGCCCCACGATGAGCGGGAGGAACACGAGCAGGCTCATGAACGGGTGGGTCTCGAGCTCGGAGACGCCGAAGAAGGCGCACGAGCAGCCGCCCGCCGCGAGCAGCAGAGCCGTCCGGTCCCAGGGCGCGGTCAGGTCCTGAGGCTCCTGGTCCTCGTAGGTGGCGAGCACGAACACCCAGGCGACCAGGCCAGAGGCCGCGACCAGCCAGAACAGCGTCCGCCACGTCCCCGAGGCTGCCTGCACGCCTCCGACCGCCGGCCCGGCGGCGACGGCGCCGAAGATGCACATGTTCATGATCCCGCCCGTCCACGGCATCCTCTTCGTCGGCCAGCCGATCACGAGCGGCGGCACGGCCGCGATCAGCATCAGGCTCGTGAGCAGCCCTTGGAGGATGTGCCCGGCGATGTAGAGGCCCGGCGTGAAGGCCAGCGCCGTGAGCACCGAGGCGATCACGAACAGCGTCGAGTAGAGCAGCAGCATCCGCCGCGCCGGCAGGTGGCTCGCGAACTGCACCGCAAGCACGGTGCCGATCGCGTACGCGGCGTTGGCCATCCCGTCGGTCAGCTGGAGCGCCTGCGCAGACAAATCGAGGCTCTTGCCGATCACCGGCGTGAGCGGCCCCAGGGCGGCCGTCAGCACCAGGTAGGGCACGAGCGCGAACACGACCAGCGCCGCCGCAGCCGCATAGCTGTCGGCCAGCGGCCCGCGGAAGCGGCTCACCCGAACCAGCGCCCCGCCATCTCGCGCTCGCTGCGCCGCGTCATCTGGACGCGGTAGCGCTCGTCCGCCTCGAGCCGGTGCAGGCGGCGCTCGATCAGGACCTCGTGGACGATCAGCCCGGTGAGACCCAGCGCCCCGACGGCGACGCCGTCGGCGAAGCACAGCCACTTGAGCACGTGCGGCGACCCGAACGCCCGGGAGGCGACGATGCTCCACGCCGCGACGAGCACGAGCGCGGCATCCAGCCACCGCGGCGCGGCGCCCTGGTCGCGGGCGGCGAACACGACCGCGACGACGAGGAGGACGGCGACCGACATGGCGAAGCTGAGCCAGGCCTCGACGCGTGGGCGCATCGCGAACGCGAATGTGACCGTCAAACCTCCCCCGAGGAGCGCCGCGAGTGCCCCGGTGAACCGCGACGCTTGAGTACTCACATGTGGGCCGCTACCCGGCCCTCGAACGCCCCAATCTGCCGCCTGTGGCGGCGAGCCGCCCCACCCCCGGCACCCGCCCCACACCCGGCACCCGGTCCGCGGGCCCGGCGGCCTGCCCTGCCGAGCGGACCGCGCCGATCGTCGCCGTCTCGCGCCGCGCCCGCTCGCGCAGGGAGCGCATGATCGACGCGACCTGACTCTCCAGGCCCTCTCTTCTGGTTGCCACTGCTGGCGTCCTTCCTGTGGTGAGCATCTTCAGCTTCACCTGCTACCCCCGCGCCGACGGGAGCGAAACTGCGTTGCCAGCAGGGGGTTCGCAGCCGGACCGAAGGTCTGGACGCCGGTCCGATCTCGGACTGCGAGCGCCGCTTTGCAGAGCGCCCTCAGTAGCGCCGCTCGTACGTGCGCGGCGGCGGCGGCACGTCGTCTCGTCCGCTCCCCGGCGGTGGCCGGTGGTCGGTCGAGACCACCATCCAGAAGACCGAGATCACGAGCCCGATCCCGCCGACGATCATCAGGATCACCCCGATCGTCTGGATGTTGACGGCGTGCGTGGTGACCGTCACCGCGAAGCGCAGCACCGCGCCGACCGCGATCAGCAGGAGCGAGGTCCCGAGGCCCATCCCCTCACCCCGCAACGCGCTGGCCGACGAGGCGCCGGGCCTCGGCGACGATCGCCTCGGCGTCGATGCCCGCCGCGTGCAGCAGCTCGGCGGGCTTGCCGGACGTCGGCATGTCCCGTACGGCGAGCTTGGCCACCGGCGGGCGGTCGGGCTGCTCGGCCAGCGCGCCGAGGACGGCGTCGCCGAGGCCGCCCTCGGGCCAATGGTCCTCGACGGTGATGATCGCGCTGAGCTCCTCCGCCGCCGTGCGCAGAACCTCCGAGTCGATCGGCTTGATCGAGTAGCAGTCGATCACCCTCGCGCCGATCCCGTCCGCCTCGAGCTTCTCCGCCGCCTCGAGCGCCTCCCCGACGGTCACTCCGCAGGCGACGATCGCGACCTCGTCGCGCTCGCCTGTGCGGACGATGCGGCTGCCCCCGATCCGCACCTCCTCGTCGGACGGGGTGCGCACCGGCGTGCCCGAGCGCATCGTGCGCAGGTAGGTGATCCCGGGACGGTCGGCCATCTCGGCGACCAGCTGCGCGGTCTGGTTGGCGTCGGAGGGGTGGAGCACCGCGCTGCCGTGCACCGCCCGCAGCGAAGCGAAGTCCTCGAGCGCCATCTGCGACGGCCCGTCCTCGCCGATCGCGACACCGGCGTGGGACCCGACGAGCCGCAGGTTGGCGCGCGAGATCGCCGCCATCCGGATGAAGTCGTACGCCCGGCTGAGGAACGCCGCGAAGGTCGACGCGAACGGGGTCCAGCCGCGGGCCTGGATGCCGACCGCCGCGCCGATCATCTGCTGCTCGGCGATGAACATCTCGAAGTAGCGGTCGGGGTGCGCTTCGGCGAACAGCTCGGAGTGCGTCGAGTTGGAGACCTCGCCGTCGAGCGCGACGACGTCGCCGCGGCGGTTGCCGAGCGCCGCCAGCACCTCGCCGTAGGCCTGTCGCGTGGCCACCTCCTCCCCGAGCTCCCACGAGGGCAGCTCGCCGCCGGGCGTCGCGAAGCCGTGCACCTCGGTGCCCGTGTCGGGCCTTTCGGGGGTCACTCGCAGGTCGCGCTCCCCGCCGAGCTCGGCGATCGCCTCCTCGGGATCGTCGAGTGGCTTGCCATGCTTGCCCGGCTGATCCTCGACCGCCTTCACCCCCCGGCCCTTCATGGTTCGCGCGAGGATCACGGTCGGGCGGTCCCGGGTCCCGGTCGCCTCGCGGTAGGCCGCGTCGATCTCGTCGACGTCGTGACCGTCGACGACGATCGTGTTCCACCCGAATGCCCTCGTGCGGGCGGCGTAGCCGTCCATGTCCCAGCCGAGCATCGTCTCGCGCGTCTGTCCGAGCCGGTTGACGTCGACGATCGCGGTGAGATTGTCGAGGCCCGCCCAGCCGGCGTGCTGGAAGGCCTCCCAGATCGAGCCCTCTGCGAGCTCCGAGTCGCCGCACAGCACCCACACGCGGTAGGGCAGGCGATCGAGCTCCTTGCCGGCGATCGCGACGCCGACCCCGACCGGGAGCCCCTGTCCGAGCGAGCCGGTGGCGACGTCGGTTGGCGGGATGCGCGGCGTCGGATGCCCTTCGAGGCGGCTGCCGAACTTGCGGAAGCTGAGCAGCTCCTCGTCGTCGATCGCTCCGACGGCCTTCAGGATCGCGTAGTAGAGCGGCGACGCGTGGCCCTTGGAGAAGATCAGGTGGTCGCGGTGGGGGTCCTCCGGAGCCGAGTAGTCGAGCCGCAGGTGGCCGTCGAGGAGGACGGCCATCAGCTCGGCCGCCGACATCGACGAGGTCGGATGGCCGCTTCCGGCGGCGGCGCTGCAGCGCACCGAGTCGACCCGGAGCTGCTGGGCCAGCTCGCGGCGGAAGCCGGGGTCGCCTTGCGCCGGCCTCGAGTTCGTCGCACTCATGCGGCGACGAGCTGGTCGCGCTTGGCCGTGACGCCGCCGATCAGGTCGTTGAACGACTTGGTGAACTTCTCGACGCCCTCGCGTTCGAGCGTCTCGACGACGTCGTCGTAGTCGACGCCCGCCTCGGCGAGTCGATCGAACGTGCGCTTCGCTTCCTCGACGCCCTGCTCGAGCGTGTTCTCGACGCGTCCGTGGTCGGCGAACGCGTCGATCGTCGCCGGCGGCATCGTGTTGACGGTGTGCGGTCCGATCAGCTCCTCGACGTAGAGGACATCGCGGTAGTCGGGGTTCTTGGTCGACGTCGACGCCCACAGGCAGCGTTGCGGGGAGGCGCCGGCCACGGCGAGGTCCTCCCAGTCAGAGCCGCTGAACAGCTTCAGGTAGGTCTGGTAGGCGAGCTTTGCGTTGGCGATCGCGAGCGTCCCCTTGAGCTCGTCGTGCCCGCCGATCTGATCGAGCCGCTTGTCGGCCTCGGTGTCCACGCGCGAGACGAAGAACGAGGCCACCGAAGCCACGCGGCGCAGATCGCCCCCGTCGTCGCGGAGGCGGCGCAGGCCGCGCAGGTAGGCCTCGGCGGCCGCCCGGTGGCGTTCGAGCGAGAACAGCAGCGTCACGTTGACCGGGATCCCGGCCGCGATCGTGTCCTCGATCGCCTGGAGTCCCTGCTCGGTCCCGGGGATCTTCACGAACAGGTTCGGCCGGTCGACCATCTCGTGCAGGCGCCTGGCCTCGCGCACGGTCGCCTCGGTGTCGGCGGCCAGGTCGGGATCCACCTCCAGCGACACCCAACCGTCGCGGCTCTCCTCGCCCGCGTCGAAGACCGGCCGGAACCGGTCACACGCGTCGCGGATGTCGGCAGCGGCGAGGGCCAGGAAAACCTCGCGCGGGTTCTCCTCGTGCTGCATCACCTCGCGCAGCTGCTCGTCGTAGGCGTTGCCCTCGGCGATCGCCTGCTGGAGGATCGTGGGGTTGGAGGTCAGCCCGACGATCCCCTCCTCGATCCGCCGCGCGAGCTCGCCATCGCGGACGAACTCCCTGGATATGTAGTCGATCCAAGGACTGACGCCGTGTTCGCGAAGCTGCTTCAGCGGGGTGGTCATGGGGTCTCCTAGCTCTCGGCTGACAGAAGGGGCTTACCCGCAAAACGCGGGCGGAAACGAGTGGCGAGCGTGGTGGTGGGGAAGGGCATCACGGGGTAGTGATCGAGATCATGACTCCTAATCCAAGCACCGGCAAAAAAGGCCGTACCGAGCGGATCCACGAGCGCGCCGCCGATCCCGCCGAGTTCGCCGACCATCCACTCGAGCCGAAGGCCTCCGACGAGCCGCTGGCCGCTCGTGACGAGCCCGCTCCCGGAGCCTCCGATGAGCCCGATCCCCACCATCGCCTCAACAATCCGGTCGGAGAGCCCGACCCGATCGCGGACTCCGACCCCTACCGGCCCGCCTCCGCCGACGACGAGGCGGACCACGCGTCGGGAGTCCGCGGCGCGGGGCAGGGAGCGGAGAGGACCTGACCACGTTTCCCCACCGCCCAGCCGGGTAAGCCGCAGGCGTCGAGTTTCAGGAGGCAGCAGATGGAGAGCAGCAACGGCGAGGCGTCGGTAGCCGAGCTCGTCAAGCGACTGTCGGAGCAGACCAGTCGCCTCGCACACCAGGAAGTCGAGCTGGCCAAGGCCGAGCTCGTCACCAAGGGCCGCTGGGCCGGCATCGGCGCCGGCATGTTCGGGGGCGCTGGGGTGTTCGGCTTCTACGCGCTCGGCGCCGCGACCGCGGCGGCGATCCTCGGCCTGTCGCACGCCGTGCCGGGCTGGGCGGCCGCGCTGATCATCGCCGGCGCGCTCGGGATGATCGCGGGGCTGGTCGCCCTGATCGGCACGCGCAAGGTCATCCAGGCGGCGCCGCCGGTGCCCGAGCAGGCGACCGCGAGCGTCAAGCAGGACATCGAGCACGCCAAGGCCAAGGCACAGGCGGGACGCTCATGACGTCGGGCAATCCCGCTGAGATAAAGCAGGAGATCGAGGAGACGCGCGAGGAGCTAGGCGAGACGGTCGAGGCGCTGGCCGCAAAGACCGATGTCGCCGCGCAGGCCAAGCGCAAGCTCGAGGAGACGCGCAGCCAGGTCTCGGAGAAGACCGACGAGGTGATCGGGAAGGTCAAGGAGGTGACGCCCGAGTCGGCCGCGGCGGCGGCTGGGCAGGCGACCCAGAGGGCGCGCGAGAACCCGGTGCCCCTGGTCCTGGTGGGCGCCTTCGCGGCCGGTTTCCTGGCCGGTCGGCTGACGAGTCGCTAGACGTCGCCGCTCCGGGGGCTGCGCCTGTAACCGAACGTACAGCGGCCGGGTTTCGAACCGGAGCCCCGGCGGGAACGAGGGAATAGGTTTCCGGCGTCCAGCCATCGTTCCCAAGCCACTGCGCGCACTTGTCACCGAAGACTCGCGATCGACGCCGGCCCATCCCGTCGCGACGATCGCTCGTTCTCGCCGCGTGCGCGTGCACGGTGGCGCTCGCCGGCTGCAGCAGCGGGCGGCAGTCGATCGTCGAGCCGGCCAGCAAGCCGAGCCACGACATCGCGGTGCTGTGGTGGTGGATGCTGGGAGCGGCGGCGATCGTGTTCTTCGGCGCCGTCGCGCTGCTCGTGATCGCCTACTTCAAGCGCGGCGCCCGCGGCCTGCCCTTCTTCGGAGAGCGCGAGGGGGTCGCCGAGGGGATGGTCGTCATGTTCGGCGTGGCGATCCCGATCGTCGCGCTCGTCGCCCTGTTCGGCGTCTCCAACATCTACCTGATCGGTGAGTCCTCGCCGCCGAAGTCGGGCACCACGGCGATGACGATCCAGGTGATCGGCCACCAGTGGTGGTGGGAGGTCCGCTACCCGGGCACCGGCGTCGTCACCGCCAACGAGATCCACGTCCCGATCCACACGCGCGTGAACGTCATCGTCACGACCGACGACGTCATCCACAGCTTCTGGGTGCCCGAGCTGAATCGCAAGATCGACATGATCCCCGGCTACCGCAACCGGATCCTGCTCGACGGCTCGCGGCTGGGGGAGTTTCGTGGCCAGTGCGCCGAGTACTGCGGCTTCCAGCACGCCCACATGTCCTTCGAGGTCTTCGTGCAGCGCCCGGCCGTGTTCCACCGCTGGCTGGCGGGCCAGGAGCGCCCGCCGGTCCCGGCCTCGAGCGCCACCGCCCAGGCCGGCGAGCGGGTGTTCATGACCAGCCAGTGCGAGAGCTGCCACACGATCGCGGGCACGCCCGCGCAGGGCACGATCGGTCCCAACCTGACCCATCTGGCCTCGCGCGTCGGCCTGGCCGCCGAGCAGATCCCCAACAACCCCAAGGAGCTGGCGGCGTGGATTCGCAACCCGCAGGCGATCAAGCCGGGCACGAGGATGCCCGACCTCGGCCTGAGCAGCACCCAGATCGGCCAGCTCGTCGCCTACCTGGACAGCCTGCGATGAGAGGGAGCGACTGATGGCAACCGTCGTCACCCCCCGCGGCGAGGAATACGTCGAGCGCCTCGAGCGGGTCTGGAAGCCGCGGCCTGGGCTGGTCGGCTGGCTGACCACCACCGACCACAAGCGGATCGGGATCCTCTACTTCTTCACGACGCTGCTGTTCTTCGGGGCCGGCGGCGTCGAGGCGCTCCTGATCCGCACGCAGCTGATCGGCCCCAACGGCCACGTGCTCTCACCTCAGGCGTTCGACGAGGTGTTCACGATGCACGGGATCACGATGATCTTCCTGTTCGTCATCCCGATGACGACGGGAGCATTCGGGAACTACCTGCTGCCGCTGATGATCGGCGCGCGCGACATGGCCTTCCCGCGCATGAACGCCGTCTCCTACTGGATCTTCCTGGGGTCGGGGATCTTCATGTACGTGGGGATGGTCACCGGCCACGCGCCCAACGCCGGCTGGTTCGACTACGTGCCCCTGGCCTCCAAGACGTACTCGCCCTCGAGCAACATCGACTTCTACGGGTGGGGGTTGATCTTCAACGGCATCTCGAGCACGGCCGCGTCGGTCAACTTCATCGTGACGATCTTCAAGATGCGAGCGCCCGGCATGTCACTGAACCGCATGCCGCTGTTCTGCTACGCGTTCCTGGCCGCCGCCTTCTCGCTCCTGTTCGCGCTGCCCGCGCTGAGCTGCGCGACGCTGTTCCTGGAGCTCGACCGCCAGCTCGGCTTCCACTTCTACGACACCGCCCACGGCGGCAACCCGCTGCTGTGGCAGAACCTGTTCTGGATCTTCGGCCACCCGGAGGTCTACATCATCATCCTGCCCGCGTTCGGGATCGCGACCTCGATCATCCCCACCTTCACGCACCGGCGGATGGTCTTCTTCCCGCTCGTCGCGCTCTCGGAGGTGCTCGTCGCCTTCCTCGGCTTCGGCGTCTGGGCGCACCACATGTTCGCGGTCGGCTTCGCGACGATCACGACGATCTACTTCGCGGCGGTCAGCCTGATCATCGTGATACCGTCGGCGATCCAGCTGTTCGCCTGGATCGCGACGATCCTGACCGGGAAACCGGACTTCAAGACGCCGCTCCTGTTCATCGTCGGGTTCATCGTCTGGTTCATCATGGGCGGCCTGTCGGGGATCACGCTCGCGGCGATCCCGTTCGACCAGCAGGTCACCGACTCCTATTACGTAGTCGCCCACTTCCACATGGTGATCTTCGGCGCCGCGGTCTACCCGATCCTCGGCGGCATGCACTACTGGTTCCCGAAGGTGACCGGCCGGATGTACAACGAGGCGGTCGGCAAGCTCAGCTTCTGGCTCACCTTCCTGGGGACGCTGCTGACCTTCTTCCCGATGCACATCGTCGGGCTGGTCGGAATGCCGCGGCGCAACTACACCTACCCGGCCAACATGGGCTGGACCGGTCTCAACTTCACCGAGACGATCGGCGCCTACATCCTCGCCTCCGGGCTCGTGCTGATCGTCCTCAACCTGTTCATCAGCCGCTTCCGGGGCGAGCCCTCACAGGACCCATTCCACGGCGACACGCTCGAGTGGGCGACCACCTCCCCCCCGCCCCACTACAACTTCGCCGTCATCCCCACCGTGACGACGCCGTACAACATGTACGACGAGAAGGACCGCGAGCACGACAACGTGCGTCTGGACCGCGGCGAGGGAGTGCTCGCGACCGGGCACGAGACGCCCGCCACGACGGCTCAGGACGGCGCCTTGGACGAGGTCCTCGAGATGCCCTCCTACTCGTGGTGGCCGCCGATCGTCGGCCTGCTCCTCGCGTGCTTCTTCGCGATGCTGCTGGTCGCGCACTGGTGGATCGCGGCGGGGTTCTTCGTGCTCGGCCTGCTCGCGCTGTTCGCCTGGCACAACCAGGAGCCGTCCGACACATGACGGGCACCTCCGGAGAGCCGGTCCCGCTCGGGCGCGCCGCAGTCCCGCCCGGGGTGCCCCCGTCCGTGCACCGCGCCCGCCAGCGCCAGGCGGCGCCCAACGGGATCTGGGGGATGGTGCTGTTCCTGTGCGCCGAGATCACGCTGTTCGGAACGATCATCGGCTCCTACTACTACCTGGACTTCAACTCCGTCCACTGGCCGCAGGCGGGAATCGCACCGGAGCCGGTCGCCCAGCCGTCGCTGGCGACGGCATGGCTCGTCGTGACGCTGCTCCCGATCTGGTGGGCCAACCGCCAGGCGCACCGCGGCCGTCGCGAGTCGGCGATCGAATGGATCCTGTTCGCGCTCGCCGTCCAGGCGGGCTATCTCGCCTTCCAGATCCACCTGTACATCAACGACTTCCACCACTTCCAGCCCCAGCACAGCGCGTACGGCTCGATCTACTACACGCTGATGACGCTCGATCACGCCCATGTCGCGTTCGGCCTTGCCCTCGACCTGGTGCTGATCGTGCGGCTCGCGACGAAGGGGCTCAGCAACTACTGGCTGATCGGCGTGCGAGGCCTCGCGATCTACTGGTACGTGGTCGTCGCGATCACCGTGATCGTCCTGTTCGTCCAACTGACGCCGTCGCTGTGAGCTGGCCGCCATCCAACCTGGTCGTCTGGTTCGGGGTTCTCGGCGGCCCGGTGGCGTGGGCCGTGCAGTTCGTCGCCAACCTCTACTTCACGTTCGCGCAGTGCGGCCGTGGCGGGCGCTGGCAGCTGCCGCTGCACCCCTGGAACATCGGCCTGTCGGTGGGGGCGCTGGCGATCGGGCTCGCCGCGATCGCCGTCTGCCTCCGCCTCTATCGCCACACCTCCGAGATGGGCCCGATGGCCGCGATCGTGCGCCGCGGTTTCGGGGGCCAGCCGCCCGCCGGGCGGATCCACTTCCTGGCCGTCGTCGGGCTCACCGTCAACTTCCTGGCGCTGACGATCGTCGTGATGACCGGCATCGGCGCGCCCCTCCTCGTCTTCTGCCAGCAGTCGTGAGCACCGCGCGCCACACCCGTCCTGTGCTCGCGGCGGCGCTCGCTGCGGCTTTGCTGGCGGCGGCCGGCATTGCAGCGCCGGCCGCCGCCGCGCCACAGTCCGGGATCGTCCGCCCCGACAGCGAGCCCACCCAGCCCAGCGTGCAGCTCGGCTCCGAGCTGTTCGCCGGCAACTGCGCGAGCTGTCACGGGATCGCCGGTGCGGGGATCCAGTCGCCGCGGCCGGGCGCCGGCGGGATCCTCGGGCAGGGGCCGCCGCTCAAGGACGTGGGCGCGCAGGCCGCCGACTTCTATCTGTCGACCGGTTACATGCCGCTCGGCAACCCCCACCTGCAGCCGTACACGAGCAGGGTGCTGTTCTCCAAGAAGGAGATCCGGGCGCTGACGATGTACGTCGCCTCGCTCGGGAACGGGCCGCCGATCCCCGACCCGAACCCGGCGGCCGGCAAGCTGTCCGAGGGCCTTCAGCTGTTCACCCTGCACTGCGCGGGCTGTCACCAGGAGGTCGCCCGCGGCGGCTTCGTGACCGGCGCGCGGGTGCCGCCGCTTCAGGGGGAGAACGCGCGCCAGATCGCCGAGGCTGTGCGGATCGGCCCCTACCTGATGCCGAAGTTCCCGAAGTCGCAGATCAGCGACGCGCAGCTGAACTCGATCATCAAGTACGTGCTCGCCCAGAACGACCCACCCAATCGAGGCGGTTGGGGGATCGGGAACATCGGGCCGATCCCCGAGGGGCTCGTCACGTGGTGGATCGCCGTGCCGCTGCTGATCCTCGTCTGCCTGCTGCTCGGAAGGAAGCTCCAGGGATGAGGCTCTGGAGATGGCTGGTCGGCTTCGTGCTGATCCGGCTCCTGCGCCGCGGCAAACCGGCGGAGGAGCCCGCGGAGCAGCTGCCGCGCCGGCGGCGGCGCCCGGACCGGATCATCCCGGTGGGGACGCCCGAGCGGCGGGCCGAGCTGCTCGTCGTCCTGTTCTTCGCTCTGGCCGTCGTCTGCGGGATCGCCTTCGTCGTCACGTACGGGATCTATAAGCCGCGCCAGCTCCCCGACGAGGCGCTCGGCCTCGAGATGGGCCTGTGCCTGATCTTCATCGCCTCGGCGTTCACCGTGATCGCCAAGCGCCTCGTCGTCACCGAGGAGCTCGAGGAGGAGTACCCGAGCGAGTCGCCAGAGGAGCAGGAGGAGATCGTCGAGATCGTCCACGAGAGCGGCAGCCGGATCACCCGCAAGCGGCTGCTCGTCGGCGCCGGCGCCGGGGCGGGAGGCGCGCTGGGGCTCGCCTCGCTGACGACGGTGGTCTCGATCGGTCCGTTCTGGGCGACCGGGCCGCTCGACAAGACGCCCTGGAAGCGCGGCGTCCGCCTCGTCGACGAGGAGGGCAGGCCGCTGTCCGCGGCGGAGGTGGAGGAGCGCACCTTCTACACCGCCTTCCCCGACGGCGCCGACCCGGAGCTGATCGGATCGCCGCTGATCGTGATCCGCCTCGACCCGAGCAAGCTGACCCTCCCGCCCGGCCGGGCCGGCTGGGCGCCGGACGGGATCCTCGCCTTCTCGAAGGTCTGCACGCACGCCGGCTGCGCGGTCGCGCTCTACCGAAAGCCGACCTTCACGCCCGTCGAGCCGAACGTGGCGCTCGTCTGCCCGTGCCACTACTCCACGTTCGACCCGTTCACGGGCGGCCAGGTGATCTACGGACCGGCGGGCCGCCCGCTGCCCCAGCTGCCGCTGATGATCGACGCGAGCGGCTACCTGCGCGCGGCGGGCAACTTCTCGGCCCGCGTCGGGCCCGGCTGGTGGAACGTGAGGAGCAAGCCGACGTGAGCCCGCTGTTCCGCCAGAGCCCGCGCGACTCCTCGCCCCAGGACCCGCTGCTCACGCCGGTCCGCTTCATCGACCAGCGCACCGCCGCGGCGCCGATGCTCAAGAAGACGCTGCGCTACCTGTTCCCCGACCACTGGTCGTTCCTGCTCGGGGAAGTCGCGCTGTACGCATTCATGGTCCTGATCGCGACCGGCACGTGGCTGTCGGTGTTCTTCGACGACCACACGTCGAAGACCGTCTACCACGGCTTCTACACGCCTCTTCAGGGAGTGACGATGAGCGCCGCGTACAAGTCGGTGGTCGACATCTCGCTCCAGTACCCGGCCGGCCTGCTGATGCGCCAGACCCACCACTGGGCGGCCGACGTGTTCGTCGCGGCGATCGTGCTTCACCTGATGCGCGTGTTCTTCACCGGCGCCTTCCGCCGGCCCCGCGAGCTGACCTGGACGATCGGCCTGATCCTGCTGTTCACGGCCTTCCTCGAGGGCTACCTCGGCTACTCGATGGTCGACGACCTGCTGTCCGGGATGGGGCTCCAGATCGGCTACGGCGTCGGGCTGTCGATCCCGGTCATCGGCGGCCCGCTGATGCTGGCGATCTTCGGCGCCCCGTTCCCCGGCAACACCCACTTCTGGACGCGCATGTTCATCATGCACGTGTTCATCCTGCCGGCGCTGCTGGCGACGCTGATCGCCGTTCACCTGGGCCTCGTGGCGATGCGTCACCACACGCAGTTCAAGGAGAGCCCGCGCCACACGAACAAGCGCATCATCGGCGTGCCGATGTTCCCGGGTCAGGCGCCGCGCTCGCTGGCGCTGATGTTCTTCACGGTCGGGATCCTGTTCCTGCTCGGCGGGCTCGTGCAGATCAACCCGATCTGGCAGTGGGGGCCCTTCGAGCCGTGGCTCGGGACGAACGGTGCCCAGCCCGACTGGTACCTGGGCTGGCTGATCGGGGCGCTGCGGCTGATGCCGAGCTTCGACGTGACGATCAGCCACTTCACGCTGATCCCGAACCCGTTCTGGGGCGGCGTGCTGTTCCCCGGCCTAGTGCTCGGGATCCTGATGGCCTTCCCGTGGGTCGAGCGCAGGCTGACCCGTGACTACGGCGCCCACAACCTCGCCGACCGCCCGCGCGACCATCCGACCCGGACGGGGTTCGGGTTCGCGTTCCTGACGTTCGTGTTCCTGGTCTTCGCGTTCGGAGCGGGCGACCGCGTGTTCGTCCTGTTCGGCCTGCCCTACAACACGCAGCTGTTCGCGTTCCGGGTGGCGCTGCTCGTGCTCCCGCCCGCCGTGTTCCTGCTCGCCCGCAAGATCTGCCGCGACCTCCAGGGCGCCGAGGAGGTCGAGCAGATCCAGGAGGAGGCAGAGGAGGAGGAGCGCCGGCGAAGCCCGACGCTGCTCGGCACATGAGTGCGGTCGCGGCCACGCTCCCGTTCGGCGGGCTGCACCTCGGGGAGTTCCTGCCCCCCCTCGTTGCATGCGCGGTCTACCTCGCGCTCTACGCGAGACGCGCCCGGACGGTCACGCGGCGCGGCTCGCCGGTGCCGGGCTGGCGCGTCACCGCATTCCTGCTCGGCGCCGGCTCGGCCGCGCTCGTCCAGCTCCCGCCGCTCGACTCGCTCGGCGACCAGGTGCTGCTCGTCCACATGGCCCAGCACATCTGGCTGGGGGACATCAGCTCGCTCCTGATCGTGCTCGGGCTGACCGGGCCGATGCTGCGGCCGCTCCTGACGCTCCCGTGGGCGCGGGGGATGCGGCTGCTCGCGCACCCGGTGATCGCGCTCGTGCTGTGGTCGGCCGACCTGTACGCCTGGCACGTGCCGTTCCTCTACCAGCTGGCGATCCGCCACGACCTCGTCCACGCGCTCGAGCACGCCTGCCTGCTGTGGTTCGGGGCGCTCCTGTGGGTCTCGCTGCTCGGGCCGCTGCCGAAGCCGGCGTGGTTCGGCGGCTGGGCGAAGCTCGTGCACGTCGTCGGGGTGCGGGTCACCGGAGCGATCCTCGGCAACGTGCTGCTGTTCGTGCAGACCGTGCTGTATCCGGTCTACACGGCCAGCGACTCCGCCCGCGGGCTCAACCCCCTGTCTGACCAGAACCTCGCCGGCGCCGCGATGATGGTCGAGCAGATGGTGCTGACGGCCGTCCTGCTCGGGTGGCTGTTCGTCCGCTGGGTGCGACAGGACGGCGAGCGCCAGGCGCTGCTCGACCTCGCCGCCGCGCACGGGGTCGCGCTCACCGACGAGCGGGCGGCGCGGGCCGCCGCTTCGGGGCGATCCACTGTCAGATTGCGTGCTCGGCTCGAGCAGGAACGTCAGGGAGAGCGGCTCAGCGGGTAAGGGGGCGCCGTGGACGGCGACGGCGCTCCCCCTGCTCGCATCTTCCTGCGGCCGATCGGCTCGCCGCTCACGATCGCGATGGCCGGGCTGGCGATCGGCTCGCTCGTCCAGGCCGGCTATGACCTGCACTGGCTGAAGGCGAGCCAGGGGCACGAGGTCGGGCTGATCCTGATCTCGGTTCCGTTTCTCCTGCAGGCGATCGCGTGCGTGTTCGCCTACCTCAGCCGGGACGGCGCCGCCGGCGCCGCGATCGGCGTGCTGGCGACGGGGTGGCTGGGCCTCGGGCTCGTCCATCTCGCCTCTCATCCCGGCTCGCGGAGCGGCGCGCTCGGGCTGATGCTGATCGCGGCCGGCGGCGTCCTGATCCTCTCGGCGCTGGCGGTCGCGAACGCCAAGCCCCTCCCCGGTCTCGTGTTCGTGCTCGCGGGGGTGCGGTTCGTGCTGTCGGGGATCTTCGAGCTGGGCGCCGCCCAGCCATGGGTGCACGCGGCCGGGATCCTCTCGCTCGTCGTGCTCGGCCTCGCGGCCTACTCGGTGCTCGCGTTCGAGCTCGAGGGCGAGCAGCACGAGCCGGTGCTTCCGACGTTCCGGCGTGGCCGGGGACGCGACGCGGTGCTCGGAGAGCCGGCGCTCCAGGTGGACGGAGCGGTCGGCGAGGCGGGCGTGCGGCAGATGACATGAGCGACGAGCGCGAGGTTCCCGAGTCGCGGCTGCGGTTCTGAGGGGAAGGAGCCGATCATGGAAAGCTCTGCCGCGCTGGGACCCGATCCGCGGCTTCCGCCTGTACCCCGGCCACGCCGGCTCGATCCGGCCTCGCTCGCCGGCGCCCTGATCTTCCTCGCGATCGCCGCGGGCGCGCTGACGATCGCCAAGTGGTCGCCCTACGGTCACAAGCTGGCGCACCTGTGGAGCACGAGGACCTGGACGGGGAGCGATGTCCTCGCCAAGGCGGGCCCGGCCGGCGCGGCGCCATCGCTGAGCGGCGCCTGGGCGTTCACCCGTGCCTACTTCGACTCGGTGTGGAAGGCGCTCGTCGCGGCGGTCCTGATCGGCGCCGCGCTCCAGGCGCTGATCCCCCAGCGGCGCCTGCTTGGCCTGCTGGCGCGGCGCAGCGACTGGGGCAGCGCGCTCGCCGGCGGCCTGCTCGCGCTGCCCTCGCTGATGTGCACCTGCTGCACCGCGCCCGTCGCGGCGTCGCTCAGGCGGCGGGGGGCTTCGACGTCCGCGACGCTCGCCTACTGGACGGGCAACCCGGTGCTCAACCCCGCGGTGCTCGCGTTCCTGGCGATCGTCGCGCCGTGGCAGTGGGTCCTCACGCGGATCCTCGTCGGCCTGCTGCTCGTCTTCGGGGTGACGACGCTCGTGGCGCGCTGGGCGGCCGGGCGCGGCGCGCAGCTGCCGCGCCCGGCCGCGCCCGCCGAGGCATTCGAGCTGCGGGCGGCCCCCGCTGCCTTCGTCCGCTCGCTGGCACGCCTGTGTCTGACCCTGCTGCCCGAGTACCTGCTGGTCGTCTTCCTCCTCGGACTGTTTCGCGGCTGGCTCTTCCCGCTCGGCGCCGATGCCGCCCACTGGGCATTCCTGGCCACGCTGGCGGCAGTGGTGCTGGGCACGCTCGTCGTGATCCCGACGGCGGGCGAGATCCCGATCCTCCTCGCGCTCTCGGCGGCCGGCGTCGGGCGCGGGACCGTCGGCGCCCTGCTCATCACGCTGCCGGCGATCAGCCTCGCGTCGATGGCGATGGTCGCGCGGGCGCTCGGAGCGCGAGCGACGCTGGCGATGGCCGGCGGCGTCGCCGCCTGCGGCCTGCTCGGGGGTGGCCTGCTCGCGATCCTCGGCGGGTAGCGCGACAGGCGACGATCATCGACTTCGCCACCGCCGTAGCGATGGATGGGGCCTGCTGCGTTCGGCTATGACACGAACGGCTCGATCTCGGTCGTACGGCGGGCGCGTCTCTCCCAGGGGGAGGACGAGCCGAACGGCGAGCCCGAGCTGGTCCGCGCGGGCCTCGAGGACGCCGCCGGATACCCCTGACCGATCGCGATCAGCTCCGCGATCAGCGCAAGCACGGACGCATGCACCTCGTCGGTGACGCGGCCGATCGAGTGGATCGCGAACGGGCCCGCCTGATGGGGGCGCAGCGATGTCGACTCCGCGCGCGTGCGCAGCCGTCGCGGCATCAGACGCCGCCACCAGCGGTGCGCGCGGCGATCCTCCCCCCACGCGCGCAGGCGAGCCGCGCGGGCCGCCTCCACCTCGGGCGGGCCGGCGGTGTCGATCACCTCGGCGGCGCAGCCGTACAGGTCCTGCCGGCGGCGGTCGTCGACGAGGTCGTTGTAGGAGCGCAGAAACCCTCCGATCGCGGGTGAGACGCACCTTGGACGGTCGCTGAAGGGCTCGCTGGCCAGCATCGAGGCCAGCTCCATGACGCACACGCCGTCCTGAGGAGACGAGTGCCGGCCCCGGGCGAGCTTCACGGTTTGGTAGTTGGGCTGGGACATGTTCCTCCGTTCTGGTCCTGCGGTGATCTTGCGGAAGTTCTGCTTTGCGGTTGCTCGCAACCGGCGCTCCTGAATCCGCCCGCGCCCCGGATCGGTAACCGAGCGCACCGTGGCCGTGGCGATCGCTCAGGAAGCGGGCTTGGAGACCCGATAGGGCCTTCAGGGACGGCTTAGCCGCGTTGGTAGGCTGATTGGTCTGAGCCGAGGGGGCGCTCGGCGGATGCACCCGCGCTTGAGCGAGGACCAGAGATGACCGTTCTGACCCAGGAGACGTTGCCCACACCCGCGCACCGGCGGCTGCTGTCCCGCGGCGTCTGGCGCCATCTGCTCGCGCTCGCCGGCCTCGCGGTCGCGGCCCTGATCATCCACGGGCTCCTCGGCAGTGGCCGCCAGTTCGCCCACTCGCTCGCGCTGCTCTCGCACCCCTCGTTCGGCTGGGTCGCGGTCGCCGCCGTCTGCGAATTGGTCTCGTTCCTCGCCTACGCGACCGGCCAGAGCCGGCTCGCCCGCGCCGCGGGACACCGGCTCGGGGTCGGTTGGCTCGCCTCGCTCGCGGTCGCCGCCCAGGCGCTCAACAACTTCCTCCCCGCGGGCTATGTCGTGGCCAACCTGTTCAACTTCCGCCAGCTCCGGCACCGGCGCCTCGCCGCGCCGGTGGTCGCGTGGCTTCTCGCGACAAGCTCGGTTCTCTACATCGGCGCGCTGGCCGTCCTCGCGCTCGTCGGCAGCGAGCTCGCCGGCGGCCGTGGCGATGCCTCCGGCGACCTGCGCCTCGGCGCCCTGGCGCTGCTGGCCTCGTTCGCGTCGATCGTCCTCGCGGCGCTCACCCTGCACCACAGGCCAGGCGCCCGCCGCGTCGTGCTCTCGGCGTTCGATTGCGTCGCTCGCCGGGTCGGCCGGCGGGGCGGCGGAGCCGAGGCGGCCTCACGCCGGGCGCTTGCCCGGCTCTCCGAGGTCAGCCTCTCGAAGCGCACCGCGGCGGCCGCCGGGGCCCTGTTCGTGCTCGGCTGGGTGGCCGATGCCGCATGCCTCGTCTGCGCGCTCCTGGCGATCGGCGCGACGCCGCCCTGGGACGGCCTGCTGCTCGCCTACTGCGGCGCTCAGCTCGTCTCGTTTCTGCCGATGACGCCCGGGGGTCTCGGCCTCGTCGAGGGAAGCCTCGCGATCACCCTCGTCGGCACCGGGGCGGGCGCCGCGCACGTGCTCGCGGCCGTGCTCCTGTACCGCGCGATCAGCTACTGGGCGACGCTCCCGACAGGAGCGTTCGGCTACCTGGCCATCCGCCGCGGGGCCCGGCCGGCGTTCGTCGCGGCTCGCTAGCCTCGGCCGCGATGGCCGCGGACCAGCTCCGGGAAGCGATCGAGTACCTCGCCTCGATCGACCGCGCCTCGTGCTCGCCGGGAGAGCACGAAGCGGCCGAGTGGATCGCTGCGGAGCTCCGGAGCCTCGGTGCCGACGCCGAGGTCGAGCACCACGAGATCCACGGGACCTACTGGTGGCCCCTCGGCCTGACGTCGGCCGGGGGCATGCTCGCGGCGCGGCTGGGGCGGCGGGGGCGCAGCGGCCTCGGCGCGCTCCTCGGGGCTCTGTCCACCGCGCTCGTCGTCGACGAGCTGGGGGCGGGGCGACGCTGGCTGCGCCGCGTGCTGCCCAAGCGCACGACGGCCAACGTCGTTGCCTGGATGGGGGACCTCGAGGCCGAGCAGACCCTGCTCCTCGTCGCCCATCACGATGCCGCCCACACGGGGATCTTCTTCAACCCGGCGATCACCGACTGGCTCGGACGCCACGCCTCGAAGTCGGAGAGCGGCGGACCTCGCGAGCTGCCGGCGCCGAACCTTCCGATCGCGATCGGACCCGCCCTCGCCGGACTGGCGGCGCTCGGCGGATCGCGCCGGATGGCCGTGGCGGCCGAGCTGTTCTGCGCGGGGATCATTGGGTCGTTCGCCCACATCGCAGCGAGCCCAACCGTGCCCGGCGCCAACGACAACCTGACCGGCGTCGCGGTGCTGCTCGCCGTCGCCCGGGCGCTGTCCGAGCGCCCCGTAACGGGCCTGCGGGTCGGGCTCGTCTCCACCGGCGCCGAGGAATCGCTGATGGAGGGGATGCGGGCGTTCGCCAAGCGCCACTTTCCCGCCCTGGCCCCGGACCGTACCCGGGTTCTGTGCGTGGATGCCGTCGGCTCCCCCCACCTCGTCCTCGTCGAGGCCGAGGGCATGCTCGAGGTGCGTCCCTACGATTCGGGGTTCAAGGGCCTCATCGCGCAGTGCGCACGCGAGGCGGGCGTCGCCCTCACCCGCGGGTACATCATGCGACTCGGGACCGACGGCTACCTCGCGTTGCGCAACGGCCTTCCCGCCGCGTGCCTGATGTCGGTCAACGACTACGGGGTCGCGTCCAACTACCACTGGCCGACCGACACCGCCGACCGGATCGACTACGCGACCCTGAACGGCGCCGTGTGGCTGTGCGAGGCCGTCACGCGCCGGCTGGCCGAGACGACGGCTCTCAGACCAGGAGCCCGCGGCGGCTGACGAGCTCCTCGGCGCTCGGCGGCGGCTCCTTGAAGACGCGCCGCGGGTTGACCTCGCCCGGCGAGAGCGGGCCCTCGGCGAGCGCCAGGATGATCCGCTGGAAGAGCGGGTTGCGGTGCCTGATCCACGCGAACAGCGGCACCGGCACGGCCCCGACGTCGAGCTTCGGCTCGAGCGTCGTCAGCCCCAGGTCGACCTGTTCGTAGCCACGCTCGATGCCGAAGCGGACGATCTCGAGCAGCAGGCGGAAGTAGGCGCCCTCGTTGCGGCCCGCGTCGGCCTCGAAGCCGCACTGCACGAACGACAGCCATGGCGCGTCGTCGAGGAGCAGGGCGAACGACGCGATCGTCCCGTCGTCGCGGCGGGTGAGCAGCACGCTCGCCTCCTCGAGATCGGAGACGGCGCGGAAGAAGGCCGGCGTGAGCACTTCGCGCTTGACTTCCTGCGCGCGCTCGAAGATCGCCCTCCAGAGGCGCGCAAGCTCATCGGCCTCGGCCGCGAAGTCCTCGAGGTGCTCGACGGCGAGCGCGTTGGAGCGCTTCAGCGTCTGCTGGGCGCGGCGGCGGTACTGGGCGCGCATCGCCGACAGGTAGTCCTCGAACGAGGAGAAGCCGAGGTGCACCACCGCCGTCGGCGGGATCGCCACGCCCGCGAACCCCTTGCCGCTGAGCTCATCGGCGGCGGGGCCGGTGCGCGATGTGAAGTTCTGAACGAGGATCAGATCGGCCTCGGCGGCCTCCCCCTCCTCGATCCCGGCTTCGATCAGGACCGGGACCGCGCGCGCCCGCAGCCGCGCGTCGGCGACCAGGAGCGGATTCGTCAGCGGCGTCGGGCTGCCCAGCTCGTAGGTCCGCGCGTAGAGGAAGTTCGGCACCAGCCGGCGTATCAGGCCGACCGCCGGCGCCGTCTTGGGGACCCGCACCGTGGGGACATCGAGGTCGTAGAAATAGCCGGGGCAGGCAGCGAGGGGAGCCGCCGAGGCGGCGCCGTAGGCGAGCACCGGTCGCGAGCGCAGGCCGCGCAGCTCGGACTTCTCCCAGGCGGACAGGTAGCCGTGGCGCAGGGGCACGCTCCCGGGCGTGATCAGGGCGTCCCACTCGGCGGCCGGCACCGACGACAGCTCGCGCGCGCAGCGGCTCGAGATCTCGGGCGCGGCTGCGGTGTGGCGTGCCGGGGCGGTGGACTCGGCCGGTCTGACGCTGGTCGCGCTCATGCCCCGAACCCCCGTGTCCTCGTCATCCTGCAGCGGCCCGCGGCCGCACCGCGGCGAGATCCGCCGACAGGCGACGGAGGAGCCGAGCAGAGAGAACCGCGACCCCGACCGGCAGCCAGTAGGTGAGGACGCGCTGCACGAGCGTCGCGAGCAGCGCGACGCCGAGCGGCACGCCGACGAGCGTCAGCGCGAAGATCGTCGCCGCGTCGACGCCTCCGACGCCGCCGACCGGCAGCGGCAGGATCGTCGCCGCGTAGCCGGTCGTGAAGGCGACCAGCAGCGGGCCATACCCGAGCTGGATCCCGAACGCCTTCAGCGCCGCCCACACGACGAGCAGCTCGCCCGCCCAGTAGATGAGGCCGCCGAGCAGCCCGCGCTCGCCCGCCGCGCGCAGCGAGCAGAGGGTCCGCAGGAGGACGAGCGCCTGCACGACGCAGGCAACCGTGCGGCGGATCCGCCCGCCGGTCGGCTCGGTCAGGTGACGGCGCCGCGGCGAGCTCAGGTACAGGGACGGAATCGTGCATGCCGGCAGCGCGAGCAGCCAGGGCAGCTCGATCGCCAGCGGCACGCGCGGGTCGCCGCTGATCAGGCAGACCAGCGCGCCGACCTCGGCCAGCAGCCCCAGCACCGCCCACAGCGCGATGTTCAGCGCGAGCACGCGTGCCCAGGCGAACATCGGGCTCTCGCGCATCCGGCGCAGCGACCAGTACTCGCTGCCGATGCGGCCGGCCGCGGTCGCGATCACCGCCGCTCCGAACACGGCGATCGTCATTCGCAGCGCGAGCGCGATCGTCGGCCGGGGGCCTCCCTCCACGCGCGAGACCGCGCGGTAGAGGATCGCGTAGCCGATGTAGGCGAGGCCCGACGCTGCCAGCGACAGCGCGAGCCACCAGGGATCCGCCGTCCGGATCGCCCTCGCCAGGCGCGAGTAGCTCGCCCCCTGCCCGATCAGCAACCAGACGCCGGCCGCCACCAGAACCGTGACGACCGCAGCCGCCAGCGCCCGGCGACGGCCGCGTGGCGAGGCGTTGGGCGGTGCTTCTTCCGGCTGAGACCACACGGCCTGATTACCCAGGCCGCGCAGACTGAATCTCGCCGGGACAGCGCGCTGACGGCCCCGCCGTCACGGCGTGAACAGGCACCCGGCGCGCGCGCCCGGACGACGGGTAGTGACGGGCGTCGGCTCCCCTGATGAGATGAAGACCCTCGAGCGATCCTCCCAGCATGAGCGAGGGCACCCCTCGCGGCGCGCCGGCGGGCTGATCGAGCGCGTGCTAGAGCGGGCGGGCGGATCGGCGCGGCTGCGCGTGATCGTCCTGTTCGCCGGCGTGGAGGCGCTCGCCAACGCCGACACCGGGACCGTCGGGGCGATCGCACCCCAGCTCGAGAGCTCCCTGCACGTGACGACCGGTGAGATCGGCCTGATCGCGGCTGTCGCGGCGCTGGCCGGAGCAGTCGGCACGGTTCCCGTCGGCATGCTCACCGACCGCCTGCACCGGCTCAACCTCCTTTCGATCAGCATCGTGTTCTGGTGCGGGGCGCAGATCGCGAGCGCGTTCTCGACCTCGTTCGCGATGCTCGTGCTGACGCGGGTCGCGCTCGGCGCTGTCACCGCCACGTCCGGGCCGACGATCGCCTCGCTCACCGGCGACTTCTTCCCGGCCCGCGAGCGGGCGAAGATCTGGGGGCTGATCCTGACCGGCGAGCTGATCGGATCCGGGATCGGCGTGTTCGGGAGCGGCAACCTCGCCAGCGCGCTGTCCTGGCGCTACGGGTTCGCATGGCTGGCCGTGCCCGGCCTGGCGCTTGCGTTCGCGATCCGGAGGCTGCTCGTCGAGCCGGCTCGCGGCGGCCAGAGCCGGCTCGAGCCGGGAGCCGAGGAGCTGATCGACGCAGCGGAGGTGGAGGAGGACGGCGAGTCCGGGGCGGAATCGCCGCCGCCGGTCGATCGCGAGCAGGAGCTCGCCCAGGACGTGGTACGCCGCGAGCACGAGCAGCCCCACGAGGAGCTCGTCCTCCACGAGGACCCGATCGGGATGCCCCTGCTCGAGGCCGTGCGCTACGTCCTGCGAGTCCGCACCAACCTCGTCCTGATCGTCGCCAACGCGCTCGGCTATCTGTTCTTCGCCGGTGTCCAGACCTTCGCCGTGGTGCTCCTGCGCAGCCGCTACGGGCTGAGTGAGGGCGCGGCGACCTCGCTCCTGCTCGTCGTCGGGATTGGGGCCCTGGTCGGAGTGGTCCTCGCGGGCCGGATCGCCGACAAGATGCTCCGCCGCGGGCGGATCAGCGCCCGCGTGACGGTCGGCGCCGCCTGCTACATGGCCGCGGCGGCGATCTTCGTGCCCGGACTGCTGAGCCCGGTCCTGTTCGTCTCGATGCCGCTGTTCGTGCTCGGGGCGGCGGCGCTCGCGGCGCCGGACTCGCCACTCAACGCCGCCCGGCTGGACATCATGCATCCGCGCCTGTGGGGCCGCGCCGAGGGGGTGCGCACGTTCCTGTTCATGATCTCGTTCGCGGTCGGACCGCTGTTGTTCGGGTTCATCTCCGAGGCGCTCGGCGGTCCCGGCGCCTCGGCGGCCCACGGCGGCAGCGTCCGCAGCGGGAGCGGGATGGCATACGCGTTCCTGATCATGCTCGTGCCGATGGCCGCGGCGGGCGTCAGCCTCCTCTGGGCGCGACGCACGTATCCGCGGGACGTCGCCACTGCCGCCGCATCGATCGACGCGACCTGCGAACCCTCGGAGGGGTAGATGAGACAGGTGCCTCCCGAGCCGGACCGCGACGCGACCTCGGAGGAGCCGGGCGGCCTCTCCCTGGACAGGCGCAAGGCGCTGCTCGCCGGCGTGCTCGCGGTGCTCCTGGCGGGCGGAGCGATCACCGCGCTCGGGCAGGTCGCGCAGTTCGGGCGGCTCGGGGATGCGCTTTCACATGCCGACAAGGCGTGGATCGCGCCCTGCCTCGTCGGCCAGCTGCTCGCGTACCTCGGCTACATCCTCGCCTACCACGACGCGGCCCGCGCAGACGGCGGACCCCGGTTCGACTATCCGACGACCGCGCGGATCACGGTGTTCGGCGCGGGGGCGTCAGTGCTGAGCGCGAGCGTCGGCGGCCTCGCTGTCGACTACTGGGCGCTGCGGCGCACCGGCACCGGACGCCGGGTCGCAACCCGGCGAGTGCTCGGGGTCGGGACGATCGAATGGACGATCCTCTCGATCTACGCCTGCACGGCAGCGGCCCTCGTGCTGATCACGGGCGCGCGTGCGCCGCTCGGGATGGCGATCGGCTGGCTGTGCGCCGTGCCGCTGTGCGTCGCCGGCGCGCTGTGGTTCACCTCGCCCGCGCGCGTCGGGCGGTTCGTCAACCCCAGGCCCCGCGCCGAGCGCCCCGAGCGCAGCCGCGTCGCAAGGATGCTCGTCGCCGCCGAGTTCCGCCTCCGGCGCGGACTCGACGACGCGATCGCCGGCGTCATCTTCGTCCGCCACCTGCTCTCGCACCCCGTCCGCTACGTGGGCGGCACGATCGGCTATCCGATCTACTGGGCGGGCGACATGCTGACCCTGTACGCCGCCGTGCGGCTGTTCGGGGGCCACCCGAACGTGTTTGCGCTGATCCTCGCCTACGCGACGAGCTTCGTGATCAGCGCCCTGCCGCTGCCGGCCGGCGGCGCGGGGGGCATCGAAGCGGCGGTCACGCTGGCCATGCACTCGATCGGAGTCCCGCTCGCCTCGGCGGTCCTCGCCGTGCTCGTCTACCGCGTGATCACCTTCTGGCTGCCGATCGTTCCCGCGCTCGCGCTGCTGCCGAGCATCCGGCGCCTCCACCACACGCTCCCGCGCGTCGAGCACACGGAGCGCGACTCCGACGAGGGAACCTCGTTCCGGCCGGCCGAGACCGGGTCGGCCGCATGAGCGCCGTTCGCTTCAGGCGGTGGTCTCGGCGTGGTAGGCGGCGGCGCTGATCAGGGCGAGGTGCGT
>Ga0209810_1002021_pt1 | contig 26420 bp, 28 predicted proteins | sample Coa_R1_7_FD_187159 | JGI IMG/M metagenome (GOLD analysis project Ga0209810, IMG submission 187159) | Surface soil microbial communities from Centralia Pennsylvania, which are recovering from an underground coalmine fire - Coalmine... | ecosystem: Environmental > Terrestrial > Soil > Unclassified... | reverse complement strand
CCCGCGGCGGCCGGCACGTCGCTGCGGGTCAAATTGCGCTCGGCGCAGCCGCCGGTGGCGGCGAGGCTTTATCCCGCCGGCACGCCCGACGAAGCCGAGCTCGTGCTCGACGCGCCGGCCGGCGCCGTCGCGCCCGGGCAGGCGGCGGTATTCTACGACGGCGAGCGAGTGCTCGGCGGCGGCTGGATCCGCCGGCATTAGCCCAAGGAGCCACTTTTTCTCGAACTCGTCATGGCCGGGCCTGACCAGGCCTAACCCGGCCATCTGCGGGGCGCCCGAGATCGCCGGTCCGGCGATGACGAGAAAAGGATAGCTGACCGGATTTCGCTCAATCCGGACACCGACGGCGCGTGGAAGCCTCGCTTGACCGGACGGCGCCGGCTGCCTATATGCGGCCCGCGGCGGCGGGGTAGCTCAGTTGGTTAGAGCAGGGGAATCATAATCCCAAGGTCGGGGGTTCAAATCCCTCCCCCGCTACCAGATTTTTTCGCCGTTCCGGGCGCGGGCCGCGCGATAGAGCGAGAGGTCCGTTACGTTGTCGTCGTCATCGGAGGCAGAAGCAGAGGGAAGGCGCATCGGCGGCCGGGGGGCGGCGTGACGCAACTCCACAAACTCTGCCATGCGCCGGAACTGTTCGGCCAGAATGGACAGTTCATGGCGCGTATCGGGGTCGCGAGTGCGATCGCAGAGCGCCTGTATTTCCTCTGCCCGTTCCCAATAGAAGTCCGACGTACGCCACCTGGCGCCGAGCATGACGGCCTCCAAGCAGTCCATCGCTCCGGGCAAAGAACGCGGATTCGCGCCGCCTGGTTCCGGGCTGGCAAGCTGCGGCGAGGCTGTAACAAGTGGCATGGCGTTTGTAAAAATCTTTCAACGGTAATACTTATCGTTTGCCAGATTGTATTTGTGCGTCGAGAAAACCGTCACAAAAAAATAAGAAACTCTGGCCCCGCAATTTTCGTTCTATGCGCATGAACAGACACGCGCAGATAAGGTTCTTGCGCGCCAAGGCGGCCGAGCTCCGCGACTTGGCGCAGCACGCACCGGACATCGCCGAGTCGCTTCGCCGGCTCGCCGACCAGCTCGATGGGCACGCGGACGAGTTGGACAAGAACGACGGCGCCGCCGCGTCCTGACGGCGGCGCCGTTTCGGCGGCGATGCTCGGCCGGCAGAGTGCTAGATTGGCTCGTCGAGGCGGCGGGGGTTGCCCGCCGCCAAGTTCGTGCGTTCGGGGAGAACGAGCATGAGCCAAGCCCTGTCCGGCATCCGCGTCATCGACATGACCCACAACCAGGCCGGCCCCGCCTGCGCCCAGATCCTGGGGTTCCTCGGCGCCGCTGTGATCAAGCTGGAGGAGCCGCGGGGCGGCGATGTCGCGCGCACCAACATGCGCGACCACCCGGACAGCGACAGCCTGTTCTTCCTCGTGCTCAACGCCAACAAGCGCAGCCTGACGCTGAACTTGAAGAACCCGGACGGGAAGCGCTTGTTCAAAGAGGTCGCCGCGCAGTCGGATGTGCTGCTCGAAAATTTCGGGCCGGGGGCGCTCGATCGGCTCGGGCTTGGCTGGGACGTGCTGCGCGACCTCAATCCGCGGCTGATCTACGCGACGATCAAGGGTTTCGGCACCTACGGGCCGTACGCGGAGTACAAGAGCTTCGAGCCGATCGCGCAGGCGATGGGCGGGGCGATGAGCGTCACCGGCTTCCCGGAGAATCCCCCGACTTACGTGACGCCGGCGATCGGCGACAGCGGCACCGGCATGCATATGGCGATCGGCATCCTCGCCGCCCTGCAGCAGCGCCATAAGACGGGGCGGGGGCAGCATGTCGAGGTGTCGATGCAGGATGCCGTCGTCAACCTAATGCGGGTCAGCCTTCGCGACCATCAGCGCTTCGGCCGGCCGATGCCGCGCCGCGGCAACCAGATGGGCAACATCGTGCCGAGCACGACCTTCCCGTGCGCGCCCGGCGGCCCCAACGACTATGTCTTCATCACGGCGCAGCCGCAGATGTGGCGCACCTTCGCGGCAGCGATCGGTCGGCTGGACCTGCTCGACGACCCGCGCTTCCCCACGGTCGAGCTGCGCTGGGAGAACCGGGCGGCGCTGACCGAGATCATTGAGGGTTGGACCCGGCAGCGCACGAAGCACGAGGTCATGCAACTGCTCGGCGCCGCCGGCGTTCCTTGCGGCGCCTGTCAGGACACCGGCGAGGTGCTCGCCGACCCGCACCTGAAGGCACGCGAGATGGTTGTCGATATCGACTACCCCACCCGCGGCGTCTATCAGACCGTCGGCTGCCCGGTGAAATTGTCGGACTCGCCGGCCGAGATCACCCGGCCGCCCCTCCTCGGCGAGCACACCGAGGTGCTGCTCGCGGAATTGTGCGGCGTCAGCGGCGACGAGTTACAGCGCCTGCGCGAGGAGGGGGCGATCTAGGCCCAGTTACCGTCATGCCGGCGGAGGCCGGCATATACCTGTCACTCTTCCCGTCATCGCCGGGCCATGACGACTTATGTGGAGATGGATTCCATTTGGACGGACACCGCTCGGAAGGCGTGCCGCTTGATCCTCCCCCGCGCGGCGGGGGAGGCGGCGAACGCAGCGACCCGGAGGGGGCGAGACCCGGGTCAGAGCTTGCCGTCGCGCTCGATCGCCTTCTTCACCTCGGCCTCGTCCACCGCGATCTTGACCCCGGCCCGCTCCTGCTGCAGCAGCATCGCGACGCGGGAATCGCGGTTCTCCCAACCGCGGTTCAGCGCCTCGGTCAGTTCGTCGAGCGCGAGATTGGCCATGTGCATCGGCACCTTCATCTCGCGGCCGAGCTGGGTCGCCAGCGTCACGTCCTTGTGTGCGAGGCGCAGCGCGAAGTCGGGCGGGTCGTACTTGTCGACGAGGAAGTGGTCGGCGAGCGCATCGAAGGTGCGGCGGCGGCCGCCGGCGCCCTGCCGCACCGCCTCCCACAGCGCGAGCGGCTCGACCCCCGCCTTGACCCCCATCGTGAAGACCTCGGCGAGGCAGCACTGGATCGCATAGCCGGCGCAGTTGTGCACGAGCTTGGCGACCGACCCGGCGCCGATCGGGCCGATGTAGCGGGCCTGGTCGCCCATCGCGTCGAGCACTTTCTTGTAGCGGTTGAAGATCTGCTCGTCGCCCCCGACCCACAGCGCCATCTTTCCCGAAGCGGCGCCTTTGGGGCCGCCGCTGACCGGCGCGTCGAGCATATAGACGCGCTTCTCGGCGAACTTGGCGTGGATCTGGCGCACGACGGTCGGCGAATTCGTCGAAAGATCGAAATAGGCCGCCCCCTCCTTGAGTCCGGCGAGGAGGCCATTGGGGCCGAGCGCCACCGCCTCGACCTCGGGCGGTCCGGGCAGCGAGGTGAAGACGACCTCGACCTGCTCGGCGAGTGCCTTCGGCGAGTCGGCCCAGGCCGCCCCGGCGGCAAGGTGACGCTCTGCCGCCGCCCGCCGCAGGTCGTGCACCACCAGCTCGTGCCCGGCCTTCTGCAGATTGGCTGCCATGCTGGCGCCCATTGTGCCCAGCCCGATAAACCCGACTTTCATTGCCCCTTCCTCCAATCGATGTCAGCGCCCCGGCGCCGGATGATGGCCGCGATAGTAGGTCCATTCCTCGACCATCTCGCCGCCCGGCAGAATGCACGCGCCGAACGCGTTGCCGCCGGCGTCGCGCATGATGACGTCCCGTCCGCCGCTTTCGACGCAGAAGACGGCGGCGGGGTTGGCGATCGCGACCGGCGGATTCGCCGGTGCGGCGCTGGCCGGCAATGCGGCGGCCGCGGCCGCCGCCATCGCCGCCGCACGCACCGTTCAGACCTTGTTCTTCTCGAACACGTCCTTGGCGATCGACGCCGCCGTCATCGCCGCCGGCCAGCCGGCGTAGAAGGCGAGGTGCGTGATGATCTCGCTGATCTCGTTGCGGGTGACGCCGTTGTTGAGAGCGCGTTCGAGGTGGCCGACGAGCTGGCGCTCGCGGCCTAGCGCGATCAAGGTCGCGACGACGATGAGGCTGCGGTCGCGCTTCGACAGGCCCGGCCGCTCCCACACCTCGCCGAACAGCCATTTCTCGGTATAGCCGATGAGATCGGGAACGACGTTGCGGACGGCTTCGCGCGCCGAGGTCGGTTGCGACTGTGCCATTTTCTGTCTCCGGTTTTCTGGTGAGGGAAGCGGCAGCCTAGCAGCCCTCTCGGTCAGCGGCCACCGTCGCGGCCTGTGTCATTCCGCGGCCTGTCGGGGCAGCGGCGCCTCTCGTACGCTGGGGCATTGCGCAACTCTCGGAGAGCCACGCGATGCCCGTTCGTCTTGCCTGCGCCGCCGCAGCGCTTGCGCTTCTTGCCGCCGTCGGGCCGACCTCGCCGGCCCGGGCGGCGCTCGACCGGATGATCGAGTTGCCGAGCGGCCTCAAATACATAGACACCAAGCTCGGCGACGGCGCGGTGGCGAAGGCCAACAGCACGGTGGTGGTCAACTACACCGGCTGGCTCTACAACGGCGGCCAGAAGGGCAAGAAATTCGACAGCTCGCTCGACCGCGGCCAGCCCTTCACCTTCACGCTCGGCAAGCACGAAGTCATCCGCGGCTGGGACGACGGCGTCAGCGGCATGAAGGTCGGCGGCAAGCGCACCCTGATCATTCCGCCGGACCTCGCCTACGGCGCCAGGGGCGCGGGCGGCGGCGCCATCCCGCCGAACGCGACGCTGATCTTCGAGGTGGAGCTGCTCAAGGTCGAATAGCAGGAAGGCGCGGTTAAGGGCTTCTCAACGGACCCGCTATAGATAGCTGCCATGCACGGCAGATCCGGCTCCTCGGCATTGGCGCGAACCGCGATGCTCGTGGTCGACGACAGCCGCGCGATGCGCGAGATCATGAAGACGATCCTCAAGGGGCTCGGCGTCGGCGAGGTCCTGACGGCGCGGCAATCGGACGAGGCGCTCGAAATACTCTCGCGAAAGGTGCCGGACCTGATCTTCGTCGATTGGTGGATGACCCCGATGGACGGGATCGAGTTCGTGCGTCATCTGCGGCGCGACCCGGACAGCCCGTGCCGGTTCGTCCCGATCGTCATGTGCACCGGCTACACCGAGGTGCCGCACGTCATGGCGGCGCGCGACGCCGGCGTCACCGAATTTCTCGCGAAACCGGTGTCGGCGGCCGCCGTGGCCCGGCGCATCGAGGAGGTTATCCGCCGCCCGCGCAATTTCGTGCGCGCCGATCGCTTCTTCGGTCCGGATCGGCGGCGGCTGGCCAAGGCCCCAGAGGGGCAGGGTCGGCGCGCCACCGACGCCGCCGACGATGCCGCGGTTCGATTCGAAGATGGCTAGCGCGAGCCAGGCGCTGAAGGTAAGGCGCGGCGTCGGCGCCGGCGGTGCGCCTTATGAGATTCTCGAAGTGCCGCACGAGCTCGGGGTCAAGGCGGGCGACTTCCGCGCCGATCGTTTCGACGCCGCGCTGATCGCCGCGCGCATCGCCGAACTGGCGAATGCCTATCCCGACCTCGTGCGCTCCGACATCGAGCAGCTCGCGCCGCTGTGGCGGCGCGCCACCGCGGCGCAGCCCGACCCGAAGGCCGAAGAAGAGCTGTTTCGCATCGCGCATGATCTGTGCGGCCAGAGCGGGACGCTCGGCTATGGGCTGATCGCGTCGATCGCGCGCGGGCTGCGGATGCTGCTCGAAGGCGGCGCGGCGCGGCGGCCGCACACGCATCCGGCCGCCGCCGCCCATATCGCGGCGCTCGAACAGGCTGTGCGACACGCGATAAAAGGCGACGGCGGCGAACTCGGAAAGCAGATCCTGTCGATGCTGCACACCGCCGTCGTGGAGTGCTACCAGGCCTCGTGACGCCGCCGCTCGCAAGCTGAAGACGCGCCAGCCGTCAGCGCGGCATGCCTTCGGCGCCGGCGGGGACATCGTAGAAGGCGAGGGTCATCGACACGCTGGTGTAGAAGCCCATCAGGCAGATCACATCGGTTATGCCTTCGTGGCCGAGCGCCTTGACGGCGCGGTCGAACAGGCCCTTCGACGCCCACCGCGAGTTCGACAGGCACGTGGCCATCTCATAGACGACCTGTTCGCGTTCGTCGTCGAACGAGGTCGGCAGGCCCGACAGCATCGCCTCGACCTTGTCTGCCGGCAGCCCGGCCGCCTTGGCGGCGCGTTCGTGGGCGTTGGTCGGGTAGGCCGAATGCCACTTGCTGTTGACGATGACGACTGCGATCTCGCGCTCGCGCTCGCTCAGCGAATAGCCGGTCCGGAAATAGGCGCCGAGCGGCCCCATGACCTTCACCAGTTTCGGATTGTGCACGTAGATCTTGTTGGGACCGGGCAGGCGGCCGCGGCTCTCCATCAGCGAGCGGTAGCCTTCCTGCTGCTCCGAGGTCATCTCGTCGTACGGGATTTCGGCGTAGCGGCCGAAGGTCGGCGTCTCGGGCATCGCGCGGCTCCTTTGTCTTAGTTGGCGACCGGAGGGCAGAGCATAACCGCCGATTGCGAAGCCGGCGAGCGCGCATGACTGGTCTGCGTGAGAATGCTGTTGCGAAGCATTCGCACTTCTCCCTAATTTGCGTCATAGCTCCTGACGCACTGGCCGCAAATGTATATCTGTCTGTGCAACGCCATCACCGACCACGACGTGCGCACGCACGCGGCGGGCGAGGGGTGTTCGGTCGCGATGGTCTATCGCGCGCTCGGGGCGAAGCTGCAATGCGGCAAGTGCGTGCCCTACGTGCGAGAGATGCTGCGGCCTGCGCCCGAGGCATCGCACCCCCATTCCGGGCAGGCCGCGCCCGGCTGACGCCGCGGCCTTCCGGGACATCCCGGAGCGAGGGTCGTTATCGACCCGAAGCCTCCTCCTCAGGGGGCTTAAACCTCAACGGCGGGAGGCGGAATTGCGTGGGGATCCGACCGTCATCCAGCACCTCAACGGCGCGCTGAAAAACGAGCTGACCGCGATCAACCAGTATTTTCTGCACGCCCGCACGTTGCGCCACTGGGGCGTCACCAAGCTCGGCGCCTACGAGTACAACCAGTCGATCGACGAGATGAAGCACGCCGACCGGCTGATCGAGCGCATCCTGTTCCTCGAAGGGCTGCCCAACCTGCAGGACCTCGGCAAGCTCCTGATCGGGCAGAACGTCCGCGAGGTGCTGGACTGCGATTTGAAGCTCGAAAACCTGGCCTTGCCGGCGCTGCGCGAGGCGATCGTCCATTGCGAGAGCGTGCGCGATTTTGCCAGCCGCGAACTCTTCGCCGGCATCCTCAAGAGCGAGGAAGACCATGTCGATTACATCGAGACGCAGCTCGGCCTGATCGACACGATCGGCCTCGAAAACTACGTCCAGCTGCAGTCCGGCTCGGCCGAGTAGGCCACCCCCGTCACCAGGTTAGGTGCGAGGTTTCTTTCTCGTCATCGCCGGGCTTGACCCGGGATCTCGGGCGTCCCCCAGATGGCCGGGTCAAGCCCGGCCATGACGGATTTCTAACTCCCCTTCGCCCTCAGGGCCAAAGTGCACCGGCGCCTTAGATCGCGTCGAGCTGCCAGGCGACGTCGTTGGCGATGCCCCAGAGATAGCCGATGTCGGTCTGGCCGGCGAGGACGTAGCTGCGGCCCTGGTGCCGCCAATAGAGCAGGTTCACGTCCTGGCGGCGGCCGAAGGTCGGCTGCAGGTCGGGCTGCTTGGACGACCCGATGATGAGGCCGAGCGGACCGATCGCCTTGTTGTCGGTCGTGTAAACAAGCTGCGCCGCCGGGCGGCCCTGAAGCACGACGAGGCGGGCGCCGTGAAAGTTGAGGCCCCACGGCTTGAGGTTGGGCAGGCGCACCTGCGGCAGGGTCTGGCTGATCTTCTGCAGGGCCTCGCGGGTGTCGCCCGTCGCCGGCACGTCGATCATCGCGGTGTCGCCGGCGCTGACCAGCAGCTTGTAGTCGCCGGCGGCGTTGTCGAGCCAGTTGTTGTCGGCGACGGTCTCTATCGCCTTCTGTGGGCTGCCGCCGAGGAAGCCGCCGCCGTAATATCCGGCGCCGCCGCCGACGAGGAGGCCGGCGAGCGCCGCCGCCGCCGGCAGGCCAAGCCAGCGCCGCGCCACGCCGATGCCGGGCTTGGCCTTTGCCTTGAACGGCACGATTTCCGCGCCGCCCGCCGTCGCGCCGCGCGCCGCCGCAATCAGCCGCTCCGGCACCGGCTCGTTCAGGACATCGTCATAGGCGCTGCGGACGAGGCTCGCGGTCGCGGCCAGTCCGGCCATGCGCTCCTGCGCGGCCGGATCGGATTGCAGCCACTCCTCGACGAGACGCCTCTCGTCGGCGTCGAGTTCGCCGTCGAGATAGGCGATCAGGGTATCGTCAATGCGCTTCTGCATCCTTCGCACTCCCGCGGAGGCCGGCGCCGGCGCCGAGCTGCAGCTGCAGCGCGGCGCGGGCACGGGCAAGCCGGCTCATGATCGTGCCGACCGGCACCTGCGCCACCTCCGCCGCCTCCTTGTAGCTGAGCCCGTCGACGGTCACGAGCATCAGGGTGGCGCGCTGGTCCGGCGGCAAATGCTCGACCGCGCGCCGCACCTCGGCCAGCGCCAGGCGCGCCTCGACGCGCCGCACCGGCTCGTCCGATCCTTGCCGCTCCTCGGCGATCTCCCCTTCCTCCTTGCGTACGTCGCGGGCCCGGATTTGATCGATCCAGATGGTCTGCACGATGCGGAACATCCAGCTGTCGAACCGCGTGCCCTCCTGAAACTGGTGCTCGCGCGCCAGGGCGCGTTCGCAGGCCGCCTGGACAAGGTCGTCGGCTTCCGCCGCCGACCCCGACAGGCCGCGGGCGAAGCGCCGCAGACGCGGCAGCAACGCGACGAGCTGGTCGCTGAAACGCGCGCTCACCATGCTCTTAGCCGCGGGCGCACGTCCCGGCGGTCCTGCGAACTCTCGCCGTAGCGACAACGGGGCTCCTTGCGAGTTATTCCAGACCGCGGCCCCCCGAAAGCGGCGCCTGGCTCGCAATCGTGCCGCGAGGCGCGGGGCGAGCGACCGGGGGCAGGCGGCAAGCCCATCACGACGGCACCTTAGCACGCGCCGGAACGACGCCAAAGCGCGCGCCGCGCCCAGCGCCGGGAGACTGCGGCCTCGTGACCGGCGGGCGGGCTTCGCTCTTCACAAACCGAAATGTGCGGGGCATTGTGCGCCCGCCCGCCGTAAAACAGCAGGAACGGCCGCTTTATGAAGGTTGCGATCGCCAAGGAGAGGCGCGCGTACGAGCGCCGAGTGGCGGCAACCCCCGATACCGTGAAGCACATGATCGGCCTTGGCCTTGACGTTGCCGTCGAGACCGGGGCCGGCGAGGCTTCGTCCTTCCTCGATGCCGCCTACGAGGCGGCGGGAGCCGCGATCGCCGCCGACGAGGGGGCCGCGCTCGCCGGCGCCGACATCGTGCTGAAGGTGCAAGCGCCGCTGCGCGAGCATGGCATTGACGAGCTGGCGATGATGAAGCGCGGCGCGGCGATGATCGGGCTGCTGCAGCCGTTGCAGAACAGCGATGAGGTCGAGGCTTACGCGGCGGCCGGAATCGCCGCCTTTGCGATGGAGCTGATCCCGCGGATCACCCGCGCCCAGACGATGGACGTGCTGTCGTCGCAGGCGAACCTCGCAGGATACAAGGCGGTGCTCGATGCCGCCGGCGAATTCGGCCGCGCCTTCCCGATGATGATGACCGCGGCGGGCACGATCAAGGCGGCGCGGGTATTGGTCATGGGCGCGGGGGTCGCCGGTCTGCAGGCGATCGCGACGGCGCGGCGTCTCGGCGCCATCGTCTCGGCAACCGACGTCCGCGCCGCCGCGAAGGAGCAGGTCGAGAGCCTCGGCGCCACGTTCATCACCGTGGACGAGGAGGCCGCGCTGTCGGCCGAGACCGCCGGGGGCTACGCCCGCGAGATGGGGGAGGACTACCAGCGGCGGCAGCGGGAGAAGATCGCCGAAGCGCTGCGGCGCACCGACATCGTCATCTGCACCGCGTTGATCCCCGGCCGCAAGGCGCCGGTGCTGCTGACCCATTCGATGGTGGCCGGGATGGCCCCCGGTTCCGTCATCGTCGATCTCGCGGTCGAGGCGGGCGGCAATGTCGAGGGCAGTCGGCCCGGCGAGACCGTGACCCTCGGGCATGGGATCAAGGTGATCGGCCACGTCAACATGCCGTCGCGCATCCCGGTCGACGCAAGCCAGCTCTACGCCCGCAACCTGCTCGCCTTCCTGCGCCTCATCGTCGACGAGCACGGCCACGTCAGGATCGACACGAGCGACGAGATCGTGCGGGCGGCCCTGTTGACGCGCGACGGCGCCGTGGTCAACCCCGCGCTGGCGCCGCCGCTGACGGCGGCCGTCGAAGCGCCCGCGCAGCCTTGATGCGATAGTTACGGAGAACCGATGGCCGATCCCGCTTCGCTCGCGGCGCAGGCCGGCGAGCTGGCCGGCAATGCGAGGGCGCTGGCCCAGAACCTCGATTCGCTCGCGCAGCAGCTGACGCTGGCGTCGCAGCCGGTGGGACATGCCGGCGGCACTCCCTTCGTCTTCGAGCTTACCGTGTTCGTGCTCGCTGTGTTCGTCGGGTACTACGTCGTCTGGCGCGTGACCCCGGCTCTGCATTCGCCGCTGATGAGCGTCACCAACGCCGTCTCGAGCGTCATCATTGTCGGCGCCTTGATCGCGGCCGGGCCGCGCGGGGTCAGCTTTGCCCGGATCATGGGTTTCATCGCCGTGACCCTGGCGGCGGTCAACATCTTCGGCGGTTTCATCGTGACCCAGCGGATGCTGCAGATGTTCCAGCGGAAGAAATAGCGGGTGCCGCGGTGAGCGAGAGCCTGGCTTCCCTGCTGTATCTGATCGCCTCGATCTGTTTCATCATGGCGCTGCGCGGCCTGTCGTCGCCGGAGACGGCGCGCGGCGGCAACATCTACGGCATCGTCGGCATGGTCATCGCGATCGCGACGACGCTGGCGACGCCGTCGGTGGTGAGTTTCTGGCTGATCATCGTCGGCCTCCTGATCGGCGGCGCGATTGGCACCTACATCGCCCGCCAGATCCAGATGACCGCGCTGCCGCAGCTGGTCGCGGCGTTCCACAGCCTCGTCGGCCTGTCGGCGGTATGCGTCGCGGCGGCGGCGTTCTCCTATCCGGAAGCCTACGGCATCGGGGTCCGCGGCGCGATCAACCACGCCAGCCTGATCGAGATGGCGATCGGCCTGACGATCGGCGCGATCACCTTCACCGGTTCTGTCGTGGCGTTCGCCAAATTGCAGGGGCTCGTATCGGGCGCGCCGCTCCTCTTCACCGGCCAGCACGTGCTCAACGCGGCGCTCGGCATCGTGCTGATCCTGCTGATCGTGCTGTTCGTGCTGACCGAATGGACGGCGGCCTTCGCGCTCTTGGTCGTGCTGGCGTTGCTGTTCGGGCTGTTGCTGATCGTGCCGATCGGCGGGGCCGACATGCCGGTCGTCATTTCGATGCTGAATTCCTACTCGGGCTGGGCGGCCTGCGGCATCGGCTTCACCCTCTCGAACAGCCTCCTGATCATCACCGGCGCCCTCGTCGGCTCATCCGGCGCCATCCTCAGCTACATCATGTGCAAGGGGATGAACCGATCGATCTTCAACGTCATCCTCGGCGGTTTCGGCACCGAAGCGGGCGCGGCGCCGGCCGGCCGCGGCGGCCGCGACCTGCCGGTGAAAGCAGGGAGCGCCGAGGATGCGGCGTTCATCCTCGAGAATGCCGGCTCGGTCATCATCGTCCCCGGCTACGGCATGGCGGTGGCGCAGGCGCAGCATGCGCTGCGCGAGATGGCCGACCTGCTCAAGGGGGAGGGGGTGCAGGTGCGCTACGCGATCCATCCGGTCGCGGGGCGCATGCCGGGGCACATGAACGTGCTCCTGGCCGAGGCGAACGTGCCCTACGACGAGGTGCTCGAACTCGACGAGATCAACCGCGACTTCGCCTCGACCGACGTCGCCTTCGTGATCGGCGCCAACGACGTGACCAACCCGGCGGCCAAGACCGATCCCTCCTCGCCGATCTACGGCATGCCGATCCTCGATGTGGAGCGGGCGAAGACCGTGCTGTTCGTCAAGCGGTCGATGGCCTCGGGCTATGCCGGCGTCGAGAACGAGCTGTTCTACCGCGATAACACGATGATGCTGTTCGGCGACGCCAAGAAGATGTGCGAGGAAATCGTCAAGGCGATGGAATAGCCGCGAGCCGGTCGAGCAGCGGCTGCACGATCGCGAAGTGATCCTCCCAGGTCGGGGCGCGCCAGCCGGCGATGCGGCGCAGCTGCGCCTGCCGCCGCGAGGAGAGCGGATCGGCATAATCCCGCACCGCGTCGAGCCAGGCTTGCGCATCGTGGGGATCGAGGTATTCCGGCCCGGTCTTGCCGACCTCCCACAATTCCGGCAGGTCGCTGCATAAAACAGGCACGCCGAGCGCCAGCGCCTCCGCGACCGGCAGGCCGAATCCTTCCGCCAATGACGGATATACCAGAGCGTGGGCGCCGCGGAGCAGCTGCGCGACCGCGGTATCGGGCAGGCCGCTGTACTCCTCCACGAACGAGGGCGGGCGATTGCGCAGGATGCGGCCGGCCTGCCAGCCGCGCTCGCCGACCAGGATCCGGCGCGGTGCATCTTCGCCGAGCCGGCGCCAGACGCGGAACAGCAGCTCGTGGTTCTTGCGCGGCTCGATCGCCGCGACGCAGACGAAGTAGCTGTCGTTTCGTGCGGGCGGAGCGGGGACCGCTCCGCTGACATCGACGCCGAGCGGCGCCGCCACGACGCGGCCGCCGAAGTCGCGACCGTCGTAGCGCCGCCGAAATGCCTCAGCCGTCGCTGCGGAATTCGCGGCAATCACGTCCGCGAAGCCGGCGACGCTGTCCATCCGGCGCGGGTGGCGGCGGCGCTGCCGCGGACGGACATAGTCCGGGTTGTCGATGCCGATCAGGTCGTGCACGAGGCAGAAGAAGCGCGCACCGATGCGCCGCCGGATCTGCTGCATCGTGCGCATCCGGCCGAGCAGCGGGTGCGAGACGATCACGTAGACGCCGTTCGATCCCAGCTCTCGATAAAGCGCCGCGTCGCCGCGCAGCAGGATGCCGCGCCGCAGCCGGGACACGATGCGGCGCGCTTCGGCCGCCGCCTCCGAGTCCGCGTCCGACCACTGCCGCTCGGCGGCGGCGACGAGGGCGAGGCCGCTGTCGAACGGTACGTAGCCGAGCCGCCCCCAGAAGGCGCTGAAGCGGAGCCGGTCGGGATAGGTCCGCAACAAATGCTTGGCATAGGCCAGCTCGACGCGAGGGATGCCGCGCGGGATCGGCCGGTCCGCGGTTGCGACGAGCGCCGACAGGTCGAGGATGACGTGCGAGCCCAACCCGCCGCGGGCTCTGAGCTTAGCGCGAGGACATCGGCCGTGCCTCGGCGGCGTGGCGGCCGGCGGTTGCCCAAGCATCCCAAATGGCGGCGGAAAGCTCGTGGGCGGCGAGGTCACGCTCCCCGTTCCGCCGCCCGCCGGCCGGCGACCAGATCACGTACTCGGTGGAGGGGTTCTCGCTGAGCCGGGCAAGAACCGGGCGGAGCGCAGGCGGATGGTCGCCGTACAGCGCCAGCACGGCGTCGGTCGCCTGCCGTTCGAGCGTCTCCATCAGGCGGGCGAGCATTGCGTCGGTCTCGCGAATCCCTTGCAGGAAGCGCTCGCACCCGCCGTCGCGGCCGCGCCACGGCCCGTGGTTCTGCATCGTGATCGCGAAGACGAAAACGCGAGGCCCTTCATCGCGGACGATGTCAGCGATGCGGAGGGCGAGCTCCCGGTCGTCAACGAAATGCCCGGATCGTGCCGCGCCCCAAAACGCTTCTTCATCGAGAAAGGCGTCGAAACCCAGCGCCTTCATGACGAGGTCGCGGCGATAGAAGCGCGGGTCGAACGGATGCAGGCAGATCGTGCGATAGCCTTCGTCCCGCAGCCGCCAGGCCAGCGAGCGGACCGGCTGGCGCGCGAATGCGAGGTACGGGTTGAACCGGTCGAAGCCGAGGGCCTCTTCGGGAAGGCCGGTCAGCATCGCGAACTCGGTGCGCACGGAGTTGGCGCCGACCGCCGGCACCGCGAGGCGGCCGTGCTGGATGCTGCCGCCGCGGCACGCATCGAATGCCGACAGCAGCTCTCGCGGCATGTCCGGCCAAACGCCGCGTGGGTCGAAGAACGACTCCGCCTGTACGACCACCACCGGCGCGGCGGCGGCGCGCCCACTGGCGGCGATTGCGCAACGCGGCAAACACCGGTCGCGGCGCTGCTGACGTTCCGCCTTGGCGATGGCAATGTATGCGGCTTGCGCCGCGAACGGCCCCAGGTTGGCGATGTCGGCGGCGGGTTCGCCGGTCGGGCGGAGATGCCGGAGGCAGGACGACACGAAGCCGAGACACGGTCCGCCGGCAAGCCCGATCGCCAAGGCCGCGATGGCAGCGGCAAGTAACGCCTGGCGCGGCGACCACGGCCACAGCCCCGGCTCCACAACGACGAGCGAGGCCAACGCTCCGACCGCCGCGGCCAGGGCGGGCAAGACAATCACCTTTCGGCTCCCCAGCATGTTCAGTTCCGGGTGCCGGAAGAGCACGTCGATCGTTTGGCAAAAGTCGGTGAACACGATCGGCTCGCGAAGGATCGCGCGCTTCATCCGATCGGCCGCGGCAAACGCTGCCATCAGCGCCGCAAGGAGGATGCCGGCAAACACCGGCTTGCCCGTCGCAATCAGCAGCAGCGCGAATGCACCGCCTGGTATGGACGCATCGAGCAGCGGCGCGATCCGCGGGCGCAGCCGTGCTCCGACCGCGGCCCGCAGCCCGCACCAACCCGCGAGGGAAAGCGCGAGCCCCACCGCAATGTGCTGCCACTCACTCAACGGGTCGGCTTTTTCCGTATCTCCTCATACGACAGTAGTCGCTGCGGCTGTTCTCGCCAAGCGATCGTCCGCGCCTAGCGCCTCGTCCTGCCGGCCGCGTTCGATTTTGGCGACGGCACCGGCTACCGCTCGGCGGACCGCGGCCGCGCCATAGAAGCCACCGTTGATCTGGGTGCGGTCCATGACGACGCGGCGGAACGCATCGAAGATCGTCCGGTCCGGCGGCTCGGCCCGTTCCCAGAAATTGTCGAGGCTTCCCCCGAAGGTGAGGCCGGCGATGTCATAGATGGCCCGCCCCAGCGTGATGACCGGCAGCCCCTGTGCGAGCGCCGCGAGGCCGGCCGTGCTGTTGACCGTAACGACGCCGCGGCAGCCGGCCAGGGCGGACTCCAGGCTGCCGCCGGCCAGGTAAACGATGCGGTCGGCTACCCCGTGCTCGACAGCGAGCGATCGGGCCAACGCCCGCCAATTGGTCATCGCGTTGTCGAGCGGGTGGGCCTTGACCGCCAGAACCGCATCCGCCGGCGCCCGTGCCGCGAACGATCGGATCACGTCCCGGAGCGCGGGCGCCATCGCTCCATGGGGCGAGTGACGGCGGACCTGGTAGTCGGAGTCGAGCTGCAGCGGGAACAGGAAGTGGCCGCCGGCTGCGCACCCGAGGCGTCGCCGGTTGCGGACGAGGCGGCATTTCGCGAGCGGCGCACGCGCGATCCGCCGCAGCCAGCTCGCATATTCGACGTAGAAGGGCCAAGGACGGTGCGTGCGATAATGGGGGTAGCGCCGCTGCCAAGCCAGGGCCGCGAGGTTGTACAGAACGTCGTCGATCGAGCGCCGGAAAAAGCTCGTCCGTACCGCCGCTGGCGGCTCCAGCGGCGGCAGGCAAGCTGCTTCCCGGCGAAACCAGCCGGGGTCCGGCGGCAGGCGGGAATTGCCGTTCACGCCGCCGAGTTCGTGGGTGATCCAATGCGGCCGGAAATACCCTTCCTCAAAGACATGCACGCGCACCCCGCGCGACGTCGCGACCCGCACCGCCGCCCGGTGCAGCGGGCGTTCGTCGCCCGCGAGCACGACATCGGTGGTCCGCCAAGCCGCCAGCCGCTGCGCTAAGAATCCCGGCCACTCTTCCGGCCGGCCGCGAAAATCGACGCCGTTCGGGAGCCGCCAGAACAGCCGGTCGCCGCCGTTGAAATTGATCCGGTGACACTTGTGCCCGCGCCGCGTCAGCTCCCGCGCGAGGGCGCGAAAGAACGCGGTCGGCATCGCCTGCAGAAACAGAAGCCTCCGACCCTGGGAAGCGGCGGCCGAGCCGCCGTCAAATGTGCTGCTGTGTACCCCCGCCATGATTGGTTGAGATCTCGGTGAAAAATGGGCGGTCCAACACCTTAACGAGAACGAGGCAACGGCGCGCCGCCAAATCTGCCCATTCGCTGCTGTGCGGCTTTGGTATCAGTCAACCAAAGATGCACCTTGCCCGGCCTTCCACGCCACCTTTCGGCTGTCTTTGCCGGTCGATCGGCGTGGACGGACGGGACACGCACGGCCAAGGTGGTTTTGGTGTTTGTATGACGATGAGGAGAGGTCATCGCCTTCCGTCGTCGGTATAAGCTGCGGCGATGACAGGAGTGCGAGACATTGCCGCCGTCGGACCGTTTGCGCGTGACCGGCGCACAGGCCGTCGGGTCGGGGCGCCCTATGCCTCGGAGCTGGTCTGGGCGGTCGCCTTCATCCTTCCCTATGCCGCGGTATTCGCCGGCTTTGGCCTCTATCCGATCGCCTACGGCTTGTGGATCGGCAAGGATCCGGCCTTGTACGCCGAGCTCTTCGCCAACGCCCATTTCTTCGAAGTTGCTCTCAACACCGCGATTTTCGCCGGTTTCGGCGCCAACGCGATGATGGTTCTGGCGCTGCTGCTCTCCGGTTTTTTCATGCAGCGGCGGCGGTGGATCAAGGCGCTGCTCGTGCTGTGTCTGCTGCCCTGGGCGCTGCCCGCGATCCCGGCCTATGTGTCGTTTCATTGGATGCTGCTCGGCGAATACGGGCTGCTCAACAGCCTCGCGCGCGAGCTGTTCGGCCTCCAATGGCCGGTCTGGTTCAACGAACGGTGGACCGCGCTGGCCGCCGACATCGTCGCCTATATGTGGAAGTGGCTGCCGTTCTGGATTCTGATCTTCCTCGCCGGCCGCATGGCGATCCCGCCCGACCTCTACGAGGCGGCCGACATCGACGGCGCCGACGGGCCGCGCCGCTTCTTCCATGTCACGCTGCCGCTGCTCGCGAACCTCTATTTGATCTGCACCGCGCTGTGCGCGATCTGGATTGTCGGCGACTTCTCGGCGGCCAAGCTGGTCTCGGTCGGCTCGCCCGGCATGTCGAGTGAAGTCCTCGCCAGCCTCAGCGTCCGTTACGCCTTCGTCAGCAGCCGCCCCGGCCTCGGCGTCGCCGCCGCGCTCTCGACGCTGCTCGTCTTGGTCCCGCTCGTGGTCCTGCTCATGCGGCGCATCGAGGCGCGGCGGCTGCAGCTATGACCCGCTTCGCACGTTGGCGGCGGCCCTGGCGCGCCGCGGCGGCCGCAGGCTCCGCGGCGCTCGGCGTCGGGCTGCTGCTGTGGTCGCTGCTGCCGATCTACAACATGCTGCTGATCGCGCTCGACCCCGACGAGGGCGAGACCGAGTTCGCCGGCCTGATTTGGCCGCCGGAGCCGTCATTGAACAGCTTTATCGGCGTGCTCGGCCAGCAATACTGGTACCTGGAGCATTTCTGGCGGCAGCTCGGCAACAGCTTCTATGTCGGCTTGCTGACGATGGTGCTGACCGTGCTGATCGCGTCGCTGGCGAGTTTTTCGGTCGGCCGTTTGCGCTTGCCCTGGGCCCGATGGCTGACCAAGGCGGCGCTGCTGGCCTATGCCGTGCCCGCCTCCCTCGTCGCCATACCGTTCGTGTGGATGGTGCACCGCTACGGCCTCTCGGACAGCCTCTGGGCGGTCATCGGGGCGGAGGTCATGTTCGCGCTGCCGTTCGCCGTGCTCGTCCTCGAACAATACGCGACGATCATCCCGTTCGAGCTCGACGAGGCGGCGCGGATCGACGGCGCCTCGCCGCTGCAGGTCTACCGCCACGTCTATGTGCCGCTGATGGCGCCGGCGCTGGCGGCGGTCGGCACCTTCGCGCTGCTGCTGGCCTGGGGCGAGTACCTCTACCAGTACCTGCTGCTGTCATCGACCCGGCATTGGACGGTGGCGGTGGCGATCGAGCAGTTCTTCGACGCCGACGAGGCGCCGTGGAACTACATGATGGCGCTCGCCATCATTTATTCGTTACCGCCGGTCGCGATCTTCTACGCCGTCCGCCGCTACATGGCCGCCGGACTGACGATGGGCGGCGTCAAGGGCTAGCCGGCGCCCTGAAATTCACGCTCGCCAGGGCAGCGGAGCGGCCGCTTGCGCGCCGCCGGCAACAAGCCGGCAATTATAATTGCAATTGAGCCGGCGCACCCGCCGCCGTATAGTCCGGCGCGAATTCCGAACGGATCCGTCCGCGGCCGAACCGCGCCTTGGACGCGCATGAGAAGGAAGAAGAACATGGTTCATTTGACAAGGCGTTCGGTTCTTCGCGGCAGCCTTGCCGTTGCTGCGGCCGGCGCCTTTTCGCGCCCGTTCATCGCCAACGCGGCGTCGAAAACCGCGACGGTTTGGTGGACCCAGGGCTTTGTTAAGGAAGAGGACCAAGCCTTCAAGAAGGCGGTCGAGGACTACGAGAAAGCCAGCGGCAACACGATCGATTTCAGCCTCATCCCGTTCGCGCCCCTGATGCAGAAGATCGTCTCGGCGATCACCAGCGGCGACGTGCCCGACCTGATCTCGCACGACATCAACGATGCCGTCGTCGTCCCGCAAAACGCGTGGGACGACAAGATTATCGAAGTGGGCGACGTCGTCGAAACCCAGAAGAACGAATACTCGCCGGCAGTATATCTTGCCACTCAGTACTACAACAACGTTCAGAAGAAGCGCGGGATTTACATGATCCCGTTCAAGACAGCGTGCGAGCCGTTCCACATCTGGAAGTCGCTGGTGGCGAAGGGCGGCGGCAAGATCGAAGAGATCCCGAACACCTGGGACGCCCGCTGGGATTACTTCAAGCCGATGCAGAAGAAATTGCGCGAAACAATGCGCAACGTTTATGCGCTCGGCCTGCAATGCACGACGGCCGGCCCGGCCGACGGCAACAACATGTTTCACCAGTTTTTGATCGCGAACGGCGGCACCAACATCGTCACCAAGGACGGCAAGGCGCATCTCGACGACCCGCAGGTCAAGGAAGGGGTCATCAAGTCGATCGACTTCATCACCAAGGCGTACAAGGACGGCTATGTTCCGTCAGGCGCGCTCAGCTGGAGCGACGCCGACGACAACAATGCCTTCCACTCGAAGCAGTTCATCGTCGATTTCGACGGCACGATCTCGACGGAAGTGGCGTTGTATCACGACAAGGAGCAGTACGACGACATCCTGACGATGAGCCTGCCCAACGCGAACGACGGCAAGCAGATGCCGGCGCAGCTCGGGGTCGGCGGCGCCATCATCCCGAAGGGTGCGAAGAACGTCGAGGTCGCCAAGGACTTCATGAAGTACCTGATCCAGCCGAAGGTGTCGAACGCCTACCTGAAGGAAGGGCTCGGCCGCTGGCTGCCGGCGTTCCCCTCGCTGGTCAAGAGCGACCCCTTCTGGATGGAAGACCCGCATCGGGCGGCCTACGTCAAGGAAACGCTGATCGATCCGACGATGCCGCAATACCCGGTCTTCAATCCCGGCTGGGCCGAGGTCAACGCCCAGCAGACCTGGGGCGCGGCCGAGGCCGACGTCATCCGCCACGGCAAGACGCCGCAGGAGGCGACCGAGGCGGCCTTCAAGAAAATCGAGGCGATCCTGGCGAAATACCCGATCGTCCAGAGCTGAGAGGCGCGAATGGCAACGGCATCGGTCGCAGAAGTCGGCCTCCTCGCATCGGGGCGGCGCTCGTTTTTACGCCGCTTGCGCGGCAGCCTGCAGGGCTCGGAATACGCGTGGGCGATCGCGTTCTGCATCCCCTATGTCGCCGTATTCCTCGCCTTCGTCGTCTACCCCGTGCTGTACGGGCTGTGGCTCGGCCATTCGCCGAGCCTCTACGTTGAGCTGTTCAACGACCCGATCTACCAGGAGACCGTCGTCAACACGATCCTCTACCTGCTGATCGGCGTGAACCTGAAGATGTTCCTGGCGCTGTTGCTGTCGGGCTTCTTCATGCGCCGGGGCTGGTGGGTCAAGGGCCTGTTGATGATTTATGTGCTGCCGTGGGCGGTACCGGCCTTGCCGACCTTCATTTCGATCCACTGGATGCTGAACAGCCAGTGGGGCCTCGTGAACAACGTGCTGTGGGACCTGTTCGGCATCGACGGACCGGGCTGGCTCGACACGTCGCGCTGGCTCGCGCTCGGCTCGGTCATCGTGACCTATATCTGGAAGAACATGCCGTTCTGGACGGTGATCCTGCTGGCCGGCCGCATGGCCATCCCGACCGAGCTCTACGAGGCGGCCGAGGTTGACGGCGCCACCGGCATCCGCCGCTTCGTGCATGTGAGCTTCCCGATGCTCGCCAACCTTTACCTGGTGTGCACGCTGCTCTCGACGATCTTCACGCTCGGCGACTTCAATACCGCCTACTTCATCTCGGGCGGCGGTCCGGCGCTGTCGACGCACGTGCTGGCGACCCTCGGCATCCGCGACGCCTTTGAACTGGCGCGTCCGCCGCTCGGCGTCGCCGCCGTGCTTTCGGCCCTGCCGCTGATGATCCCGCTCGTGATCACCCTGATGCACAAGCTGCGGACCTCGGAGGTGCAGCTATGACGTCGCTCACCGCCGCCGGCGTTCCGGCTCCAATCCGCAAGCCCAACTATAGGCGCCGCCGCGTGCTCGTAGAGGGCGCGGCGATGCTGCTCGGGCTGTTCCTGGTGTTCTGGACCCTGGCGCCGATCTACAACATGGTCATGGTCGCGCTCGAGTCGCACAACGACGTGTTCACGACCCATATCTTCCCGACCGCGCCTTCTGCCTACAGCTTCTGGATCGTGCTGACGGAGGGGTACTGGTATCTCGAATATTTCTGGCACCAGTACGCGAACAGTCTCTATATCGGCTTCTGGACGGTGTTCCTGACCCTGAGCATTGCCTCGATGGTCAGCTTCTCGATCGGCCGCATGCGCATCCGCCACGGCTGGCTGCTGACCAACGCGGCGTTGCTGACCTACCTGGTGCCAGCGTCGTTTCTGGCGATCCCGTTCTATCGGATCATGCAGAGCTACGGTCTCGGCAACAACGTCTGGTCGATCATCGCCGTCGAGGTCACGTTCGCGACCCCGTACGCGATCTTCATCTTCCAGCAGTACGGCCGCAGCATCCCGCTCGAATTGGACGAGGCGGCCCGCATCGACGGCGCGACGCCGCTCCAGGTCTATTTCCGGGTGTACCTGCCGCTGATGGCGCCGGCGCTCGTCGCGGTCGGTACCTATGCGCTGCTGCTCGCGTGGAACGAGTACCTGTACCAGTTCCTGCTGCTGTCGAACAAACGCAGCATGACGGTGCCGGTGGCGCTGGCGCAGTTCCTCAACAGCGACGAGTCGCCGTGGAACTACATGATGGCGACAGCGATCGTCTACGCGATCCCGCCGGTGGTCATCTACTACCTGTTCCGCGGCCGCATGACCGCCGGACTGACCATGGGCGGCGTCAAGGGATAGAGCCCGCGGCAGCCGCATTGCCGGCTGCCGCATTGGGGGACCTTTCCCACCGCGCCGGCGCCCAATGCGGCGCCGGCCATCCGCTGCAACGATAAGTCGCTTCGTCGCCGAGAGGGGGATCGGCTTTGCGACACCGAGCTGCCGGCGCTCACGCTCCACGGCGCGGCCGTCGCCGCTTGGGCACGGCAAGCCTCGCCGGCGTCGCCGTCGCGAGCCTCATCCCGGGTGCCGCGGCGCAAACCCCCGCTGCCCGTTCCGGGGCCGACGGCCCGCCGAGCATCACGTTGGCGCCGGTCGAGGTCGTCGCGACGACGCCGCTGCCCGGCAGCGGCATCGACCGCGACAAGGTGCCGGCCAACGTCCAGAGCCTGAGCTTCCACGACCTCGTGCACGAGGGGCCGCCGAGCCTGACGCAGAGCCTCACCGACCAGGTCGGCGGCGTGAACATCAACGCGACCCTTGCCGACCCGTTTCAGCCCGACATCCTCTACCGCGGCTTCGAGGCTTCGCCGGTGCTCGGCACGCCGCAAGGTCTCGCGGTCTATCAGAACGGGGTGCGCGTCAACGAGGCCTTCGGCGACACGGTCAATTGGGACCTGATCCCCGACATCGCCATCGACCGCTTCGACATCGTCAGCGCCAACCCGGTCTACGGCCTCAACGCGCTCGGCGGCGCCGCCGTCATCACGATGAAAAACGGCTTTACCTATCACGGCTTCGAGACCGAAGGCTTCGGCGGCTCGTTCGGTCAGCGCGGCGGCTCGTTCCAGTACGGCAAGGAGGCGGGGAGCTTTGCCACCTATCTTGCGGCCCGGCTGTTCGACGAGGACGGCTGGCGGCAGTTCTCCTCGAACCAGCTGCGTCAGCTCTATGCCGATATCGGCGCCCGCGGCGAGCGCGCGACCCTCCATGTCAGCTTCGCCGGCGCCGACAACAGTCTCAACGGCGAGGGCACGACGCCGGTTCAGAGCCTGCGGGTCAATCGCGCACTCGATTTCACGACGCCGCAGAACAACACGAACGAGCTGGCTTTCCTGACCGTCAACGGCAGCTACAAGGCGACCGATGCGCTGTCGTTTCAGGCCAACGCCTACCGCCGCGAGTTCCACCAGACGGTCGTCAACGGCAACACGACCCGCTACAGGGCCTGCGAGGCCGGCAACGGGCTGTTGTGCCAACTTGACGGCGCCACACCGCTGTCGAGCACCGCCGGCGCGCCGATCCCGGACCTCTCGAACGGCGGCACGCTTCCGATCGGACAGAACGACCGGGAGTCGATCCATGCCGTCACGGTCGGCGGCGCGGCGCAGGCCACCTATACCGGCGCCCTGTTCGGGCACGACAATCATCTCGTCGTCGGCGGCAGCATCGACCATTCCGATGTCGATTTTCATTCCTCGGCGGAGGTCGGGATCATCAATTCGTCGCTGCAGGTGCTGCCGTCCGGCTTCATCGTCGATACCGCGGAAAACAGCGGCTTCGTTGCGACCCCGGTCAGCCTCGCGGCGACCAACGACTATTACGGCGTCTTCATCACCGATACGTTGAACGTCACTCCGGCGTTGGCCGTCACGGTCAGCGGCCGCTACAATCTCGCCGACATCGCACTGACCGACCGGCTCGGCACGAACCTCAGCGGGACCAGCCGCTACAGCCGGTTCAACCCGGCGATCGGCGCGACCTACAAGATCAGCGCGGCGCTGACCGCCTATGCCGGATATTCCGAGGGCAACCGTGCGCCGACCCCGAGCGAGATCGAATGCTCGAACCCGAACCAGCCGTGCCTGCTGCCGTCGTCGCTCTCGTCCGACCCGCCGACCCTGCGGCAGGTCGTATCTCACACCTATGAGGCGGGGCTGCGAGGGCGCTTCGGCCTGCCGCTGGCGCCCGGCCGCTTCACCTGGAATGCCGGACTGTTTCGCACCGACCTCGACGACGACATCTACGGCGTCGCCACCTCGGTCAGCTCCGGCTTCTTCGAGAACGTCGGCGCGACGCGCCGCCAGGGCATCGAAGCCGGCCTCGCCTACAAGGACGAGAGTTGGTCAGCCTACCTCAATTACAGCCTCGTAGAGGCGACGTTCGAGTCTGCGCTGACCCTGCTGTCGCCGAACAACCCGCTCGCCGATGACGGGGTCGTCCACGTCAGGCCGGGCGACCGGCTGCCGGGCATCCCGCTGCACCAGCTCAAGGTCGGGCTCGATTACAACGTGACGCCGGAATGGCGGGTCGGCGGCGTCCTCGCCTATTTCAGCGATCAGTACCTGCGCGGTGACGAGGCGAACCAGAACCGGCCGCTCGCCGGCTACGCGGTGCTCAACCTTCACACCGCCTATCGCATCAACCGCAATTTCGAGATTTTCGCCAATCTGCAGAACGCGTTCGACGCCCGCTACGCCACCTTCGGCCAGTTCGGCGACCCCGCCGGCATCGGCGCTCCGGGAGTCCCGGCCGAGGGCAGCCCCGGCATCAACCCTCGTTTTCTCGCACCCACACCGCCAATCGCCGCTGTCGGCGGCCTGCGCATGCGCTTTTAGGCCGGTTCCCGATCGGGTACGAAAAGTCGCCGGGCTTGACCCGCCGATTTCGGGCCTCCTGGAGATGGCCGGGTCGAGCCCGGCTATGGCGGCTTGTGCGGAGAGCGACCCTGTCCGGCCGAATGCTCGAAAGCTTGTCAGGCAAAAAAAGAGCGCCCCCAACTGGGGGCGCTCCGCCGTCATGGGCTGCGAGTTACGCGGCCTTCTGCTGCTCGACCTGTTCCACGGTCTTCGGCCGCTCCACCGAGCCGATCTTGATCTGGCGCGGTTTCGCCTCCTCCGGCACCTCGCGGACGAGATCGACGTGCAGCATGCCGTTGTCCATGCTCGCGCCGGTCACCTTGATGTGGTCGGCGAGGCTGAAGCGCCGCTCGAACGCCCGGCGGGCGATGCCGCGATGCAGGTAGCGGCCCTCGTCCTCCTTCTCCTGGCTCTTGCCGGCGACCGTCAGCGTGTTCTCGTGGACGGTCACCTCGATCTCGTCCTGTGAAAAGCCGGCCACCGCCATCGTCAGGCGATAGGCGTCGTCGCCGGTCTTTTCGATGTTGTAGGGCGGGTAGGAGAGCGCGCTGTTATCGACGCGGGTCGCCGCGTCGACGAGGCGGGCCAAACGATCGAAGCCGATCGTCGAACGGAACAGGGGCGAGAAGTCAAATCGGTCCATAACCATATCCTCCATTGAGCAACATGGACTGCGGCGCCCGCCGAAGCGGCCAAGCGCCAGTTACTTGCATCCGACCCCGAAGGGCGGTCGGACAAGCAATGATATGGGGAACTGACCCGGTGCTTTCAAGCGCCAAGTCGGTTGGCGCCGCGCACTTTGCGATGCTTGAGCGCCGCCGGCGGCGACTTCAGCGGCTTGTGCCGAAACCTTGGAAACGCCGGTTGAAGCGGGCGAGCTGACCGCCGGTGTCGAGCAGACGCTGCTGTCCGCCGGTCCAGGCCGGATGCGACTTCGGGTCGATCTCCAGCCGCAGCACGTCGCCTTCCTTGCCGTAGGTCGAGCGCGTCTTGTACGAGCTCCCGTCCGTCATCTGGACCGTGATCTCGTGGTAATCCGGATGAATGCCTTCCTTCATGACGCGCGCCTCGCAATGAACGGCGGCGGTTATAGCGTCGCCGTGCCCCTTCCGCAACGTGAAGACGGGGCCATTTTGGCCGTTATCCTTCGGTCGCGAGGTACTCCATCGCCGCCTGAACGCCGCCGCGGCCGTGCGGCACCCCGCACAGCTGCAGCGCCATCTCTACCGCGGCGAGCGCGCCCAGGATCATCGGCTCGTTCAGGTCGCCGAGGTGTCCGATGCGCAGCACATGGCCCCGTAAACGATCGAGGCCGCCGCCGAGGGATACGTTGAATTTGTCGAGCGCCACTTCGCGCACCTTGTCGGCGTCGCAGGGCGGTGGCATCAGCACCGCCGTGACGGTGTCGGATTGCGCCGCCGGATCGACGGCGTAGATCTCGGGCCCGTCGTTCTGACGCCAGACGCTGACGGCGCGCCGTGTCGCTTCGGCGAGACGGTGGTGCCGAAGGAATACCTGTTCCAGGCCCTCCTCCTCGATCATGCGCAACGACTCGCGCAGCCCGTAGAAGAAGTGCACCGGGACGGTGCCGTTCCAGTAGCCTTGCTGAGGCCCCTGGCCGAGCAGGCGCCGCCAATCCCAGTAGACCCGCGGCAGCTTTGCCGACGCCGTGGCTTCGATCGCCTTGGCGCTGATGCCGGTAAAGGCCATGCCGGTGGGCAGCATCAGGCCCTTTTGCGAGCCGGCGACAACGACATCGACGCCCCATTCGTCCATGCGGAAGTCGAATGAGCCCAGCGACGATATCGTATCGACCAGGAACAGCGCCGGATGTCCGGCAGCGTCGATCGCGCGCCGCATCGCCGCGATCGGGTGAACCACCCCGGTCGATGTCTCGTTGTGAACCGCGAGGATGCCCTTGATCGTATGCCCCCGATCCTCGCGCAGCCGCGTTTCGAGCTTCGCCGGGTCGGCGGCGCGCCGCCAATCGCTTTGCAGGGTCTCGATCTGGAGGCCGAAGGCCTCCGCCCGGAGGCCCCAGTTCAGCGAAAAGTAGCCGCTTTCGACGATCAGCACCTTGTCCCCCGGAGAGAACAGGTTGACGAGCGCGGCTTCCCATGCGCCGTGGCCCGACGCGGCATATCCAAGGATCGTCTG
>Ga0209810_1002020_pt1 | contig 26436 bp, 18 predicted proteins | sample Coa_R1_7_FD_187159 | JGI IMG/M metagenome (GOLD analysis project Ga0209810, IMG submission 187159) | Surface soil microbial communities from Centralia Pennsylvania, which are recovering from an underground coalmine fire - Coalmine... | ecosystem: Environmental > Terrestrial > Soil > Unclassified... | reverse complement strand
ACGCAGGCGCTGCGCCTGATGGGATCGGCTTACAGCGATCTTACCAGTTTCCAGCAGACGATAAAACAGTTGCAGGCTTCCCATCTGGATGTCACCGCGCTCAATCAGCAGGCGCAATACGATCTTCAACAGTTCCGTGCGGCGAAGAGTCCCGCCGATTTCTCACAGCTTATGGACCAGATCAATGCGCAATTGCAGGAGACGGTGGTTTTTTCCACACAGGCTATTCCATACGTCGGCGCGGCGAAGCTCAAGCAACTCGGCGCCGACATTGCACAGATGAAACAGTACGGGCAGAATCCCGCTTCCTTCCAGCAGCGATTAGAGGCCGATCAGGCCGCGCTTGACAGCGCCAGAAGCATCCATGATTACCTGAAAGTCTCGTCGCAGATCGACGCGGATACAAACGCTATTCAGCTTCCGCTGCTGCGGGCCGAGGCCAGCTACCTGCTCAAGCAGTACCATCGGGAGGTCGCGGACTGGGGCAACGCGCATCGGTATCATGATTCGTTCGATAACAACTCCTATAACCTGGACTATGAGTATGATGAGCAGGGCGTTGGCTCCGATCTGGACAATGCTGTGCAGGCCGCGCAGACGCTCGACGATTACCAGGGCGCCATCGATTCCATCAACGACGAAATGTTCAATTTGAAGGCGATGGAGGCCGACTACAACGACCATACGCCCTGGGATCAGCCGCACGCTACCGATATGCAGCTCATGCAGCATTACAAAGTGACATCAGGGCAGGTGATCGTTGTATCGTTGATTGAGCAAACTCTGCGCCTCTACAATAACGGCAAGCTGGTGCAGGCTTTCCAGATCACCTCGGGCCAGTATGATAAGCCCTCGCCTCCCGGCTTCTGGCACATCTTTGATCGCGAATCGCCAACGATCTTCAAGTCGAGCGAGCCGAAGGGATCGGCTTTCTGGTATCCCGATACCAGGATCAACTACGCGATGGAGTATCACGATGGCGGCTACTTCTTCCATGATAGCTGGTGGAGGGTGAACTACGGCGTAGGCACCAACTTCCCGCACTACGATACCGGCGGCGATGAGTCCTTCGCCGGCAACGGCAGCCACGGCTGTATCAATATGCAGGAGCAGCAGGCCGCCTGGCTCTATAACCACACAGGCTACGGCACCGCCGTGATTCTCTACTGATAGCAGCGGGGCCGCGCAGCCCCACACAACATAGGCGCAGGGCGAGCGTTATAGGCGCCAGCCAGCACAGGTGTCTGATGCTCGGCGCCTTCACCCGTCCGCCATACAATGGATATATGTTGCGTTGAGGAAAATGCACTTCGCGCATTTTCCTCAACGCAACATATATCAAGCGAGCGCCGCAGGCGCGAGCAAGCGATGGTGCTGGATAGTGCTATTCTGGCAAACATGCATATATGTTTGACAGGATAGATGCCCTTCTGCTATAATCTACGGGCATCGAGGCCGGCAATGCGGTCTCCAATTGATAGCTCATTCAGCCACACCGCTCCCGCTGCGCAAGCCTTGCCGCTCGGCTGACTGCGCAGCAGCAGGCATGGTAGTGCCGTTACCGAGCGAAATAGCAAAAAACGCTTCGCGTCGGCTGAATGTAAGGCAGTATGCCGGCATTTTTGTAGAAGTGCCTCGTGTCAAGGGGCAGATGTTTCGGGGAGGACTAATTTTTATATGCCCAACAATCCCTCTGCGAGAAAGCGCATGCGCCAGGAACAGAAGCGCCGCGCGCGTAACCGCAGTATCAAATCGCGTGTGAAGACGTACATTACGAAAGCGCGCCAGGCTATTGCCACGCCCGCAGCCGGTGTTGAGGAAGCAACCGCAGCGGTACGCGCGGCTGTGAGCGAACTGGATCGCGCCGCCAAAAAAGGCGTCCTGCACAAGAACAACGCTGCTCGTCGCAAATCGCGTCTCATGAAGCAGCTTAACGCAGCAAAGTAATTTCTCGCGCCCGCTGCTCCGTCCATTTCTTATCGCTGAGCACTGGCGCACCAGGAGGTTTTAAGGGATGGCTGACAAACAAGGTGTAACGAAGCCTGCGGGCCGGGCGTTGCTGGCCGCTGTCGAAAGTGCTCAGTTACGGAAAGATATACCTGAGATCCGGTCAGGCGATACCGTGCGTTTGCAGGTAAAGGTCGTTGAAGGCAACCGTGAGCGCCTCCAGCCGTTTGAGGGCGTGGTGATGCGCCTGCGCGGCGGCGGTGTCAATCGCAATTTTACCGTGCGCCGTGTTACCAATGGCGTCGGAGTTGAGCGTACTTTCCTGCTAAATTCGCCCAGGATCGAGAAGATTGAGATAGTGCGACATGCGCGCGTGCGCCGCAAGCAGCTCTACTACCTGCGTGGGTTGACCGGTAAGGCTGCACGCCTGAAGGATCTGCGCCCGAACAGCAAGCGTGCCCTGCTCGCCAGGGGTATCAATGTACAGCCGCAGAGCGGCAAAGGCAATGCTAACACATAAGCGCCAGATACCAACACTTGCAGAAGAAATGGCCCTGTTTGAACAGGGCTATTACTTTGTCGCCGGACTCGATGAGGCCGGGCGCGGCTGCCTGGCCGGCCCGGTGGTGGCGGCGGCCGTAATTCTGCCGCTGGCCGAGGGGGAGCAAAAGGTCATGGAGCGCTTCGCCGGGGTACAGGACTCCAAGCAATTGACGGCCGCGGGGCGCGAACGGCTCTACGACGTGATTATGCAAAACGCGGTGGCAGTCGGCGTCGGCTCTGGCTCGGTTGCGCTGATCGACGAGCGCAATATCTTGCAGGCGACAAAACATGCCATGCGCGCCGCCCTCGCCGCGCTGTCCCCGCCGCCGCAGGCGCTGCTGCTCGACGCGGTAAAGCTGGCCGATATTTCACTTCCTCAGCGCTCGATCATCAAGGGAGATGCGAGCTGCCTCTCGATTGCCGCAGCCTCCATCGTCGCCAAAGTTACGCGTGACCGCCTGATGTGCCAGCTTCACGAGCGATATCCCGACTACGGCTTCGATCAGCACAAAGGCTACGGCACGCCCGACCACCTTGCCGCCCTGCGGCGCTACGGCGCGACTCCCCACCACCGCCGCAGCTTCGCGCCTGTGAGCGAACTCTTCGGCCTCTTCGCCGATACCGAGATTTAATACATATTGATCGCAAGCCAATATGGGGGAGAATCAGGCTTCCGTTCATCATAATTACCCTGTATTCCTCAGCCCGGCGGCGATGCCATTGATCGTCAGCAGCACGGCGTAGGTCAGTCGCGCACGTTCGCGGTCCTCATCGCTTGCCGTCGCGTGGGCCTCGGGATCGAGTGTCAGCGGGCCGCCAAGCGCACGCAGGCGACGCAGGAGCACGACCTGAAAGTAACTGAGCGGATCTACATAGGGGTTGCGCCGCCGGATCGACTCTTGCAGCACGGGCGAGGTATCGAGCAGTTCCCGGCCGCCCACGATGGCGATTACCAGCCGCCGCGTGCGCTCGTACTCCCGCTGGATCTCGCGCGATATCCTCTCGCGCAGCGCTTCATCGGCGACGAGCTGCGCATAGTGCCGGGCGATATGCATGTCGGCCTTCGAGAGTGTCATTTGCAGATTGTCGAGGAAGGCGCGCAGGAAGGGCCAGTGACGGTACATGTGTTGAAGCTGAGCCAGGTGGTCAGGGCTTTCTTTCATATAGTCTTCAAGCGCGCTGCCCACGCCGTACCAGCTTGGCAGCACGTAGCGGCTCTGCATCCAGGAGAAGACCCAGGGGATGGCGCGCAATTCTTCGATATCACGTCCTTTCGTCCGGCGCGCCGGGCGCGAGCCGATGTTGAGCCAGCCCAGTTCGAGGATCGGCGTGGCCTGCTCGAAGAAGCTCAGGAAGCCTGGATCCTCGTAGATCAGGCTGCGGTAGCGGGCGTGTGCGTCCGCCGATAGCCGCTCCATTGCCGCTATCCACTCCTCGCGCGCGTGCGGGTGTTCCTCACTGTTCCGCCTGACAACGCCGCTGCCGCGTCTACCCTGCGGGTCAGTCAAGCGGGTCGGAAGTACCTGTGTTTCGATGATGCTCTCGTTGGGAATGCTCGACTGCACAACTCCGCTCACGACCAGCTCCATGTTGCGGATAGCGATGTCGCGCAGCCCATACTTGAAGGAGAGCATCTCGCCCTGCTCGGTAATACGCAGGCGCCCATTGACTGTGCCGGGCGGCTGGCCCAGAATCGCCTCATAGATGGGGCCGCCGCCGCGCCCGATGGCTCCGCCGCGCCCGTGAAAGAGCACGATATCGATGCGGTGACGCCTCCCCAGTTCGGCCAGGCGCAACTGCGCCTTGTAAAGTTCCCAGCCGGAAGTAAGGATGCCGCCATCCTTGCTGCTATCGGAGTAGCCGAGCATCACCTGCTGGCGCTGCTGGCAGCGCTCGACGCAGGCGCGGTAGTTGGGGTGGGCGAAGGCGCGCTCCAGGATCTCCGTGCAGGAGCCGAGATCGTCGATAGTCTCGAAGAGGGGCACTATGGGCAGGTCATTGATACCGACCTCTTTGCAGAAGAATTGCACCTCCAGCAGGTCACTCAGCGTGTGCGCCATGCTGATGATATAGCAGTTGATCGCCTGCGGGCCGAACTCGCTTCGCGCGTGGCGAATGGCCTGGAAGGTATCGAGGATGCGCTGCGTCTCCTGACTGAGTTGCAAGTCTGGCCGCCTCAGGATGCGCGGATCGCAGAGCAGGTTTTCCAGAGTACGCAGGCGCTCGTCCTCTTCGAGTTTCGTATAGTCATCGTTGCGCAGGCCGGTGGCGCGCAGGAGTTCGGCCAGGGCAGCCGCGTGACGCTCGCTGTGCTGGCGCACGTCCAGCGCGGCGAAATGGAAACCGAAGACCTCTACCTGCCGGATCAGTTTGCTGAACTGCCCCTGCGCCAGTTCGCGCTCACCGTCCGCCAGCAGGCTCTCGCGCACCAGCAGCAGATCGTCGAGCAGTTCTTGTGCACTTCCATAGCCAGCAGTGGTTTTTTTGCTGCCCGTACCGGGGGAGAGCGTGGCTTCCAGGCGCTTCCACATAAACGAGAGCTTGCGCCTGTATGGTTCCAGCGCCGTCTGAGGGCCGAGTTCATGGTCGTACTCGGGCAGGAGGGCCGCGTCGCGTTCGAGGGACCGCTGTAAAGCCGGGGTGATGCGCGTATGGTTGAGCGATTGCGAGCATTCCGTAGCCAGCCGCTCGATAGCCGCGCGGTAGTGGGCAATGACGTAGCCACGTTGCAGTCTGAGCGCAGTGAGCAGCGTATCGGGGCCGACAAAGGGATTGCCGTCCTGGTCGCCGCCGATCCAGGAGCCGAAGCGCAGGAATGGCGGCACGCTCAATCCGGGGTATGCGGCATCCAGCAACTCTTCAAACTCTTCGTAGAGTTCGGGCAGGGCATCGAAGAGGATCTCGTTCAGATAATAGATGCCCATCTTGATCTCGTCGAGGGGCTGTGGTCGCACATGACGCACGGCATCGGTGCGCCAGAGCAGGTCGAGCGTCGCGGCCAGTTCGCGCTGCCAGTGAGAGCGCTGGCGGGGTGTCATTGTCTCATCGTGATCGTGCATCTCCAGCAAGCGGGCAACCTGACGTGATTTGGTAATCAGACTGCGCCGTGTGGCCTCGGTAGGGTGCGCGGTGAAGACCAGCTCAATCGAAAGCTGGTCGAGGAGCCGCTGGAGCGTTGCGGCATCCAGGTCATTCTGCCGGCAGAAGTCGATCAGGGCGCCGAGGGAGCCGCGCTGCGGCCTCGGCGTAGCGCTGGCTTCATGCGCGAGCCGCCGGCGGATGCGGTGATGCTGCTCGGCGGTATTGACAAGATGAAAATAGACGGTAAACGCGCGAATTACGTCGATGGCGGTATCAAGGTCGCAGTGGTTGACGATGTGTGAGATCTCCTGCTCCAGTTGTGAGATCTCAGCGCGAAGCTGCTCCTGCTCTGCCTCCGGCATCTCCGATCTCCGGGACAACTGCCCGGTGCATTCACGCAGGCGCTTGCAGCGCGTCCGCAGTTGCTCTACTGTCTCGAATACGTCGTATCCTCCGTGCTGCTGGATCGCGCGGCCCAGAGCATCACCCAGGATGCGGATATCCTGCCGGAGCGGGGCGTCTTTATCGCTGCGCTGGTCTTGTTCTGGCATAATAGCTATCTCTCAATTTTTTTTGCAAGACAGCGAATCTCTGCTGTTGACATCGGCCCGTCGTTGCGCCCCTATCTGAATTCTACCATACATCGACATGCCTGGCGACTCCATCAACTGTCCCCATTACCAGCAGACACTGCATCCCGCCGCTGCATTTCCAATGGTGGCGGTGAGCGCGCATATTCGACAATAAGGACGCGGACTTGCGCCGCACGCATCCCGGCCGGGTCGCATACCCGGGGCGGTGCGGCGTCCCTACGGCTTCCCAACATTTCTTCCGATGGCCGATGCTGGTTGGTAACATTTCATCATCGCTACGACTTCTGTGGGGCCAGGCGCATATGCTCGGCAACCCATTGCTCGCCGCGTCGCTGTTGCTCCGGGGCAACGCTTCGCGTGTACGCGGTGAGGATGTCAGCAAGCGTCTGCACGCGAAGCGCTTCGCGCCAGGCTCTTTCCGCCCGCGCCATCGCGACATGGATGGCGCATGGCAGGCGATACGCCTGCGGTTCCATAGCAAGAGGGCCTTGCTGCCGGATCTCCGTGCAGCGAAACGCCGGCTCGCGTCCCTCTATGGCCTCTACGACCTCCAGCAGCGTAATCTCCCTGGGGGCGCGGGTCAAGCGGTAGCCTCCTCTGGGACCGGGCACCGATTCGATAATGCCGGCATTGGTAAGCGCCTGGAGATGCTTGGAGAGGTAGGTTTCCGAAAGCGCGTAACATTCGGCCAGCGCCCGCGCTGGCAAAGTGGCTCCCGGCGGCAGCCCTGCCAGCAGAAGCACTGCGTGCAGCCCCCACTCAACACCCTCACTCAGTTTCATCCTCGTCTCCTCCTCATCTGTTGGCTTCTTCCTCCAGCGCTTGCTCGCGCCTGCGGCACCTGCCGGACCGTATGGTGTGTTGTGAGAAAATGGCGCGGCGCGCCATTTTCTCACAACATACCCTCTGTGCGAGCGGCACAGGAGGACGCGGGAACAGCATATATCCTGGATAAATTTTATCCTTGACAAATCTTATCCACGAATCTATAATCTGGATAGAAGTTGTCCAGGATAGTATAGCTGGTCCCGACAACAAATTCAACCAGAGAAAAGGAGAATGATATGGAAACTCGAATTCGTTATACCACAGCCGTGCCGGGAGCCTTCAAGGCAATGCTTCAGTTTTCAGAGTATGCCGAAAATAGCGGCCTGGAGACATCGCTTATCAGGCTCATTCAGATACGCGCCTCGCAGATCAATGGTTGCGCTTATTGTCTGGACATGCACACCAAAGATGCCCGTGCCGAAGGTGAGAGCGAGCAGCGGCTCTATTTGATAGACGCCTGGAGAGAGGCGCCGTTCTACAGTGAGCGAGAGCGCGCTGCCCTGGAATGGACCGAGGCGGTCACGCTGGTTGCCGAGGATCATATTCCTGATGAGGTCTACGAACGCGTTCGCCCGCACTTCAGCGATGAGGAGCTGGTCAACCTCACTATGGCGATCAACGCCATCAACTCATGGAACCGCCTGAACGTTGCCTTCCGCACCCCTGCCGGAAGCTATCGTCCCAAACAGAAGGCCGCCTCCTGAAATGTGTAGCATGGAACAAGGGGCGAGGCCGGATCCGCCGGCCTCGCCCCTTGTTCCATGTCATCCTGTTGAGAGCGCCGCAGGCGCGAGTGTTATGGACAATGTGCACAGTTCAATACTCAAAATCGCCATCCTGAAAATCCTGAACATTCTCATCTCGCGCCTGTCTGGAAAGCTCTGCTTCCTGTGGTGGCGGGTCTGCAAGGGTTCAGGATACGTATAAATAAGTGATAGTATATAACCGTGTACACAGAGCGTATCTGATACTCGGCATCCTTGCCCTTTTGCGCGAGCGCTGCGCGGCACATCCTCCATTCAGCGAGCGCCGCAGGTGCGCGCAAGTGATTGTTCGGGAAATGGGGAGAGCTATAATTCATGAGCGATCTGCTCAATCAGCAGCTTGGAAATTACCGCCTGCTGCGTCTCATCGGAAGCGGAAGCTTTGCGGATGTCTATCTGGGAGAGCATATACACCTTGGGACGAAAGCAGCGTTAAAAGTGCTGCATGCTCCACTGCTCAGCGAGGAAGAGGAACACTTTTACCAGGAAGGCCGCACCATTGCCCGGCTCATCCATCCACATATCATCCGTGTCTTTGATTTTGGCATTGAACGTGCAGCCCCGTTTCTGGTTATGGATTATGCTCCTCATGGCTCCCTGCGCCAGCGCTATCCAAAGGGAGCGCGGCTCTCCGCGCTGGAGGTGCTGCCTTTCGTCAAACAGGTGACATCGGCATTGCAGTATGCCCATGACCAGCAGGTTATTCATCGCGATGTGAAGCCTGAGAACATGTTGCTCAACTCGCACGATGAGGTGGTGTTGAGCGATTTTGGCATCGCGGTGATTGTGCAGAGCACGCGCGGATCAACCACGCAGGATGTAGTGGGCACGGCGGCCTATATGGCTCCTGAACAGATCCAGGGTCATCCTCAACCCGCCAGCGATCAGTATGCACTGGGCATCGTGCTCTATGAGTGGCTCAGCGGTGACTGGCCGTTTCATGGTTCCTTCACCGAAGTGTGCAGCCAGCACCTGTTTACTCCGCCCCCACCGCTACATGAGAAGCTATCAGGCATCGCGCCTGCCATTGAGGCTGTCATCTCGCGGGCGCTTGCTAAGGAACCAGAGCAGCGTTTCGCAAGCATCGAGGAAATGGCGGCAGCCTTTGAGGAGGCATGCCAGAACGAGACAAAGCGGCTTGCGCCCGATGAAGCGCCTACTATGCGCCGTACCCCGCCCTCTGCCTGCGGGCGCTCTCCAGGTGATTCCTCCAAAGAAAAAACCGGGGTCGCACCGGCCGGATCCTTGCCGCCGACGCGGCGCGCGGATTCCGCCAGCAGAGGGGCGCCGCCTGATGTACCGTCGCTGCCTCCCGAGGTGCCTCCTGAGAAGCGCGGCATCCCGCGACGGGTCGTCATCGGGGCGGGTGCGGCGCTGGCTGGACTGGCCGGGGTGGGAGCGCTTACATGGTATGTACTGACGCTGCCCGGCAAAAAAGTTTCATCGGAGCGCTTTACGGCTCCTCCATCTCCCACGCCATCTTCTCGTCCCGCAGCTCCGCAGGGCGCCACGCTCTTTACCTATCACGGTCATACGGAGGCCGTCTATGCTGTCGCCTGGTCTCCCAATGGGCTGTACGTGGTATCGGGCAGCGGGGACACAACAGCGCGCGTATGGAACGCATCGAATGGTGATACCCTGTATACCTATCGCGGCCACAGCGGGCTGCTGAACAGCGTATTTAGCGTGAGCTGGGCCAGCAGCGGCAGCATGATCGTCTCGGGGAGCGCGGATAAGACGGCGCAGGTCTGGGAAGCGGCTACAGGTAATCGGATCACGCTCTATCAGGGGCATACCGCCCGCGTGCTTTCTGTTGCCTGGTCTCCTGAGGCAACACATGTTGCCTCGGGGAGCGCGGATAACAGCGTCCAGGTCTGGGAGGCTACCACGGGCAAGCTCGTCGCCTTCTACGCCGGACATTCCGCTACAGTCTACGCCGTTGCGTGGTCTCCTGATGGCACATTAATCGCTTCTGCTGGAGTTGACAAAACGGTGCAGGTCTGGGAGGTCGTCAGTCAGAAAATGGTTGCCGCATATAAGGGGCATACGGATGCCGTCTATGCTCTCGCCTGGTCGCCCGATGGGAAACTGCTCGCTTCTGGAGGCGCGGATAAGACCGTACAGATCTGGGAGGCGCGCACTGCCGCACATTCTCTGACCTATCAATCCTCTAAAGACCTGGCAACAGCGGTCTCGGCGCTCTCCTGGTCGCCCGATGGGAAAAGGATCGCGTCGGCAAGTACCGATAAGACTGTACAGGTCTGGGAGGCCGCGACGGGAAAACATATCTATACATACCAGGAGCATAGCGATCCCGTTTATACCGTCGCCTGGAATCCCGATGGTCAGGCTATTGCATCCGGCAGCGCCGATAGAACCGTTAAGATCTGGCGGAGCATATAAGCAAGCGTCCACCCATTTGCACTAAAGGACCACAATGCTGTTATGAGTATGTATATTTTTTACATATTCAGAGCTTGTTGGAGGGACGCGCTTTATGCTATACTCGAACAAAGCAGATAGTATCGTCGCCTCTGTTCAGAGCTAAGTCGCTCCCCATCGCTCAATGATGCTTCTCAGGGTACGCTCCCGGCCTTTGCCATTCACTGACAACGTGCGCTATTCAGCGTACTTTTTATACATCCGACCTGGATAGTCTATGCAATAGGACCTGGAGAGAGATGTATGGGGACGGCCCCATACTCCGTCAGGAGGGCGGCTGCCCTCCTGCGCCTCCCGCTTTTTAAATGACTTCGGCGAACGCTGTTTGATCGTCGAAACCCTCTGGCTCCAGCGCCGGCGCCTCCTGATCGAGTCGATAGTGTAATCTTCCCGGGAGAGTAATGCACATGCATCAGCACGAAATCTCTGAGCCGGCGTATCCACTTTACGAGGGCCGCTGGGAGCACGACGCCTGCGGCACCGGCTTTCTGGCCCGTATCTCCGGTGAGGCCAGCCATTCTATCGTAGAGACTGCCCTTGCGGCGCTGGCCCGTCTCACCCATCGCGGCGCGCAGGACGCCGATGCTGAGACGAACGACGGAGCCGGTATCCTGACGCAGATCCCCCGCTCGCTCTTCGCTGAGGAGCTTGAGCGGCAGCACATCGCGCTGGAGAAGCCTGACGACCTGGCGGTGGGTATGATCTTTCTGCCCGCGCAGCAGCGCGCCGCCGCCGCTTACATGGAGAGCCGCCGCATCATCGAACAGACGCTGGTTGAGACCGGCCTTATCTTCCTGTCCTGGCGCATTCCGCCCATCGATTACACTGTTCCCGGCGCGCGCGCCAGGGAGACCGCGCCGAGCATTGAGCAGGTATTACTGGCGCGGCCCGACCATTTCACGCTCGACGCATACGATAGAGCGCTCTACCGCGCCCGCAGATTGATTGAGCGGCGCCTGCGTGACGCCGGCATTACCGACTGCTACATCGCCTCCCTCTCGCGCACCACGCTGGTCTACAAAGGCTTGCTGGCGCCGGATCAGCTTGCGCGCTTTTATCGTGACCTCGTCGATCCCCGCTATACGAGCGCGCTGGCCGTTTTCCACCAGCGCTACAGTACAAACACGTTTCCGGCCTGGCCTCTGGCGCAGCCGATGCGCCTGCTGGCCCATAATGGCGAGATCAACACAATCCAGGGCAACCGCAACTGGATGCAGGCGCGTGAAGGTGCGTTTGCCTCCCCGCTCTGGGAAGAGAGCGTACAGGACCTTTTGCCCGTCGTGCAGGAGAATGGCAGCGACTCGACGCAGCTCGACAATGCACTGGAACTGCTCGCCGTCTCCGGGCGTGATCTGCTGCACAGCATGCAGATGCTGATTCCCCCGGCCTGGGAGCACGATCCCGAACTGGATGAAGCGCAGCGGGCATGGTGCGAGTACCATGCCGGGCTGGTCGAGCCGTGGGATGGTCCGGCGGCACTCGTCTTCAGCGATGGTCGCGTTGTCGGCGCGGCGCTGGATCGCAACGGCCTGCGCCCTGCACGCTATACGCTCACCGCCGATGGCCTGCTGATTGTCGCCTCTGAGGCCGGCGTGGTGCCGTGCGCGCCCCATGAGATCGTCGAAAAGGGCAGGCTCGGCCCCGGCGAGATGGTCGCCGTCGATGTCGAGCGCCACGTCTTCCTGCGCGACCACGAGATCAAAGAATCTCTGGCGCAGCGCCAGCCCTATCGCCAATGGCTCGACAGCCATCTTATCCACCTGTCCACGCTCAGACAGGTCGAAGGCCCCGCTCGTGCCGCCGTAGGGGCCGCTACCAGAGCGGCCCACGAGAACGTTCCCGCCGCAGAGGACGTTCCTGACCACGAGAATATTCCCGACCCGGGCCAGCTCTTCGCCCGCCAGCAGCTTTTCGGCTACACGCACGAAGATGTTGAGATGATCCTGCGCCCCATGCTCACCGAGAAGAAAGAACCTACCTGGAGCATGGGTGATGATGCGCCGCTGGCCGTGCTCTCGGTGCAGCCGCGCTCCTTCTCCGATTACTTCCGCCAGCGTTTCGCACAGGTCACAAACCCGCCTATCGATCCGCTGCGCGAGCGCATTGTCATGTCGCTCGACAGCTATCTTGGGCGCCGGCGCAGCCTGCTCATGGAAACGCCGCAGCATGCGCGTTTGCTGCACCTGGAGACGCCGCTGCTGACCGAGAGTGAACTGGAGACGCTGCGCAATCTGGACGATCCCGATTTCCGTGCGCGAACACTCAGCACGACTTTCCCCATCGCGGAAGGGCCACAGGCGCTTGAGGCCGCGCTGGATCGTCTGGAGCAGGAGGCAGTCGCGGCCATCTCCGAGGGCGTGACGCTACTCATCCTGAGCGATAACGACGCGACGCCGGAACTGGCGCCGATTCCGATGGCGATTGCGGTGGGTGGGCTGCACCGTGCATTGATCCGGCGCGGCCTGCGCGATCATCTCTCGCTGCTCTGTGAGACGGGGACCGTTTGCGATGTGCACCAGATCGCCGTGCTGCTCGGTTACGGCGCCGAGGCCGTTGTGCCGACACTGGCGCTGGCGAGCGTGCGCGCGCTGGCCGGCGAGCGGCGCCTGGAGCATCTGACGCGGGCGCAGGCTGTGGAGAGCTATCGCCATGTCATTGAGAGCGGCCTTTGCAAAGTGATGGCGCGTATGGGCATCTCGACACTGCGCAACATCATCGGCGCAGGCCAGTTCGAGGTGATCGGCCTCGATCCACAATTCGTCGAACGCTGCTTCGCCGGCTCCGCCATGCATCCCGGCAAAGTTACCATGCAGCAAGTTGCCAGCCAGATCATCAAGCAGTGCGCGGCTCTCCAGCAGGAGCAGGCCGTGCCGGATACCAGCGGGCGGAGGCGCAAGCTCACCGACCTGGGCCGCTACCGCTTCCGCCGCGATGCCGAATATCACGCCTATAACCCGCTTATCGTGCGCGCGCAGCAAAAGGCGTCGCAGAGTGGCAGCATGGAAGACTATCGCCAGTTCGCCGAACTGGTCTACAATCGTCCGCCAACCGCGCTGCGCGACCTCTTCACCTTTGCGCCAACCACGCCGATTCCACTGGAGCAGGTCGAGCCGATGGAATCCATTCGCGCACGCTTCGTCATCTCGGCAATGTCGCTCGGCGCGCTCAGTCCTGAAGCGCACCGTACCATCGCCGCCGCGATGAACAGCATCGGCGCGCGCAACAATACGGGCGAAGGCGGCGAGGATCCCAACTGGTATCACGAAACGCTCAACGGCGCCCCCGTCGGTAGCAAGATCAAGCAGGTGGCCTCCGCGCGCTTCGGCGTCACAGCGGAATATCTCGCCCGCGCCGAAGAGATCGAGATCAAGATGGCGCAAGGCTCCAAGCCCGGCGAGGGCGGCCAGCTCCCGCCGATCAAGGTGACAGCGTTTATCGCGCGCCTGCGCCACACTTCGCCGGGCGTCGCGCTGATCTCGCCGCCGCCTCATCACGACATTTACAGCATCGAAGATATCGCGCAGTTGATCTATGATCTGCACCAGGTCAATCCGCGCGCGCGTGTCGGCGTCAAGCTGGTCTCCAGCATCGGCGTTGGCACCATCGCCGCCGGCGTGGCAAAAGCGTATGCGGACTATGTGTTGATAAGCGGACATGACGGCGGGACGGGCGCATCACCGCTGCAATCGATCAAGCATGCCGGCATGCCCTGGGAGCGCGGGCTGGCCGAGACGCAGCAGGTGCTTGTGCGCAACGGGCTGCGCAAGCGCGTGCGTGTGCGCGTCGATGGCGGTTTCAAGACCGGGCGCGATGTTGTCATTGGCGCCATGCTGGGCGCGGAGGAATTCGGCTTCGGCACGGGCGCGCTGGTCTCCATCGGCTGCGATATGGCGCGGCAGTGTCACCTCAATACCTGTCCTACCGGCATAGCTACGCAGCGCGAGGATCTGCGCGCTAAATTCGCTGGCAGGCCCGAGCATCTCATCAACTATCTCACCCTCGTCGCCGAGGAGGTGCGCGAGTGGCTGGCGCGCCTGGGTGTAGCGCGGCTGGACGATCTGGTCGGACGCGCCGACCTGCTGCGCCATGCCGAGGAGAGCGAGCTTGACCTTGATAGCCTGCTCGTGCCCCTGCCAGAGCGCTTCGATTCCGAAGCGCACAGGACCGTCCCGCCGTCGCCCGTCGCCGAGCAACTGCTGGTCGAGGCCGCGCAGGCGCTGGCCGGTGAGCGCAGCGTGCTCACCCAGCACGTTATCCACAACTATGATCGCTCCGTCGGCGCCCGCCTTGCTGGCGAGATTGCTCATCGCTACGGCAATGCTGGCTTGCCTGGCGTCAGCATCACCGCCTCTTTCCAGGGATCGGCGGGCCAGAGCTTCGGCGCCTTCTGCGTGCCCGGCCTGCGCCTGATCCTCAGCGGTGAGGCGAACGACTACGTGGGCAAAGGCATGACCGGCGGCCAGATCATTATTATGCCGCCTGCCGAGGCGAGCTTTGCCGCGCACGAGAATACCATCCTCGGCAACACCGTGCTCTACGGCGCCACGGGCGGGCAGCTTTTTGCCGCCGGGCGCGCAGGCGAACGCTTCGCCGTGCGCAATAGCGGCGCGCTTGCCGTCGTTGAGGGCGTGGGCGATCACGGCTGCGAATATATGACGAGCGGCATGGTCGTCGTGCTCGGCGAGACCGGCCAGAACTTTGGCGCCGGCATGTCCTCCGGTGTCGCTTATGTGCTGGATATCGACAATCGCTTCCCACCGCGCTGCAACACCGAACTGGTCGACCTGCTGCGTGTCGAAGATCCGCGCGAGGCAGAGGCGCTGCGCACCGTGATCGAGTGGCACGCCCGCAAGACACGCAGCAAGCGCGCCAGCTACATTCTCGGCGACTGGCAGCGCATGCAGGGCCTCTTCTGGCGCGTGCTGCCCAGGGAGACCAGCGCCTCCGCCTGCGATTTTGTAGATTCCAGCGAGTACGACGGCACCATGATGAGCGCGTCGCACTGACAGAGCTTCTTCGCCCTCTCTCGCGAGCGTTCGCGCGGCGCAGCCGCGCAATCAATAGAGAGCAAGTTGCGGAAAAATGCGCGCAGCGCATTTTTCCGCGACTTGCTCTCTATTCGGCGAACGCCGCAGGCGCGAGCAGCAGGCTATTGTTCAGCTTGAAGAGAGAGCTGAATGTACTGCCTATCCTGGTCCTGCCAGACGCGACAGCGAATGCCCTTTGGCTCGCAGACCTGGCGCAATTGCTCCGCAACCCACTGCGTGTGGAGTTCAGGCGACGCTCCATAGCGCTCAAGCGGCTCAGGATCAGCAATCGTGATCTGAACCAGCCAGTTCTGGTCCTGTTGCGTTAATTGCACATGCTCTTCGCCGTAGCTGAGCGCCGATACCTCCGCGATTTGCCTGGCCTGCTGCTCAAGAATCTGCGCAGTGGCCTGAGCGCGAATGGATACTCGATCACTATGCCACGGCTCGACGAAAAAAATCGCTGCCTGTGCCGGACTCAGCCCCGCCTTCAAAGCCAGAGCCAGCGCATAGCCATGCAGAACCAGCAGGTGATGTTGATACCAGGCAATAGCCTGTTCTTCGGACAGCGTGATGAGAGAACGCTTCTCGGTCATGATGGACACTCCTTTTTGAGCATGATAATGAATGCCAAAAAGAACAGACGCCAGAGTGAAAAACCCGGCGTCTGTTCTTTATTGGCATTCATATGCAACAAAACAGGCCGCCCTGTTGGCGACCTGTCCTTTTATGGCGGCCATATTATATACCATGAAAATGCCTTGTCAAGAGTTAATTTATCAGTCTGGGATAATAAGAAGAGTACTATCTCCTTTACTTTCTTTTCGGCTTCGTGAGATACTATGCTTAAACGTTGTCATAGGCGCGGAATAGGGAAGATATGCGGCTTCTCCCATAAAGATGCTAATAGCGCCCTGTGCTGCCTGGCCCTCGGTGTGTACTTCTGACGGCAGAAACGGCGAATGCGCGCGGTGTAAAGAGAACCTCTTCGACAACCTGGCTAGTACGAAAGTCCCCATTCTCTCCAGCGCTCAAAAAAACCCGTCTATAATTCGTTGATATCATAAGAATCACATGATCCTCGCGCCCTTGCCAGGTGTTCGCGCGGTGGAGCCGCGCAGTAGACAGATTTGATAGTGTGGAAAATGCGCGCAGCGCATTTTCCACACTATCAAATAAATAAAGCGAGCGCCGCAGGCGCGAGCACGCGATTGTGCCAGCGATCAGACGTATTCTAAGCTTTGTTGGCCCCAACAAGTAAGGACAACGGAGATGATGCCCTCACCAGGGATGCAAGGCGAGTCGCTAACAGCGCAAAATGGAAACAGCGCCTCCCAGGTTCAGCAGGCTACGGCGAACGTGGCGCAGGCGACATGGCAGATGCCGCAGATCGGGCTATCGCGGCAGCTTCCCCAGCAAGAAGTCGTGCTTCAGACGCGTGGACTGACTAAAGTCTACGGGAAGCGCACCGCCGTCAAAGATCTTAACCTGGAGGTGATGCGCGGCGAGGTCTTCGGCTTCCTCGGCCCCAATGGCGCCGGCAAAACAACGACCATCCGCATGCTGCTCAACCTCGCCAGGCCAACCTCCGGCGAAATCAGTCTCTTCGGCCAGCTCCTTTCCAGACATGCCCCTCGCCTGTTGCCCCGCGTAGGCGCGCTGATCGAACAGCCCGCCTTCCAGCCCTATCTCAGCGGCTACGATAACCTCGTGGCCGTGGGCAACTATACCGGCGGCGTGACCGCCGAACGAGTCAGGGATGTTCTGGACCTCGTTGGCCTGCGCGAGCGCGGGCGTGATCGCTACTCGACCTATTCGCCGGGCATGCGCCAGCGCCTCGGCGTGGGCGCCGCGCTGCTCACCGATCCCGAATTGATTATCCTGGATGAGCCGGGCAATGGCCTGGATGCGCCGAGCATCGCCGAGATACGCGAACTGGTGCGCCGCCTCTCCGGCCTGGGCAAGACCATCTTCATGTCGAGCCATGTTCTCGCCGAGATCCGCCAGGTCTGTACGCGCATCGGCATCATTCGCGGAGGCCAGTTGATCGCCGTGGGCGAGGTAGACGAACTGTTGAACGCGGCGGCGCGCTGGGAGGTGGAGTGCGAAAATCCCGCAGAGGTACGCCGCCTGATGACTGCTGTGCCGGTGGTGCGTTCGGTAGAGGTAAGGCAGGACCGTGCCATTATCGACGCGCCCGACCTGCGCGGGCGCGATCTCATCTACTATCTCGCGCGTAATGGCGTCTGGCCGGAGAGCGTACAACGCCGGGGGCAGGATCTTGAGCATATCTTCCGCGAACTCACGGAGCAGGAGAGCGGCTTATGAGCGAGATCAGGTGGTCTAACCAGACCTTTGTCTTTTCTTCGCCAACCGGGCGCGTTTACTCGCCGGGACTCTGGCGGCTGATGCGCAACGAGTTATTCAAAATGCGCCGTCGCCCGCTCGTGTGGGGACTGTTCGTACTGGATCTGCTTTTTGTCATCGCGGCCTGGGCAGTGCTGGTCTACTACGCCATGAAAAGCCCCGATGGCTTTCAGACGGGCCACCTGCTGGGCGGCCCGGACGCGCTGATCCGTGCCATCGGCCAGCCAATGACGCTGGGACGGCGCGGCGGCGAATTCATTGCCCTGGCGCTCGGTGCGCTGACCTTCGGCGGCGAATTCAGCAGCGGAGCTATCAGGCTGGCGCTCAGTCGCGGCGTCAGGCGTGCACGCTACCTGCTGGCGAAATACCTGGCGCTCGCTATCGTCTGTTTCGCCCTCGCGCTGTTCGGCTTCCTGCTCAGTTGCCTGCTCGTGAACCTGCTCATGCTCATCCATAAGCCCGCGCCAACGCTGCTCAACATGAACAGGCAAACGATAATCTATCTGCTGGAGATGATGGTCGGTACCTGCGAAAACTACCTCTTCTGCATGCTGCTTGGCGCAACGATCAGTATTATCGCGCGCTCCTCGACCTTCGGCATCGCGGCGGGCTTCGGCTACCTGATCGGCGAAGATATCGCCGCGCAGATCCTGCCCGTTATTGGCAGATCGATTCATTCGCAGACTGGCAATCAGATCGTTACCTTCCTCTTCACGCCGAATCTGAACGCCTTCTACGCCAATTTCTTGCCAGGCTTCCTGTCCAGCACGCTCAACCGGCTCGACGGCGTGATCGCCTGTACCCCCGCCGGAGCGGGCTGCGTGCCCGTTACTACACTGCACGCGCTGATCGTCGTGCTGGTCTGGGCGCTTATCCTCTGGACAATCTCGACCATCCTCTTTATACGCCGCGACGTTTTGCAGTAATCAACCTTAGAATGCATCCCGCTGCCGGCCCTCCCCTGTGAAGCTTTGCCCCGGAGGACAGAAGAGGAGGCGGAGTCCTGCGGACTCCGCCTCCTCTTCTGTCCTCCGGGGAGCCACCGCAGGTGGCGACGAGTGCAAAAAAGCGACTTGACAATGAGCCTCTGAAGCTGTACACTGGCGGAGTTATGATTGTTTGCATGGCATGGGACAGGCTGCGAGCATTCCCTGTTCCCGGTAAAGACGCTAAAGAGCGCTGAGCAATCCTCTATAGACATTCCTCTTGCATGCACATCCATACCGCTATCAGTCGAGCTGGCATTGCTCCCGTAACCTGCGGCCTGCTCCTGATCCTCGCCGCCGGCGCGGTGCCGGGAGGCGAGTTATTCTGCGTCCACAAGAGGCGCATTGGCCGAAAGGATTATTCATGCCATCTTTTGATGACTTTCTTTTGCAACCCACCACGCGCAAGGCGCTGGCAAGTATGGAGATTACAGAGCCGACGCCTGTTCAGGCCGAGGCCATTCCGGCACTGCTTGCCGGGAAAGACCTGGTGGGGCGATCAGCAACCGGTTCGGGGAAGACGCTCGCTTATGGCATTCCCCTGGTGGAAAGGGTAGACAAAAACAAACGTGCTGTACAGGCGCTGGTTCTCGTGCCAACGCGCGAGCTGGCAATTCAGGTAAACACTGTACTGGGCAAGCTGGCGATCAGCCGGCGGCTTTCGACGGCATTGCTGGTGGGAGGACGGCCCTATGGCAATCAAATCTCATCGCTGCGATCTGGCGCGCAGATTGTCGTCGGTACACCAGGACGTGTGCAGGATCATCTTGACCGTGGCAATTTCGAACTGAACCAGCTACGGATGTGCATTCTGGACGAGGCGGACCAGATGCTGGATATCGGTTTCGCGCCGGCTATTGAAGCGATACTGGCGACCACGCCCGATACGCGACAGACGGCGCTCTTTTCCGCAACCATACCGGGCTGGATCGCGATGCTCCAGGAGAAATTCCTCAGCAATCCGGTCAACGTCGATATCCCCACAGCCACGGGTACGGAAAGCAGTATTGAACAGATTGCGTACCAGGTTCCGCAGGAACAGAAGATGGCAGCGCTGTGCTCCCTCCTGCATTCCACGGAGGGAGAGAGCAGCCTCATCTTTGGCAAGACGAAATTTGGCGTCGAGAAATTAGGAAAACAGCTCAGCAGGCTCGGATTTACGGTAGGAACGTTACACGGTAACAAGAGCCAGCGCGCGCGGGAAGAGGTGCTGACCGCGTTTCGTCAAGGGCGGGTGCAGACGCTGTTAGCCACAAATGTCGCAGCACGCGGGCTGGATATTCAAGGGATCTATCAGGTCATCAATTATGAATTGCCGGAATCGAGCGACCTTTTTACGCACCGCGTTGGCCGTACTGGAAGAATGGGGAGACAGGGCAAGGCGATTACACTGCTGGCACCAGCGGAGATATCCAAATGGCGGCGTATGACGCGCAGTTTAGGGCAGACCGTCGTATTGCAGCGGCTCGCTCTCGACGACGAAACCCCTGCAACACCACCACCCGCGCTTCAAGAGGCTCCGAGAGCGCAGGAGCAGAACGAGAAGCAGCCTCAACGAATACGTAACCGTAAGCTGCCCGCGCCTGACCAGAAGCGCGCCCGGTTTGCGCAATCCGAGCATGACGGCGCTGCCGCATCTGGCAGGAAAAGGCGTGGAGCAGGGAAGCAATCTCGCTTCGAGAGAACCACGAGGAGGCGCGAAGCGCAGGCTTTTGCGGCGACGGCCGCGCCGCACAGCCAGGAGAAAGCCTGATGCGAAGAAGGCAGCACGGGCGCGGCGGACTTCCGCTGCGACTTTTTAGCACGCGAAAAAGTCGCGGCGCTGCTGCCATACTGTTGTCACTTGCATAGGATAAACTATTGGTACGAAAGCAAACAGGTGTAGCTAAAGAACAACTTCTCAACTTTGAAAGGAAGGTATAGCTATGGCGAAGCTTCTCGGACCTGATTTTTTCAATTTGCAGGTGCGTAATCTCTCCGTTTCGCGCGCGTTTTACACAGAGATGTTGGGCCTGGAGGTCGATCCTCGCTTCGACACTCCCGAAGCTGTTGCCTTCGATACCAACTCGATTCCCTTTGCTCTCAGCCAGGCAAAGGTGAACCTGGATGAGGCGTCGCAGCCGGGATCGGGTGTAACGCTCTGGCTTGACTGCGATAACGTCAACGAGTTGCATGCAAAAATGGCAGCGGCGGGAGCCACCATCATAACGCCGCCCTACGATAGTCCGTTCGGGCGCGCCTTCGTCTTTGCCGATCCCGATGGCTACCGGATCACGGCCAACGAGAATCCCTGGGACCGCTTCCCTCTTGGCGGCAGGAAAGCGGGCTAAGAGCCTCCCAATTTTGAGTGTGATGATCGGGCGGCAGGAAAGCGGGCCAGGAGCCTCCCAATTTTGAGTGTGATGATCGGGTGGCGGGGCCTTGCCCCGCCACCCGATCATCACACTCAAAACCGGGCGAAGCGCCGCAGGCGCTGAGGAGTCGGATAGAGAGATCCCTAAGAATCATCACTATCCTCCAGACGGAAAGACATAGTATATACTATCTGATAAGCCTTTGGATTCGTCTGGACCGTCTTCCAAATTGAGGATAGCAATTGGACACACTGACCGCTCATTTCGCGCCTGCGGTACGTTTTGATCGTGTGACATGCCATCTTGGCAAACACAAAGTTCTGGACCAGATCAGTCTCTCAATGCGGCGCGGCGCCATCACCGGCATCCTCGGCCCCAATGGAGCGGGGAAAACGACGCTGCTGCACATGATTACCGGACTGCGCCGGCCCTCCAGCGGGACGATTACCGTCTTTTCTGAACGGCTTCCGGCTCGCACCAGGAAATTGCGACAAAAGATCGGCGTCGTTCTACAAGAGACGGCCCTTTACGACGAACTCACTACCTTTGAAAATCTGCGCTTTACTGCATCCCTGTATGCAATTGCTGAGCCACGGCGCAGGATTGAGGAAGTTCTGGAACTGCTCTCCCTCTCCGAGCGAATCGATGAGCGCGTAAGCAATCTCTCCGGCGGCCACCGGCGGCGGATAGCCATCGCGCGTGCCCTCCTGCATGCTCCCGACCTGTTAATCATCGATGAACCTACTCTGGGCGTGGACGTGGAGGCGCGGCACGCCATCTGGTCACACCTGCGCCTGCTCAAAGCAAGGGGAACGACCATTATTGTAGCGACGAATTATCTCGATGAGGCTCTGGCGCTATGTGATACCGTCGCGGTGCTGCGTGAGGGCAAACTGCTGACCTGCGAGAAGCCGGAAGCGCTGGTCGCTCGCGCTGGTAGCTGCCTGGATATCGAATGCACGAGTGCGGCTGCGGAAGCGATCACCAGGGCCTTCGCCGCCAGCGAAGGCGTCTTGCGCCTTGCCCCCACGTCCACAGGCATCTCCGTTTTTCTCGCCGGGAGCACCGTTCCCGATGAGGTGATGCGCAGGATCCTGGAGACCGCGCCCATCAAGGGATTTCGCGAGCGCGGCGCTGACCTGGCGGAAGTCTTCCGCGCGCTGGAAGGGATAACTCCATGAAGCTGCTCTTCAGTGCACTCCTGGGCGGCTTTCAGGCCGAATGGCGGCAGTTGAGCCGATCACGCCTGTTGATAGCGCTGACCGTTATCCAGGCGGTAACGTTTCTATTTCTGGTCAGCCTCTTCGCCTTGACGGGAAGCTTCGCGCCAACCGCGCTGGTCGTGGAAGATCACGGGCGCTACGCGCAGGATTTTATTGCCAGGCTGGCCGCCGCTCACCATTCCCTTGATCTGCGCCCGATGGATCAACAGGCCGCGCTCGCCGCTCTGCATCAAGGATCCCTGGTCGCGATCATCACCATTCCAGATGGTTTCTCCGATGCTATCGCGCATGGCAAAGATACCAGCATTCAGGTTATCGTCGATAATGTGAATATAGACATGACCGAGGACATTCAAGAGGCGCTGCCCTCGGCGATTGTAGCCTTTGGGAAGCAGGTACACTTTCCCGGCATTCACGTAAACGTGACGGAACGCGATCTCATCGGCCACGATACCGGCTTTATCGAATACCTCGTTGTCAGCGGCCTGGCCCTGGATGCGTTTGTGATCGCCAGCATTCTGAGCGCGATGGTGGTCGCGCGCGAGTTCGAGGCGGGGACCGTGCGCCTGCTCGCCGTGGCGCCCGTGCATCCGGCGATCCCCATCCTGGGGCGCGTGGCCGCGACGGCTGCGGTGGCCGCGCTCGCCATGCTCTTTCCCGTGGCCCTGGCAATCTGGGGCTACCATATTACGCCGCTGCACCCCTTTGCCATGATCGGCGCAATTCTGCTGTGCATTGTGATTTTCAGTTGCGCCGGCGTCGCGCTGGGCGCGCTGGTGAGGCGCACGCTGCCGGTTGCCTCGCTGGTCTTTGGCCTCAGTCTACCGCTCTACCTTTGCAGCGGCTCGCTCAGGCCGCAGCGCTTCGCCGGGGAACTCATCTGGTACATTGCCCACATTTCACCCGTTTATTACGCTGTCGGCATTCTTGAGCAGGCATTTCATGGCTTGCAGGTTACGCCCGAATCGATAGCGACGGATTTTATGGCGCTGATTGGCTGGGCCGCTGCCATGCTCGTGCTGTCCGGCGCGCTGCTGGGAATGGCTGTGCAAGAGAAAAATGCGACCTGGTACGCGCGAGAGCGGCGCGAAAGAGTGCCCTGGCGGCGCCGCCTGGCGCTCTACGGGAACCGACTCTGGTGGCGCCGCCACATCGTTCTCGACAGAAGCCACCCGGTGCTGCTCGTTGCGCTGCTGCTCCTCGTGGTTGGACTCGGCCTCGGCACCTGGTGGAACCTGTCCACGCAAATGCAGCGCCAGCAGCAGGTTGAGCGCCAGATAGCCGTTCAGCAGGAGCAGGATACGCTGTTGCGGAACTATACCAACCTGATTTCCAGTCTGCTCATCCACGATAATCTACTCTATACGAGCAGGGATAGCGGGGCCAGAGCCATCGCCAATCTTACCACACAGAGGACGCTGCGCCGGCTGGACGCCCGGCACAAAGCGCTGCTCATCCGTTTCCTCTACGGAACCAACCTGATCAAGAAAGACTTCCGTATTATCGATCTGAGGGGAGTTGATCTGCGCGACGTTGATCTGTCCCACGTCAATCTGCTCAACGTCGATCTTACGGGGGTAAATTGCGGCAGGGCTGATCTGCGCGGCAGCAACCTGGCCGGGGCCAACCTCATTGCGACCAATTTGAGCAATGCGAACCTGGCCGGGGCCGACCTGAGTCGCTCGAATATGCGCGACACCAACATGAGCGGTGCCAACCTGACCGGCGCGAACATGCAGTACGCGCAGATAAGTGCCGGTCAGTTATGGAAGGCGGCCTCGCTATGGGGAGCCATTCTGCCCGATGGCTCATCCCCGCCATCGGGGCTGGATACGGTTTGAGAGACCGGTAAGCCTGGAAAGGAAGCAAGACGATGCCCGTTAAGCAGACGCGTTGGAGCGAGCATCCCTTGTCGAAGCGCGGCGCTCCACTCCCGAAGCGCGTCAGGAAGAAGAGAAAGCGCGCGCGGCGTTTTGCGGAAGGAACATTCATCGCCGCGCTGCTGGATCAACTGGGCGCGATGTGGGCGCTGGCCTGCGTGGATGTGTTGCGCTGGCTGCGCATGCCCCTGGCGCTGGCGAGTACGTTCATTCCCCCGCTGGCGATGGCCCTCATGCTTGTCGTTCTCTCAAACACAGTCACAAAGGAGCCGGTAGCCCTCGTGGTCGAGTCACACGGGCTGCAAGCGCTGCGTATGGTGCAGATTTTGAAATCCGACCCGGGTGCGTATTCTCTGACGATTACCGGTATGCAAGATGCGCAACGTTTGCTGCGCGATCAGCAAGTTGCCGCGATCATCACCATCCCGCCGGATTTTGACCGCAAGGCGGCTGGCGGCGCTGCGACGCTGCAACTCACCCTCAATAACGCCGATATCGACCTGGCCGATGATATCAGGCGCAGCGTTGACCGCTCGGCGGGGCGCTTCGATGCGCCGGACCTGGGCGCCGTTGGCAGTTCAGGCGCGGCCGGCCCGTATCATATCTCCATCGATGAGCAGGATCTCAGGCAGACGCAGGTGGACTTCCTCGATTATCAGGTGTTGCCAGTACTGGTCCTGCTGGTGCTCAATACCGGATTGATGGGCGCGGCCCTGCTGTGCGCGCAGGACAGAGAGCGCGGCACAGTCTTCCACCTTGCGCTCGCACCGCTATCCGGCTGGATGCTAGTCGCGGGGCGCATACTGGGCGGCCTCTTCATCTCGCTGCTGGCGCTTATTCCCGCCATAGGGATATGTACCCTTGCCGGGATCATCGCTCCCCCCGCGAACCACTGGCCCGCGCTGGCCGCGCTCTTCGTCGCGACGGCGCTGAGCGCGTCCGGGATGGGCGCACTGCTGGGAACGCTGATGCGCGGCGCCAGAAATATCGCTATGACTGCCTCGATTCTGGCAACCTATCTATTCTTCCTGGGAGGCGGATTCACGACCATTGCCTTTCTGCCCCGCTGGCTGCGCGATATCAGCGCCTTCAATCCGATCCGCTACGCGATAGATGGCATGCGGCAGGCCATGTTCTATCCAGATCTGACCGGCTTTGCTATCGATATAGCGGTGCTGGTAGGAACGGCCGCCATAGCCACCCTGATCGGCTCCCTGGCTGTGCGCAGATCGCTGAGCCTTTAGCGATCACGATCAGCATTTGCCTCAACCAGTATACTGTTTTTTAGAAAGTGTCCGAGGCTCAGTGCTCTCGCCGGGCGGCGGTGCGGCTCCGCCGCACCAGGGATCGCAGGGATGGTGTGGGCCAATGCGCTGCGCGCATTGGCCCACACCATCCCTCAGAGCCGGCGAGCGCCGCAGGTGCGAGCCTGCAATGGGGTAGAAAATCAGACACATTCTTAATAAAGGCACTCTCAACGGGAGATGATCTACCATCTCCCAGGATAAAAAAAGGCTTTTGAGTGGGTAATGTAGTATCTGGAGGAAATAGTTCCTGATGGGTATGCGTTCTATACGCCGTTCTGCTGGCTGGCTGCTTCCCGCCTCTCTTCTCTTCCTGATGGTAATTCTGGCTGCGTGTGGAGAAGGGTCCAGCAATTCAGCAGCCACCAGTACGAGTTCGAGCAACGCAAGTTCGAGCAATACCAGTTCAAGCACTACTGGTTCGAGCAGCAGCACCGCGACGGCACTGACTCTCACGATTACGGAACCAAAGACGGGTACCTTTGTCTTTGATAAGAATACCCTTACCGTCAAAAAGGGTGATATGGTCACAATCGTGAACCAGAGCAATGAAGATCTGGATTTCGATGAAGGAGATACCGCGAAGGCCGGGGTGGATTTTCTCGTTCCGGGGAAAGGTTCAAGCCCCGTTATCTTTAACACCCCCGGCACCTTTGTCATCAAAAGCAAGGCTGGAGCCGCTTTCACCATCACAGTTGAAGCGACTCCGACAGGCAACCCCCCTGCCGTAGCGCAGACGCTCACGATATCACAGGCCAAGTCGGGCGGCTATACCGTCAACCAGCCCAGCATCACCGTCAATAAAGGAGATATGGTTAAGGTCGTGAATCAAAGCAGCCAGGATCTCGACTTCGATGAGGGCGATGCCGCGAAAGCCGGGGTGGATTTTATCGTCGCGGGATCAGGCACCGCCAACGTCTTCTTTAACACTCCTGGCACCTTTGTCATTAAGAGCAAGTCAGGTGCTTCGTTTACCGTCACGGTAAAATAGAGGCAGGAAAACCTTCTTCCTGTCTCCTGGCACCATTGCTGGCCTCGCGCCTCTGGCGCTCGCCTTTTAGATAATGTGAGGCGTGAAACTGCGCTAAGCGCAGTTT
>Ga0209810_1002019_pt1 | contig 26445 bp, 25 predicted proteins | sample Coa_R1_7_FD_187159 | JGI IMG/M metagenome (GOLD analysis project Ga0209810, IMG submission 187159) | Surface soil microbial communities from Centralia Pennsylvania, which are recovering from an underground coalmine fire - Coalmine... | ecosystem: Environmental > Terrestrial > Soil > Unclassified... | reverse complement strand
GCTCACCTTCCCGGTGGTCGTGCTGTTCCTGTGGTTCGCGGTGCAGCTTCGTGCGTTTCTGCGCCTCGCGCCGCAGGTCGACGACGGACTCCCGACCTATGCGCTCGCCGGCGCGATCGCGACCGCCGGGGCCGAAGTCGTCTGGGCGTCGATCTCGATGACGCTCGCGTTTCATCCGGCATCCGCGCTGGGCGACAACGTCGTGCGCGCGCTCTACGACGTCAACAATCTGCTCGGCGCGATGTTCACCGCGCCGCTCGTCGCCACGATGTTCGCCACGAGCCACAGCGGGCGCCGTCACGGCAGCCTTCCCGCCGCGCTGGTCTGGTGGGGCTATCTGAGCGCGCTGCTGATGGGAATCTCGACGCTGAGCATCTTCTTCACGGACGGCTTCCTCGCGCTCGCGGGAGTCGGCGCGCTCGCGATCGGCTTCTTGCCGTTCGCGGTGTGGACCGTCTGGATCAGCATCGTGCTCATCCGCGTCCCGCGCGGCGTTTCGGGTGACGGCGTCGTCGTGCGCGCGGCCGAGGTCGACGTCGTGACGACGACGGTCTAGAACGTCGCCGGGATCGGTGAGGGCGCGTTGTCGAACGCCGGTGCGCTGCGCCCGACGTCGAACACGCGCTCGTCCCCGACCGCGTCCATGAACCCGCGCACGACGAACGTCCCGGTCGGACGGATTCCGAGCGCGCGAGAGAGGCGGACGCTCGCGCTCGCGTCGCGCAGCCGCGGCGTCCCGCCGTCGATGTAGGGCTCGCCGGCGATCGTCAGCACCGTTCCGGGGCGCGTCGCGAGCGCCGCGGCGATCGTCGCCGGCGGATCGAACACGATCGTCCGGTCGGCGATCGTGCCGAAGTCGAGCCCGAGCATCGCCACGCGCACGATGTAGCGGCCGGGCGCGAACGCTCGCCGGTCGTCCGTCGTCGAGTCGACGATCACTTGTGCCAGCCGCAGCAGCCCGGGCGGAACGTCGAGCTGCCGGGTGATCGGGATCGGCTTGTGCCCGGCGATCGACGACCACACCGGCGTGTCGTCGCGCAGCACGTCGATGCGAAAGAGATCCGCGGTCGGGAACAGCAGCCGCACGTCGTGGCCGGTGCCGTTGTGCAGCGCGATCGAGACGGTGAACGGCGCGAGCAGCGCGGTCCCTTCGCGGTCGAGGCTCACCTCCGCCCAGACGCCGCGGCGCGCCGGACGCGGCGCGGCGAGCGCGGCGATCGTCGACGCGACGAACCCGGCGCGCGTCACCGCGCGCTCATCTCCCGTTGCGCAGCACGCGCCCCGGGCGGGCTCCGGTCGTCTCGCCGTCGCGCACCACCGCGCGTCCGTTGACGTACACGTCGCGAATCCCCTCCGGCGCGACGAACGGATTCTCGTAGGTCGCGCGGTCGACGATGCGCTCGGGGTCGAAGACGACCAGATCGGCGTGCTGCTCGCGCGCGATCGTCCCGCGGCGCTCGAGCCCGAACAGCGCGGCGGGAAGCGACGTCATCCGGCGCACCGCCTCGGCGACGTCGAAGACGCGCCGTCCGCGCACGTACCGGCCGAACACGCGCGGAAAGGTCCCGTACGTGCGCGGGTGCGGGACGCCGCGCGCGGTGATCCCCGAGAACGCGCGCGCGGACGCATCGCTGCCGACGCAGCAGAACGCGGCGCTGAAGACGGCCGCGACGTCGTCTTCGCTCATCGAGAAGAAGGCGGCCTCGACGCGGAGCTGCTCCTCGACCAGGAGCGCGATCGCGGCGCGCGCCGGACGCGTGCGGCGGCGCCGGGCGATCTCGTCGAGCCGCAGACCGGCGAGCTCGGCGTTGCGGCCGCTGCCCGCGTCGGTGACGAGGACCGTGTCCCACCCGTCGCCGCCCAGCGCCGGATCGCGCGCGAGCTCCATCGCGAGCGCGGCGGCGGCCGCCTGTGCCGGATCGCGCAGCCGCTCGAGCGCCGCGGCGTCGCCGCCTCGGCGCACGGCGGCCGGGAGCAGCGTCGCGAGCTCGGTCCACGAGGCGACGTACGGGTACGCGTCGCACGCCACGACGGCGCCGCGCGTGCGCGCGCGGTCGATCGCCGCCAGTGTCCGGTGCACCTTCCCCCAGTTGCGCTTCCCGGCGGCTTTGTGATGCGAGCACTGCACCGCGACGTCGGCGCGCTCTCCGATTGCGATCGCCTCCTCGAGCGCGTCTTCGAGCGTGTCGCCCTCGTTGCGCAGATGCGACGCGTAGAGCGGCGCGCCGGCGTCGCGCGCCGCGGCCGCGCACGCGACCAGCTCGTCCGTCGTGGCATAGCGCCCGGGCTCGTAGATCAGGCCGCTCGAAACCCCGAGCGCGCCCTCCTCGACCGCCGCGCGAATCAGGCGGTTCTGCGCCTCGATCTCGCCCGCGTCGAGCGGCCGGGCCGCGGGGCCGGCGACGCACAGCCGCGTCGTCCCCAACCCCACCAGCGACGCGACGTTCAACGCGATACCGTCTCGCTCGATCGCGGCGAAGAACGCGTCGAACGTCGACCAGTCGACGTCGAGCCGGTAGTCGCGCGCATCGCGCCGCTTCCGTTCGAGCGCCGCGCCCGCGAGCGGCGCGGGCGACGTGCCGCAGTTGCCGCCGATCTCCGTCGTGACACCTTGGCGAATCTTGCCTTCGCAGCGCGGATCGACGAGCCACAGCTCGTCGGAATGGGAATGAACGTCGATGAATCCGGGCGCGAGGGCGAGCCCGCCGCACGGGATCCGTTCGAGCGCGTCGCGGCCGGAGAGATCGCCGAGCGCGACGACGCGTCCGTCCGCGACGGCGACGTCGGTCGTGAACGGCGCGCCGCCGGATCCGTCGTACACGCGGGGGCCTTCGAAGATAGACCAGAGCACCGTTTAACCTAGCTTTCGCTGGGTACGAGGCAGACGGTGGGCCGACAGCTCAGGGGGACTATTTCCATTATGGCGACCAACGACAACGTGACCACTGCCGGCGGCGGGATGAGCGTGCGCGAGGCCGGGAAACGCGGCGGCGATCGCGTCAAAGCGAAGTACGGGTCCGAGTTCTACGAAGCGATCGGACGAAAAGGCGGCGAGGCGACGAAAAGCAAGTACGGCCCGTCGTTTTACGAGGAGATCGGCGCCAAAGGCGGTCAGAAGCTGAAACGCACGACGAAAACAGGCGGCTGACGTATGGCCGACCCGAAGAAAACGGCGGCGAAAGCACGGACCGAGAAGATCGAAGGCGAGATGTCGGTTCGTGAAGCGGGGAAAAAGGGCGGCGACACCGTTCGCGACCGGTACGGTTCGGGATTCTACGAAGAGATCGGGCGCAAGGGCGGACAAGCCACGCGCGAACGCCACGGTGCCGAGTTCTACGAATCGATCGGGCAAAAAGGCGGCAAGGTCGTCAAGGAAAAGTACGGCCCGAACTTCTACGAGCAGATCGGTCACAAAGGCGGACAAAAGGTCAAGAAGCTGATCGCCGAAGCGAAGAAGAACGCCGGCGGAGAGACGTGATCGGAACGCGAGCGGCGAGCCTCCCGGCGGCGCCGCTCCTGCTTTTCCGATGTCACAAGCTCGGCTTCGTCCCGAGCACCCGCCCGAGCGTCACGTCGCCGGTGCGGAAGTTCACGTCCGCGCTCGCGACGGTGACGGACGCGCCGGAGCCGGTGATCGTCGCGGGGTGCTGCAGCTCGAGGGTCCGCGTCACGCCGACGTAATGCGCGCCGACGCTCGAGAACGTTCGCACCGTCCCGTCGTCCATCGGTTCCTTCACCTCGAGCGGGCCGGTGATCGTCACGTCGTTGGTGATCGTGTTGAACGTGACGCCGTCGGCCTTGAGCAGCACGTCGGGCTTGCCGGGGCGATGGATCCGGCCGTCGCGCACGTGCGCGATCGTCGCGGTCGAGCCGTCGGGACTGAACGTGATCGTGTCGTAGTCGAGCGACCACGCGCGCTGGTCGAACCGCTTCCCGTGCATCTCGCCGTTGATCAGCCGCGTCGCGCCCTGCATCGGCGGCGGCGCGATGTCGTCGCCGGCGCGGCCGATCTCGTAGCCGACCCACGCGAGAACCGCCAGCACGGCGAGCGCCGCCGGCGTGCGCCACGTGATCGTCATGCGGGCCGCCGCCGTCGAACGAACGGAACGGCGACGAGCAGCGCGAGCACCCACCCGACGGGCGTCGGGCCGAGACGCGCGTAGGGCGGCGGGACCGGCGCGCCGACGTCGCCGACGATCAGCGCTGCGCCGCCGAGCCGCGAACGTTTCGTCCACGTGCCGTCCGGCGCGACGATGCCGCTGATGCCGGTCGCCGCCGCCTGCAGCACCCAGCGCCCCGTTTCGACCGCGCGCAGCGAGGCCGCCATCGCGTGCTCGTACGGAAACTCGGTGTGCCCGAACCACGCGTCGTCGGTGGCGACGAGGAACAGCGAGGGATCCTCGCGCAGCCGGTCGTGCGCGATGTCGCCGAAGAGCGACTCCCAGCAGATCAGCGGCGTCGCGCCGTCGTACGTGTCGTCGACGTTGCGGCCCGGCTCGAAGGGACCGATGTTCGAGGCGAACGGAAGGTTTCGCAGCCACGCCGGACCGGGGACCCACTCGGCGAACGGGACCAGCTGCTCTTTCACGTACAGCGTGCGGGCGTCGAGCCCGCCCTGGCGGCCGTCGAAGACGACGAGCGCGTTCTCGAGCCGCGTCCCGTCGTCCCAGAAGCCGCCGGCATAGAGCGTCGTGTGCAGCTCGTTCGCCAGCGAGGCGAAACGGCGGCGCAGCTCGGGCTCCGCGCGGTAGTCCGTCGTGACGACCGTCTCCGGCCAGAGGACGAGCGAGGGATGCTGCGCGCGAAGCTCGCGCGTCATCGTCGTGTACGTGCGGATCCCGACGGCGAGGCCGTTCGCGCTGCGCTTGAGCGTCTGCTCGATGCCGCCTTGAACGGCCGCGACGCGCCGTGACGGCGGCGGCGCATGGCGCGCCGGCCAGAGCGCCCACGCGAGGGACGCGCACGCGACCACCGCGGCCCACGTGACGAGCGCGCTCGCCGCGCGCGTCCGATCGCGAACGCGCAGCAGCCACCACCCGAGCGACGCGCCGAGCAGCGCGGTCGCGAACGTGAGCCCGTAGCCGCCGGCGTACGCGGCGAGCGCGCGCAGCGGAGAGTCGATCATCGCGACGCCGATCTGCTCGCACGGAACGCCGAGCACGCCGCTGGAACGCAGCAGCTCCGCGAGCGTGAACGCCGCCGCGCCCGCGAGCGCGACGAGCCGCGCGTCGCAGCGGCGCGCGGCGAGCGCGGCGACGTACGCCGCAGCGGCGAACGCGACCGCTTCGACGCCGGCCGGCGCGAGATCGAGCAACGGTGCGAACGGGCCGAGCAGCGAGCCCGCCGTCTCACCGAAATACGAGAAGCCGACGACGAAGAAGACGAGCCCGGACGCGTATCCCAGCACCAGCCCAGTGCGCGGTGCGACGCTGCACCACGAGGCGAACAGCCCCGCGAACGCAACCGGCGCAAGCCACCACGCTCCGGCGGGCGGGAAGGCGAGATGCAGGGCGAACGCGCAAGCTAAGGCGACGACCGCTGAGCGAGCGGTCGCGAAGGAGAGAAGCGTGCGTCGGCTGGCGATGGCCGTGGTGGTCGCGGCGATGATGGTCCTATCGAGCTGCGGGAGACAAGTTACCGGATTGAACAGTCCGAACTCCGGGTTGGTTCAGCCGGGACAGATGCAGATCCAGTTCGAGACGGCGGCTCCCATCGACGTCCAGAACTTCAGCTATCTCATCGTGTTCAACACGACCGGGAACAACCAGCAGCCGTTCGCGCAAGGTCTGAACAGCAACTACAACAGCTGGACGTACTTTTTCGTGCTGGGCGGCGGGAGCTCTTCCACCTTCGGCGGGACGCAGTACACGAACGAGCCGGGGCTGTTCCAGATCTTCCAGAATCCCGCGACCGGCTCGCCGCAGCGCTACTCGATCCCGCTCGTCCCGAACCAGATCGTCTACGTCCCGCAGATCCCGGGCGGCTCGACGAACGGCTTCGAGATCACGTTCAACCGCTGCCTGCTCGACCAGCAGCCGCCGGTCGCCACGCCCGCGCCGAATCCCTCGCCCACGCCGAGCCCGACGCCCAGCGGCGGCGGCGTGACGTGCCCGCCCGGCGTGTACGGCGAAGGCAACGTGTGGAACATCAGCCTGTTCACGCTCGACAGCACCTCGTCGGTCGTCGACTCGCTCAGCTCGACGGGGCCGAACGACACCGACTATTCGTTTGCCGTCAACGCCGCGACGCTCAACGGCAGCAAGCCGTATCAGAAACCGGTCGGCGCGAGCGCGCCGCAGAACCTCGCCGCCGAGATCCTCGGCATCCAAGTCTTCAACAACCCGTGACCGCGGGAGCGGCCGCCGCGGCGCAGCGGCGGCCGGCGCGGGCTCGGCGCTCGTCCGCAGCTCCGGATGCGCTATTCGACGTCGCAGGGAGGGTGGCCGCAGGGGCAGGCCGCCTCGGACTCTTCGTCCACCGAGTCGCGGCTCTCGCAGATGTCGCTGCAGTACGACGCGCCTTCGAGCCCGCCGGTGACCATGCAGTTGCAGAGCGCGTGCTCGCACGGCTGCGTGTAGGTGCTCATCGGTCCCCTTTCGTGTGGCGCACGCGACGTCGTCCCGCGACGCTCACGGTGCGCCGGTCGTGAAGCTCGAGGACGAGAAGTTCTGCGGAATGATCGAGCTGAGCGAGGTCTGCCCGATCCCGAAATTCGCTTGCGCGGACGGGAACGCGAGCAGGTCGACCGTCGCCGATACCTGCTTCGTGTCCTCGTTGTACGCGATGCGTATCTCGTAGCAGTCGCCGATCACCTTGCGGTAGTAGATGTTCTTGTCCTCGATCCGCATGTGGTTCTTCCAGTCGACGTACGCGGCGATCTGGATGTCGCTCTGATACCCGAACGGCGTGGCGAGCTGCACGTTCGTGCGATCGAACCCGTATCCGGGACCCGGCGTGAAGCTTCCGCCGAGCAGCAGCGTCGAGCGCGGCGACGGGCGCATCGTCAGCTCGTAGCCGACCGCCTGCGCCTGGCGGTCGAAGAACGTCGTCGCGGTCAGCGAGAACGAGTAGATGTCGTCGTTGTAGAGCCGCAGCACGTCGTTCGCCTGCTTCGAGGCGTCGCCGAGCACGTCGAGGACTTTGAACGGCTCGGCGAGCGGGCCGTTCGCGTGCGTCTCGTCGTACGAGAGCGTGTTGAGGATGTGCCCCCAGATCGGCGTGGTGAGCGTGGCCTGCTGCGTGATGTTGGCCTTGAGGTCGCCGGTCCCGTAGGCGTCCTGCTGCACCGTGACCTGCGCCGAGAAGTCGCTGTCGAGGAAGTGCGCGAGCACCGGACCGAGCTGCAGCTGGACCTGTCCGCGCGAGGTGCGCAGCGGAACGGTCGGGTCTTCGTAGATGCCGAGCAGGTACTGCGCGGTGATCGGGACGAGCGTCTCGTGCGGAAAGAGCGGATTGTGCGGCCGGATCTCGAGCTCCGGCTCTTTCTGGATGTTGTAGCTGCTCGTGTTCGCGTCGTAGCGGTCGAACGTGAGGTCGTAGTCGTACGAGCTCGAGGAGTAGTGGGTCAGCGTCTGGATGTGGACGGTGTCCTGGTCGCCGAATCCCTGCGAGGAGCTCGTCGTGTACGAGAGCGTCAGGTCGTTGGTGAAGTTCGGCGAGAAGACGTGGTGGTCGGTGAACCCGTAGTCGTTCGTCGCCGACTGCGTGCCGCTCGTCTGACGCTGGAAGCTGTAGTTCTGGGTGTTTCCCTTCGGCGTCCCGTGATCGACGGCGGCGGTGATGTCGTACTGCGGCGGCAGGTTCACGAGCGGACCGTAGTCGCCGGTGTAGTTGATGCCGAACTGTCCGCGCGTGGTGCGCGAGAACGCTTCCTGATCGTTGAGCTGGAAGTTGCTGCTCTGGCTCCCGTCCTGCTTGTTCTTCTGCGTGAAGAAGTTGATGTCGGTCTGCCGCCGCCCGTCCTTGCGCCGGATCGTCCCGACGTAGCCGAGCCCGAGCCCGATCCGTGTGTACTCCTCGATGCGGTAGTACCCGTAATAGTAGTCGCTCGGCGAGAACCCGATCCGCGCCTTGATGTAGAAGCCTTCCACCGCGTCGTAGCCGATCAGCGGCAGGAAGCCGGGCTGGCGCCGCGAGCCGACCTGCTCGTTGCGCAGCGAGATCACCAGGATCGGCAGATACAGAATCGCGAGCGCGCCGAGATAGACGATGTTCGCGTGGCCGACGGCCTTGTCGCCGGGGTAGATGTCGAGGGTCTTCGACTCGATGTGGTAGCCGGCGCGCGGGTTCTCGCACGTCGTCATCGAGGCGTGGTCCACGTGCGTGACGCCGTTCTCGTCGGTGACGATCTGCGTTCCGGCGAAGTGGATCTTGCCGCGCTCGACGCCGTTCGTCGACTCGCCGCGCCCGTGGATCAGCGTCGCCTTCTGCGTCGTCGTGTCGAACCGCACCGCGTCCGCGTACAGCGTCGTGTCGCCTTCGCGGTTGCGCACGAAGGTGTGTCCCGTGATGTCGATGTAGCGCTGTCCGTCGTAGTGCGCGTGGTCGCCGCCGAGCACGCCGTCCGCATAGAAGATGTTGACGTGGCCGACGAGGTCGAACGGCTCGCCCGGCTTGTTGGTGCCCGTCAGCTTGTCGCCGAGCACGGCGTAGGTGTTCGGCGGGAGCTCCTGCGCGCCGGGCGGCGGCGAGGGCGACGGCGAGGCGGTCGGGTTCGCGGTCAGCGGCCCGGACGCGTAGGTCGGCTGCGGCTCGGGCGTGCTCGACGGCGGCGCCGTCTGCGTGAAGATGAACTGCGGGCCGGGGGAGCCGCTGGGGGTCGGAGTCGGCGTCATGAGCGGCGGCGGCGTCGCGGCGCCCGGCGGGGCGGTGGCCGGCGGCGGGATCAGCGTCTGCGGACCGTTCGGCGCGGTGGGCTTGCCGACGTACGGAGCGGGCGTCGGCGAGGCGGAGGACTCGGGCGCGGGCCCGGCGGGCTCCGGCGAGCCGGTGACCTGCGCGACCGGGACGGGAGTCGGCTCCGGCTGCTGCGCCGAGCACCCGTGCTGCAGCAGGTCGTTGGCGCGCGCGGCGTCGTCGGCCGCGGCGTAGGCCGTCGCGGGCGGGATCGTGAGCAATGACAGCGCGAGCGCGACCAGTGCCGCGCTCGCGCGATGGAGCATCCCGCTCACCGGTCCTCGAGCCAGATGAGCCACGCGCCGGCGAGCGCCATCACGATGTTCGGCAGCCACGCGGCGAGGTACGGATTCAACGCGCCGTTCTTCCCGAACGCCCCGGCGACGGCGACGATCGCGTAGTAGATGAACATCACGACGATCGAGAGCACGATCCCGAGCGTGCGGCCGCGCTTCCCGAAGCGCACCGCGAGCGGTACGGCGACGATCACGGCGATGAACGAGGCGAACGGGAAGGCGTACTTCGTTCCCAGCGTCATCTCACGTCCGGCGAGATCGGCTCCGCCCTGTCCCGTCTCCTTGCGGAACTTGATGTCCTGGGCGAGCCGCTTCGTGTTCATCGTATACGTATCGTTGAACGAACTGCTCAGAAAGTTCTGGCCGTTGTCGCCCATCGGCAGCGAGAGGCGGATCTCGTTCGCGCTCACGTCGACCGCGCCGATCTCGCCGTTCGCCCGGATCTGGGTGCGTATCGCGTGGTCGAGCACGATCTCGGTGCCTTCGATGCGCCCGGTGTTCGCCGTGAGGATCTCGTGATACGGCGAGCTGGGATCGGGCTGATAGATCTGCACGTTGCGCATCGTCTTGCCGTCGGAGCTGACGGAACCGATCAGGAAGACGTTCTTCGTCACCGGGTCTTCGCGGAAGATGTCGGGCTCGACCGGGAGCGTCTGCGAGCGGTACAGGATCTGGTAGAAGCTGCGGGTGGAGAGGTCGGTCGCGACGGGGACGACGTGCTCGTTGATCGCGAACGCGGCGCCGGCGACCGCGGCGCCGATGAGCAGCGGGCCGGCGATGATCCGCTTGAACGCGATCCCGGACGTGCGCAGCGCGGCGATCTCGTTGTCCGCGGCGAGCCGCCCGAAGCCGATCAGCATCCCGAACAGGCACGCGAACGGGAAGGCCATCGGCGTCGCCTGCGGGATCCGGAAGAGCAGGAAGCGCAGCACGAGGAAGACCGGCGCGCCTTTGTTGACGATGTAGTCGGCCGCGAGCACGAAGATGTTCGCGAACCAGAACAGGAAGAACGCCGCGAGCGCGAAGCCGAACGGCCCGGTGACCTCGCGCAGCACGTAGACGTCGAGGATGCGGAGCCCGGGGATCCGCGGCGGCGCGGCGCGGGCGAGCGGCGGAGCGACGCCGGGGACGGCGGCCACGCGGTTAACGGAGGCCGGCGATCACGCGGTCGACGTACGCGCGCGTTTCGGGAAACGGCGGGATCCCGTGCGCGGCGTCGACCGCGCCGGGGCCCGCGTTGTACGCCGCGACCGCGAGACGGACGTTCCCGCGATACCGCTTCAGCAGGTCGTGCAGGTAGCGCGTCCCGCCTTCGACGTTCTCGTACGGATCGAACGGATTGGCGACCCCGTACTCGGCGGCCGTCCCCGGCATCAGCTGCATGAGCCCCTGTGCTCCGACGCGCGAGACGGCGCTCGGATCGCCGTTCGACTCCGCGTCGATTACCGAGAGAACGAGCTTCGGATTGACGGCGTTCTCAGCCGCCGCGCCTTTGGCGAGCGACTGGAGCTGAGCGGGCGGGATGAAATGAGGACCGCCGGGGACCAGCCCGCCTGCGCTGCAAGCGGAAAGTCCGGCGAGCGCAAGGAGCGCAAACGTCCGGAGGGCGGGGAGGGACACGTCTCGCCCCCGATTCGCCGGACCGCCCGACGCGCCTTGCCGCCGAACCGAATCTCAACGGAGCGAAGACGCAAGCTGAACCGATCAGCCGCCCTCGTCCCCGATTCCGGGAAGCGCGGCGACGCACAGCTTGAGCGTGCCGCCCGCCGCCTCGACGACGCCGCGCCAGAACCGGCAGAGCCCGGCGATCTGCGCGTCGTTGGTCTGCATGCCCGCGACCCCCGGGGTGAGGCCGGCGATGACGACGTCGGCGTGGGCGAGACCCGGGAGCGCGCCGCTCGCGCGCAGCGAGCGCACGACGGCGGCCGTCGAGGCCGCCGGGTCGCGCCGGTAGGCGAACAGGTTCAACGCGCGAGTCTGCTGCCAGCCGTTGAAGATCGCGACGACCACGCGCCGCTCGCCGGCCGGCTCGAGCGCGAGGCTCTGACCGGCCGCGCTCAGCGCGCCCAGCGGGTCGGAGCCGCCGGTCGTCTTCGCGATCCCGGGGAGGCGGTCGACCGCAGCGGCCTCGCGGACCGCGAACCCGCGGCCCTCGGAGCGGTAGCGGAGCGGGTTCACCTCGTTCTGCCCCGTCGGTGCGGGGACCGTGCCGGTGAAGACCGGCAGGTCGGTCATCGAGTCGGCGGTCACCGGCCGGAGGGTGAACGTCGCGCCGGGGCCGGCGCAGCCGCCGACCGCGGTCGCCATCGCGCGGTACACCGGCCAGCGGTTCGCCGGGATCGTCGCGCCCGCGGCGACGAGCAGTTCGACGTCGGCGCCCGAGCCGAGCTCGCCGGCGAGCCAGGCGCTCGGACACGTGCGCCCGCTCGCGTCCGTGCTCGCCGTCGCCGCCGACGCTTTCGTGCCGGTATCGCACCCGGCGAGCGCGCCGCACGCCAGCGCGGCGAGCGCGACGGCGAGCGCCGGTGCGCGGAGCGAGGGCCGGTCCGCTACGGCCGACCCGATCACCGCGGCGTCAGCCTCGCGTCCCGCCGGCCGCGCCGTTCGCGGCGCCGGCGCCGTAGATCGTCTCACCGACCGTCGGGATCGTCGTCTCGTCGTCGGCGACGGCCAGCCGCACCGCGCGATCGGAGATCTCGACCTCGCGCCGCGTCGCGTCGAGATGCCGCTGCGCCGCGCGCAGCCGGCGGTGCAGTCCGCCGAGCCGGTGCCGCAGCGCGAGCGTCTCGAACGACTCGCGATAGTAGCCCGAGGTGAACGCGAGGACGATTCCGGTGAAGGCCAGCATCGTGAGCGCCGCCGCCTGGATGGTCGGGCTGTTCGGGATCTGCGCTCCGTCGGTCGAGGCCGTCGCGTAGGTGTAGCGCAGCAGGTAGCCGACGGTGAGGAAGCCGATCGCCGCGATCGCGGCGAGGCCGAGGAAGATCGCGTCGAAGCCCGCCTGCGGCTGCGGGCGCCGCTGCCGGCGCACGAGCTCCCCGAGCAGCAGCCCGAGCAGGAAGCCCGTCGCGGCGAACGCCGCCGTGAGCGCGATCAGCTCGGTGCGCGAGGCGAAGAAGAAGACGAGGCTCATCATGCGCGCGGGATACCATTCGAGCACGATCGCGACGATCGCCAGCCCGGCGATGATCTCGATCGGCCAGCCGCGCTCGTACGGCGGCACGGCGTCGAGTCGGCGCTGCGCCGCGCGGATGTCGGCCTCCGCCGACGTGCACGACGTCTCGCATTCGGCGTGGCGCGAGCGCGCGCGATGCAACTGTTCGAGCACCGCGGCGCGATCCGCGGTGCGGTGGATACGCTGCTGAAAACCGGGCGAGGCCATTGTTCCGCCCACCTCCACGAGACTCTACCGCGCGCGTCGCCGAACTGTTGCGGCGCGCGGAGGCCGGAACGTACGGCGGCGCCGGCACGAAGTCTTTCCGCACGCGGCGCGCCCGACGCATGCCGGCCCACGACGCGCGCGCGCTCGAGACTGCGCAGACGTTCGAACGTGCGTTCGGCTCCGCAGCATGCGCTCTTCACGGAAAAAAGGCGCGCTTGGCGGTTGTTCCGGGAGTGCGGGTGGCGTATAGTGGAGCGAAGTGGAGCGGGTTGGAGCCTGAGTGGAGGTCCGTATGTCGGATCGGCCGCTCTTCACCGGTTCAGCCGAGCATAGCCTTGACGACAAGGGTCGTCTCGTCGTGCCCGCGCGGTTCCGCGAGCGGCTCGGCGCCGGCTTCTTCCTGACGATCGGCGATCCGGATCCCTGTCTCGCGCTGTATCCGGCGCCCGCGTGGGCCGACATCTGCGCGCGGCTCGAGGCGGCGCCGACGAAGGACGCGCCGTTCCGCGCCTACGTCCGCCGGCTGTTCGCGCACACCGAAGAGCTGAGCACCGACAGCCAGGGGCGGCTCGTCATCCCGCCGGCGCTCCGGCAGTACGCGGGGATCGAAAAGGACGTCGTCTCGATCGGCTCGCTCAAGCGGGTCGAGCTCTGGTCGAAGCAGCGCTATGCGGCGCACGCGCTGAGCCACGGCGAGCTGCCCGACTACGCCTCGGAGCTCGGCCTCTTCTAAATGGCGCTGCTCGCGATGCGGCCCACCGGCGATTCCGCCTTCTCACGAGATTCCGGCGCCGCGGCGCCCGGGACGCCGGACGCCGTCCGCCCGCCCGCGCCGCACGTCCCCGTGCTCGCGCGCGACGCGCTCGACGCGCTCGCGATCCGGCCCGACGGGCTCTACGTCGACGCCACCTTCGGCGCGGGCGGACACGCGCGGCTGATCCTCGAGCGGCTCGGGCCGGCGGGGCGGCTCGTCGCCTTCGACGCCGACCCCTCCGCCGCGTCGCGCGCGCTCGACGACCCGCGCTTCACGCTCGTGCACGCCAACTTCCGCGAGCTGGCCGCGCGGCTCGACGCGCTGCGGATCGCGCAGGTCGACGGCGTCCTGTTCGATCTCGGCGTCAGCTCGATGCAGCTCGACGAGGGCGAGCGGGGCTTCTCGTTCCGCGCCGGCGCGCCGCTCGACATGCGGATGGACCCGACGCGCGGCGAGAGCGCCGCCGAGTTCCTCGCCTCGCGCGACGAGCGCGAGATCGCCGACGTCATCTACCGCTACGGCGAGGAGCGCCGCTCGCGCCGCATCGCCCGCGCGATCGTCGCGCTGCGCGAGGCGGGGACGCCGGTTCGCGACACGCTGGATCTCGCCGGCGTCGTCGCACGCGCGGTGCGCGCGCCGGGCCACCAGCGGATCCACCCCGCGACGCGCACGTTCCAGGCGCTGCGGATCGCGGTCAACGACGAGCTCGGCGCGCTGCGCGACGGGCTCGACGGCGCGCTCGCGCGCACCGCACCCCACGGACGGATCGCCGTCATCAGCTTCCATTCGCTCGAGGACCGCATCGTGAAGCAGACCTTCCGCGAGGACGCACGGATTCGCGTTCTGACGCGCAAGCCGATCGTCGCCGGCGACGACGAGGTCGCGGCGAATCCGCGGGCGCGCAGCGCGAAGCTGCGCGTCGCGGAGCGCGTCGCGCCGGAGGATGCGGCGTGATCGCGGCGCAGCGGGCACCGCTTCCGCCTCCCCGTCAGATCGAGCGCGCGCGCACGGCGACGCGGCGCCGTTCGCGCCGCGCGCGCCGGCGGCTGCACGCGCCGGTCCAGGCCGTCTTCGCGCTGACGCTCGCGGCGTTCGTCCCGCTGATCGCATACGTCTGGCTGACCGCCAACGTCACGTCGCTGACGTACGCGCTCGCGCGGGCCGACCGCGAGAAGGTCGCGCTGCTCGAGGACTCGCAGCGCGCCGAGGACCGCATCGCCCGCCTCACCTCGCCCGACCGGCTGGCCGCGCTCGCGGCCGCGATGCGCATGCACGACGCGAACGTCTACGCCGTGGTCACCGTGCCGGTCGCCAAGCCGAAGCCGCCGCCGACGGGGATCGCGTTCTTCGCCACGTGGTTCGGATCCGAGCGGTAGCGCCCGCGTTGCTTCCCCGGGGGTCCGAGACGTAATGGCGGCGCGGGCGTTCGCGCGCGTCGCGCCGGTGCGCGCGAAGGTGTCGCTGGCCTTCGTCGTCGCGCTCGCGGCGCTGCTGGCGGCGCGGCTGGCGGTCATCCAGGTGCACGACGGGCCGTCGCTCGCGCGGAAAGCGCTGGCGCAGCACGACGAGACGGTCGAGACGTTCGCGAAGCGCGGCTCGATCCTCGACCGCGACGGCGGCGTGCTCGTCCGTTCGCTGCCGTCCGAGTCGATCTACGCGGATCCGACCGAGGTCGGCGACCCGCACGCCGCCGCGCTGAAGCTCGCGCCGGTCCTCCACAAGCCGGCCCGCGACATCGAGCTCGCGCTGCGTGACCAGACGCATTTCCGCTGGCTCGCGCGCAAGGTCTCGCACGAGGTCGCGGAGAGCGTTCGCGCGCTCGGGATCGGCGGGATCGCGACGACCGCCGAAGAGACCGGCCTGCGCTTCGTCGCCTCGGGCCGGCTCGCGTCGACCGTCATCGGCTTCACCGGAACCGACGAGAACGGGCTCGACGGCCTCGAGTACTCCTTCGACAAGCTCCTGAGAGGCACGCCGGGCAGAACGCGCGTCGAGGCCGACAACCTCGGTCATCCGATCCCGTTCGGCCAGACGCAGCTCGTCGAGCGCGCCGTGCCCGGCAAGACGATCGTCACGACGATCGATCCGTATCTGCAGTTCGAGGCGGAGCGGCTGCTGCGCGCCGACGTGAAGAAATGGCACGCCCGCAGCGGGACCGCGCTGGTGATGGACCCGAACAGCGGCGAGCTTCTCGCGGTCGCGAACGTGCCGGACTTCGATCCCGCGCACTTCTCGTCGTACACGCCGAACGAGTGGCGCGACCGCGCGATCGAGGACGCCTACGAGCCCGGCTCGACGTTCAAGCTGATCACCGCGGCGGCCGCACTCGAGAGCGGAAAGTTCGGCCCGGACGCGCGCTTCCCGGCGCGCGACGCGCTCGAGGTCGGCGGCAACGTGATCCACAACGCCGAGGACGGGATGATGGCGGCCGGACTCGGCGGCACCGAATCGATCGAAGACATCATCGCGTACTCGCACAACGTCGGCGCCGCCGAGATGGGGATCGCGACCGGAGCGCGCGCGGTCTACAAGGAGATCCGCGCGTTCGGATTCGGCGACCCGACCGACGTCGAGCTGCCCGGCGAGAATCCGGGGATCGTCGTTCCGCCCGATCGGTGGAGCGGCTCGTCGCTCGCGACGATCTCGTTCGGCCACGGAATCTCGACCACGCCGATCGCGCTCGCCCGCGCGTACAGCGCGATCGCGAACGGCGGGCTGCTGCTGCGCCCGCGGATCGTCGATGCGATCGAGGACGGCAGCGGCAAGCTCGTCTACCGCTACGGACCCGAGATCGAGCGGCGCGTCATCTCGGAGCGGACGGCCGCGGTGCTGCGCCGCTACCTGCGGGCGGTCGTCGTGCGCGGAACCGGACGCGACAGCGCGAAGATCGCCGGCTACACGACGGCGGGAAAGACCGGCACCGCGCAGGTCGTGGAGAACGGGCGGTATCTCCCCGGCGCGTACGTCGCCTCGTTCATCGGAATGATCCCCGCCGAGCACGCGCGCTACGTGATCCTGGTGAAGGTCGAGCGGCCGCAGGGCTCGATCTACGGTTCCGAGGTCGCGGCGCCCGTCTTCGCGGCGCTCGCGCGGGACGCGATGCTCCACGCCGGCGTCATGCCGGCGCTCGCGCCGGCGCGCTTGGTCCGCCACGCGCCCGGGTCGAAAGCCGGCCGGTGATGCGCGAGACGTCCCGGCTGCTCGCCGCCCTGACCGGCGCGCGCGTGCTCGGCTCGCTTCCGCCCGCGGTGGACGCGATCGCGAGCGACTCGCGAGCGGTCGTCCCCGGTACGCTGTTCGTCGCGATGCGCGGCGAGCGCACCGACGGCCACGCCTACGTGGCCGACGCCGTCGCGCGCGGCGCCGCCGCGATCGTCGTCGAACGCGGCGAGCCGGCGGACGTCCCGCAGATCGTCGTGCCGGACACCCGCATCGCCGCGGCCGCGCTCGCCGACGCCTTCTACGACGCGCCCTCGGCCTCGCTCGCCGTCGTGGGGATCACCGGGACGAACGGCAAGACGACGACGACGCACCTGCTGCGCGACGTGCTGGAAGAAGCCGGGATCCGCTGCGGCGTGATCGGGACGCTGGGCGGCGCGCTCGGCGAGCGCCGCTGGCCGCTCTCGAACACGACGCCGCTCGCGCTGGAGCTGCAGGCGCTGCTGGCGGAACAGCGCGACGCCGGAGCGCGCGCGGTCGCGATGGAGGTCAGCTCGCACGCGCTCGCCCTGCGCCGCGTCGACCGCGTCCGCTTCCGCGCCGCCGCGCTGACGAACATCACCCGCGATCACCTCGACTTTCACGGGACGCTGGAACGGTACGTCGCCGCGAAGCGCACGCTCTTCGACCTCGCGCCGGTCGCGGTGCTCAACGCGGACGACCGCTACGGCGCCGCCTTCGCACGCGAGCTGCCGAACGTGGTCACGTACGCGATCGACGAAGCGGCCGACGTGCGCGCGACGCGCGTCGCGCTCGAAGGCGACGGCTCGACATTCTTCGTCGACGGCAGCGAGGTGACGATCGCGCTGCCGGGACGGTTCAACGTGCGCAACGCGCTGGCCGCGTTCGCGCTCGGGCGGGTGCTCGGGATCGCCGACGCCGTCATCGTTCGCGGCCTCGCGCGCACGCGCTCGGTTCCGGGGCGGATGGAGCGGATCGGCGCGTTCGGGATCGACGCCATCGTCGACTACGCGCACACGCCCGACGCGCTCGAGAACGTGCTGCGCGCGGCGCGCGAGGCGACGAAGCGCGAGCTGATCGTCGTCTTCGGATGCGGCGGCGACCGCGATCCGGGGAAGCGCGCGCAGATGGGCGCGATCGCCGCGCGGCTTGCCGACCAGGTCATCGTCACCTCCGACAACCCGCGCAGCGAGGACCCGATGGCGATCGCGCGCACCGTCGCCGACGGCTATCCCCACACGACGATCGTCCTCGACCGGCGCAGCGCGATCCGCAGCGCGATCGAGGCCGCGCAGCCGGGCGACACGATCGTGGTGGCCGGCAAGGGGCACGAGACGTACCAGATCGTCGGCAGCGAGACGCGGCCGTTCGACGACCGCGACGAGGTGCGGCTCGCCTTCTCGAAGCGCGCGGAGACGCTGCGCGCGTGAGATTTCCCACCGCCGCCGCGACGGAGGCCCTGCGCGCACGGTGCGTCGCGGACGGCGCGCTGCCCGCCTCGTTCGAGGTCGCGACCGATACGCGCGCGCTTCCGCGCGACGCGGCGTTCCTCGCGCTGCGGGGCGAGCGCTTCGACGGCCACCACTACGTCGCCGAGGCGTTCGCCCGCGGCGCCGCGTGCGCGATCGTCGCCGACGAGGCGGCCGTCCCGCCCGGCCGCCCGGCGCTCGTCGTCGCCGACACGCAGCAGGCCTATCTCGACCTCGGCGCGCTCGCCCGCGCGCGCGTGCGCGGCACGGTCGTCGGGATCAGCGGCAGCACCGGGAAGACGACGACGAAGCAGTTTCTGCTCTCGCTGCTCCGCGCCGCGGGGATCGACGCGACCGCGACGCCGGAGAACGAGAACAACGAGATCGGCGTCGCCAAGTTCCTCTGCGGGCTCGACGAAGGCGAGTCGCGCGTCGCGATCGTCGAGATGGGTGCGCGGAAGTATCGCGACCTCGACGTGCTGGTCGCCGCGGCGCGTCCCGACGTCGGGCTGCTCACGAACATCGGCGAGGCGCATCTCGAGATCATGGGCTCGCGCGAGCGGATCGCCGAGACGAAGTGGGCGCTGCCGTCCGGCGCGCGGCGCGGGGTGCTGAACCTCGCCGACGAGGCGTCGCGCGCACGCGCCGCGACGCTCGCCGCCGCGCCGATCTGGTTCGGAATCGACGAAGAGCGGCCGCCGCGCGGGGAGCGCGCGGTCGTGATCGAGTCCGACGCGCTCTGGTGCATCGCCGAGGACGGCGCCACCGTGACGCACCGGATCCGCATCGCGTTCCCGGGCGACCACAATCGCCGGAACCTGGCCGGCGCCTTCGCCGCCGGGCTGCTGTGCGGCGCCTCGGACGCGGCGATGGCCGGCGCGATCAACTCGCTCAGCCTCCCGCACGGGCGGTACGAGGTCGTCGAGCTCGCCGACGGCGTGCGCGTCGTCTTCGACGCCTACAACGCCTCGCTCTCGGGCGTGCTCGCGACGCTGGGGACCTTCGGGCGCGAGCCGGCGCGGCGGCGCATCGCGGTCCTCGGCAGCATGGCGGAGCTGGGCGACGGCGCGCCGGCGATGCACGAGAAGGTCGGCGAGCTGGCGGCCCGGCTCGACGTCGTGCTCGCCGGCGGGCGCTACGCCGAGGACACGGCGCGCGGCGTCGAGCGGCACGGCGGCACGGTGGTCCGCTACGCGACGAACGCCGACGCGGTCGCGTGGCTGCGCGGCAACGTGCGCGCCGGCGACGCGATCCTGCTCAAGGGATCGCGGATGTACAAGATGGAGGAGATCGCCGAGGCGCTGGGCGCCGAGGTCTTCGCGTGATCCCGGTCGCGCTGCGCGAAGCGGGGATCCCGGACGGGCTCGTCGCGATCCCGGTGCGCACGCGGCTGATCGCGCCCGGCGACGATCTGGCCGCGCTCGTCGGCGACGCGGTGCGCGGCATCGCGCGGCCCGGCGACGTCGTCGTCATCGCGGAGACGGCGGTCGCGATCGCGCAGTCGCGCTTCGTCGCGGCCGAGATGATCCGTCCGTCCCGGCTCGCCCTCGCGCTCTCGCGGCGCGCCGGCGCGCTCGCGACGGTGAGCCAGCCGGAGTCGCTGCAGCTGGTGATCGACCAGGTCGGCGCGCCCAAGGTCGTGTGGGCCGCGCTCGCGCACCTCGCCGGCCGGCTGCGCGGAAAGTCCGGCGTGTTCTACGAGATCCTGGGCGAAGCGATCGCCACGATCGACGGCTACACGGGGACGCTGCCGCCGTACGAACGGGCGATCGTGCTCGGACCGGCGGAGCCGGACCGCGTCTGCGCCGAGCTCGCGGCCGCACTCGGCGTGCACGTCGCGATCGTCGACGCGAACGATCTTCGCCGGGCGAAGACGCTCGGCGCGTCGGCGGAGGTCGACCGCGACGCGATCGAGCGTGCGCTGGCCGGCAACCCGCACGGCAACGGCGACGAGCAGACGCCGCTCGTCGTCCTCGCCTGGCGCGGCGGCGGGCCGAACCCGCTGGTGCGCGCGTGATCGAGCACACGACGATCGTCATCCCCTGGTGGACGCGCTTTCAGTGGTACTTCCCGGGACGGAGCGGCGCGCTGCTCGTCCCGCTGCTGCTGATCGGCGGCGTCACGTTCGTGCTCGCCGCGCTGCTCGCGCCGCGGCTCATCGCGACGCTGCAGCGCGCGTCGGCGCGCCAGATCGCCTACGAGGACGCGCCGCGGACCCACCAGACGAAAACCGGGACGCCGACGATGGGCGGCGTGCTGTTCGCGCTCGCCCCGCTGGTCGCGCTGTTCTTCGTCCCGTTTCGCGCGACGCTCGCGCTCGCGGTCCTGATCTTCGCCTGCATGGCGATCGGCGCGGTCGACGACGTCGCGAAGATCCGCGGCGCGAAGAACCGCGGGCTGCGCGCACGCTCGAAGTTCGGGCTCACGGTGCTCGCGGCGATCGTCTTCCTGCTCGTCGCCGGGCCGCAGCCGTACGCGCTGCTCGGCGTCGGCGCGGTGCCGGCGTGGCTGTGGTACGTGCTCTCGATCTGCGTCGTGCTCGCGACGACGCACGCGGTGAACCTCACCGACGGGCTCGACGGCCTGGCGGGCGGGACCGCCGTGCCGCCGCTCCTCGTCCTCGCGTACGTCGGCTGGGTCGTCGAAGCGACGCGCGGGCTCGAAGGCTACGCGGCCGTCGCGATCGCGTGCGCGACGCTGGGCGCGGTCGGTGCGTTCCTGCTCTACAACCGCCATCCGGCGCGCGTGTTCATGGGCGACACGGGCTCGCTCGCGTTGGGCGCCGCGCTGGCGGGCGTCGCAATCGTGACGAACGCACATTTGCTGCTGCTTCTCATCGGCGGCGTGTTCGCGGCCGAAACCCTGAGTGTCATCATTCAAGTTGCGTCGTACAAGACGACCCGCCGCAGGGTGTTCCGGATGAGTCCGCTCCACCACCATTTCGAGCTCGGCGGCTTGCCGGAGACCGCGGTCACGGTGCGCTTCTGGATCGCTTCCCTCGCGCTCTCGCTCCTCGGCTTCGCCTTGATCGCTCGTACAGCATGACGCCTTCCTCACGCGGTCACTTCGATCGCAACGAACACGTCCTCGTCATCGGGCTCGGCCGCAGCGGCCGCGCGAGCGTCGACGTGCTGCGCACGCGCGTCGGCGCGGTGTACGCCACCGACGAAGCGCCGCCCGCGAAGCTCGCCGACGCGCTCGCCGAGCTCGCGGCCGCGAACGTCGCGTTCGTGCCGCCGGACGCGCTCGGCGACGTGCTGCCGTCGATCACGACCGCGGTGCTCTCGCCCGGGATCCCGATGAACGGCGCGCTCGTCCGCCGCGTCCAGGCCGCGAACATCCCCGTGCTCAGCGAGGTCGAGGTCGCCTACCGCATCTGCCGCGCGCCGATCGTCGCGGTGACGGGGACGAAAGGGAAGACGACGACGACCGCGCTCACCGGCGCGCTGTTCCGCGCCGCCGGCCGCACCGTGCACGTCGGCGGGAACATCGGGAACGCGCTGATCCGCGAGACCGCCGCGGCGGCGCCCGAGGACTGGGTCGTCGCCGAGGTGAGCTCGTTCCAGCTCGAGGCGATCCGGTCGTTCAAGCCGCGCGTCAGCCTCATCCTCAACGTCACGCCGGATCACCTCGACCGCTACTTCTCGATGGAGGAGTACGCCGAAGCGAAGTTCCGGATCTTCGCGAACCAGGGCCCCGGCGACACGTTCGTCGGGAACCTCGACGATCCGATCGTCGCCTCGGCGCCGGGCGAGGACGGGAACCGCATCAAGGCGCGCGCGCTGTGGTTCTCCGGCGAGCCGCGCCGTCAGTCGACGCTCTACCTGCGCAACGGCGAAACGATCGTGTACGCGCCGCCGACCGGCGATCCGCGGCCCGTCGACGTGCTGCGCACCGGCGACATCCCGCTGCTCGGCCGGCACAACGTGGAGAACGTCATGGGCGCGGTGTTGATCGCGCTCGCCGCCGGGCTCCCGCTCGACGCGATCCGCGAAGGCGTCCGCGGCTTCAAGCCGCTCGGCCATCGGCTGGAGCCGGTCGGCGAGATCGACGGCGTGCTCTACGTCGACGACTCGAAGGCGACGAATCCCGGCTCGGTGATCGCCGCGATGCGCTCGTTCGAGCGGCCGATCGTGCTGATCGCGGGCGGCAAGGCGAAGGGCACCGACTTCGCGGAGATGGGGAAGGTCGTCTCCTCGCGCGCGAAAGCGGTGGTGCTGATCGGCGAGGACGCCGGCGAGATCGCGGCCGTCGTCAAGCGCGCCGCGGTGGAGCGCGCCGGATCGATGGACGAGGCGGTCGCCAAAGCGCGCGCGCTCGCCGCACCGGGCGACGTCGTGCTGCTCTCGCCGGGCTGCGCGTCGTTCGACATGTTCCGCTCCGCCGAGCACCGCGGCGAGACGTTCGCGGACGCCGTGCGGGCGCTCGAGAGCCGGATGGCCGGTGCACGCTAGGCCCGCCGCGCCGCGCGCGCTGCCGGACCGGCGGGCTCGCCCGCTCCCGAACCGCCCGCCGGGCGCGCTTGCGAACCGGCTGCCGCGCGAGCGCGGCTGGGACGAGGGCCGCCCGCGCATCGCGCTGCGCCCGCCCGACGCGCTGCTGGTCGGCAGCGTCGCGTTCTTGGTGATGCTCGGGCTGGTGATGGTCTACAGCGCCTCGAGCGCGATCGGCTATCAGTACTATCACGACACGGCCCACTATCTGAAGCACCAGCTCGCGTATCTCGTCGTCGGGCTCGGCTTCGCGTATGCGGCGTATCGCATCGACTACCGCAAGCTGCGCGCGCTGGCGCCGGCGCTGGTGGTCATCACCTCGGCGCTGCTGGTGCTGACGCTGATCCCGCACGTCGGGTTCGCGACCGGCGGCGCGCGCCGGTGGCTCGGTTTTCGCGCGCTCTCGTTCCAGCCGTCCGAGCTTGCGAAGCTCGCCGTCGTGCTGTTCCTCGCGGCGCGGCTCACGCAGCTCGGCGAGAAGGTGCGCTCGCTCTCGAAGGGCGTCATCCCGGCGCTCCTGGTCACCGCGATGCTCGCCGTGCCGATCCTGATCGAGCCTGACATGGGCACGGCCTCGCTGCTCGTCTTCACCGCGTTCGCGATGCTGTTCGCGGCCGGCGCGCGGATCGAGCACCTCATCATGAGCGCGCTCGCCGTGCTGCCTCCGGCGGCGCTCGAGGTGGGCGCGTCGGCGTACAAGCGCGCACGCATCTTCGCGTTCATCAACCCGTGGAAGGACGCGCAGAATACCGGCTTTCACATCGTCCAGTCGCTGCTCGCGCTCGGCAGCGGCGGGATCTTCGGCGTTGGCCTGGGCCAGTCGCGGCAGAAGTACTTCTATCTCCCTGAGGCGCACACCGACTTCATCTTCGCGGTGCTGGGCGAGGAGCTCGGGCTCCTCGGCTGCATCGCGGTGATCGCGCTGTTCGTGCTGTTCGCGGTCCGCGCGATCCAGCTCTCGCTGCAGGCGCCGGACCGCTTCGGGATGCTGCTCGCGCTCGGCTGCACGTTCACGATCGTGATCCAGGCCTTCGTCAACGTCGGGGTCGTCACGTCGTCGTGGCCGGTCACCGGCGTACCGCTCCCGTTCATCTCGTTCGGCGGCACGTCGCTCATCGTCTCGCTGATCGCCGTCGCCCTCATCGCGAACGTCGGCCGCTACCGCGCGATCTCCTGAGCGCCGGCCGCGGCCGGCGGCGCGACGGAGACGCGCGCCGACGGACACGCGGCCGACAGCAGCGTCTGCAGGCGCGGGAGATCGGCCTCGGCGCCGGGCGGGATGAGGACCGCTTGCACGATCGTCGCCGGCGGCGCGGCACCGGGCGCGACCTCGACGAAGCGCAACGCGATGCTGCGCGGCTCGCGCTCGTCCAGCGACGCGTCGACGAGATACTTTCCGGCGTTGCGCCATTCGCTGAACACGCCGTCGGCGAAGACGCCGGCCTCGCCGAAGCACGACTCCGGCGGAGCGTCGAGGAGCAGCGCGCGCAAACGGCGCGGCGCGCCCCTCGCGTAGCGCTCCGAGAGCGCGACCGCCGCGGCCGTCAGGAAGAACAGTCCGAGCAGATACGCCGTCTTCCAAACCCATCCGCCGGGGTCCAGAAACCACACGCCGAGCACGACGCCTCCGGCCGGAAGGAGCAGCCGCTTCCAATCGCGCCGCCAGACCCAGAGCGGCGGCGCGGCGATCAGACGTGCCGTCTCGGCGTCGGTCCACGCACGCCATTGCTCGGGCGTGTAACGCCACCGGATCCACGGCGCGGACTCGACGGTCGTCAGTGCGCGATCCATCCCGCGCGCGGCCGCGTACCCTGCGACGAGCATCGCGCTCCCGGCCATCGCGGCGAGCACGCCCAGCACGCCCGGCATCACCTTCAAATCCCCGGGGAGCACGAGCGCGAGCGCGCCGAGCGCGACGAGCGTCACGACGAACGCCCCGGCCCAGCGCCCCAACTTGGCGCGATGCACGTGCACCGGCCGCACCGCCGGAGGCGTACGAGGCAGAGGCGGTGACGAGACCGTGACGGTCACCCAGATCAAGACCCACGTCCCGACGGTCACGGCGCCGAGCGTCGTCCCGAGCGCGACGGCCGTCGAGGCGCGGGCGGTGAGCTCCGCCGCCGCGACGATTCCGGCGAGCACGGCCGCCGTCGCGAGCCCGACGAGGGCGACGAAGAGCATCGTGCTGCGCGTCGAGTACAGCGGGTTGCTGCGCCACGCCGCCCACCCGCCGGCGACGCTGAGCACCGCGAACACCGTGAGGTACACGGACGCGCTCTAGTAGTCGACTCCGCGCAGCAGGCTCTGGGTGGGCACCTTCTGATAGTTCGGATTGTTCTGCACGAGCGTGTCGGCGAAGCCGCTGCCCACCGTGCTGTGCGCGCCGTTGCGCGTGTCGACGACGACGGCGCGATCGAGCGAGAAGTTCTCCATCGCGACCGCCTGCTTGTGCATGCCTTCCTGCGCCGCCCGGTCCGCCGCCATCGCCTCGTTGCCTCGTTCTTCGCGCGCCGCGTCCTGCGCGCGGGCGTTGGCGATCATCCCTTCGAACTGCTTCTGGAACATCCGGCGAATCGCCGCGCCTTGGGCGGCGACCGCGCCGAAGTTGATCCGCACGCTGTTCAAGACGGCGTTCGCGGTCGCGCCTTGCCGGGCGATCTCGGAATCGGGCACGTAGACGAACGTGTTCATCAGCGTCCACTGTCCGTTGGGATTCGGCGGCAGCACCAAGGCGTGCGCGACGATGTGGGCCGACGCGCTCGCTTTCTTTCCGACGACGGTCGCGACGATGTCGGCCATGTTGCCGTTCGTCGTCGCGCTCTTCACCGCGAAGTGCGGCTGGAAGCCGCCGCGCTGCTTCGCGAGCTGGTTCGGGACCGTGAGCCACGCCTGTACGGGGTCGCTCGTGTACGGCAGCAGCGCCACGCGGTGGAGGAAGTTCTCGCGCATCTGCGGCGGCTGCGAGCGCATGAAGTACTGCGCGCGCGGGTTCGACATGTCGATCGCCGCCCAGGCCATGTTGTAGGCGACGATCTCGCCGGTCGGGCCGCTCGCCATCGCGCTCCCCCCGCCGTACACTTCGAGCTTCCAGTCGGCGGGGACGCCGATGCTGCCGGTCCCGTCACGGAAGGCGTGCGTGACCAGCGGCTCGGCGGGCGCGAGCGTCACGGCCGCGCGCGACGATGCCGCCGAAGGCGTCGTCATCGCGTTGAGCCGGCGCAGCATGGGGCCGACCGTCGCATGGAAGCGCGCCGCGGTGTCGTACAGCACGGCGCCCCCGGCTTGCGCGCCGGGAGCCGCGGTCACCAGCGCGATCCCGGTGTACGGCGTTCCCCCGTGCGTCGCGGTAAAGAGCAGCGCCAGCGAGTGATCGCGCGCGTTTCGCGCGACTTGCACCACGGCCGGGCGACTGCCGAGGGCCGTATGGACGCGGCGCAGCAGCGCCGCGGTCGCCGCCGCGAGCGACGACGTCCCGAGCGTTCCGGTCATGATCTCGCCGCCGCCCGGGTTCGCGGCGGTCGAGAACGTACCGGCGCTCTGCGCGAGCGCCGCGCGCGGCGCAAGCGCCGGGACGCCGAAGCTCACGAGCCCGACCGAGAGCAGCGCCGCGCATGCCGCCGGGCGGAGCCCGCGCGGATCGCCGCGACGCCGACGAGGCGATGCGCCGAAGTGAACGTTCATGGTGCGACCAGGATAGCGGGGCGGCACCGGGGCGCGTATGGGGGTGCAACCCTACCATCGAACGCCCGCCCGGCCGCGGCATCGGACGCCTTGAATTTCTTCGTAGAGCGGGCGCGTCGGGTTCGGACGAGGCGCGGGCGCCGCCTCTCAGGGTCGTCCGAGGGTTCCCAGGGAACGATAGGCCGGCATGTACCGGTCTCCCCGATCGTTCTCTTCGCTTGCCGCGGTCGTTTTCGCAAGCGTTCTCCTCATGGCACAGGGTCCCGCGGCGACGCCGCCGACGGCGTCGAACGAC
>Ga0209810_1002018_pt1 | contig 26454 bp, 23 predicted proteins | sample Coa_R1_7_FD_187159 | JGI IMG/M metagenome (GOLD analysis project Ga0209810, IMG submission 187159) | Surface soil microbial communities from Centralia Pennsylvania, which are recovering from an underground coalmine fire - Coalmine... | ecosystem: Environmental > Terrestrial > Soil > Unclassified... | reverse complement strand
GAGCCGACGTCTCGTCGAGAGCGGATGGCCTACCCTACGGGGGCAGGCGAACGACGAAGATAGTCGCCTCGGCGGGACCTGTCCAGAGGGCGGCGGCGAAAATGTTTACCCTCTCGATCAGATCAGACCGAGCTCGCGCAATTCGGCGAGCATATGCTCCGGCGGCGCCTCGCCGCCGCCCCCGCCCCGATCCGGCGGCGCGTCCGCCGGCGAGAGGTAGCGCCAGCCCTGGAACGGGCGGCAGGTGCGCTCCACCGTCGGGAACAGCGTCTCGTCGACCTCGATCAGGCAATAGCGGCGGCCGTCGCCGTCGCACTCGCTGCGCAGGCCGACGATGCGCTGCCGCACCCGGATGTGGCCGCGGATAACCCAGTAGATCGAGCCGCCCGCAAGCACCCGCTCGGCCTGGCGCGGCCGGTTGCGGGTGTATACCCAGCTGCCGCCGCGCTCCTCGCGGCGGGCCGCGCGCAGCCGCCGCAGATGCTCGATGTCGTCGACGCCGACCGCCATCTTAAGCAGATGCAGCGGCCCCGCCGAGCCTTCGGGGGTCATCGCGGCGGCGCCTCCAGCGGCGCCAGCGCGATCAGCTCGGCCCCCTCCTCGACGAGGTCGCCGACGGCGCAGCGCAGGGTCGCGACGACGCCGTCGCGCGGTGCGGCGATCGTGTGCTCCATCTTCATCGCCTCGACCACCAGCAGGGGCTGGCCGCGCCGCACGGAATCGCCGGCCGCCGCCAGCACCTGCACGACGCGTCCCGGCATCGGCGACGTCAGCCGCCCGGCCGCGCCCGCCGCCGATGCCGGCGGGGCCAGCGGGTCGATCTCGCGCAGCAGCCACCCGTCACCGGCGACGGTGACGCCGATCTCCTCGCCGTATTCGAGCAGGATGCAATTATGGCGCACCCCGTCGATGACGACGGCAAGGGCGCCGTCCGGCCCCGCCGCCAGAGCGGCGTCGAGGCTGCGTTCGCCGAGTGCGAGGCGCCAGACGTCACCGTTTCGCGTCGCCTCCACGGTCCGCTCCTCCTCGCCGTGGTGAAAGACGAGGCGCTGCGGCCAGATGCCGCCGGGGCGCCAGCCGTCGTTGCGCGCCCACGGGCCGTAGGGATCGCCGGACGCCGCCGCGGCGCGCCCCGCGTCGCGGTCGCGCGCCCGCAGCCGCACCAGCGCCGCCGCGGCCAGCGCGAGGTCGGGAAGCGGCTGCGCCGGCGGCAGCAGCGCCGCCGCCTCGCGCGCGATAAAGCCGGTGTCGATCGGGCCGGCGCGGAAGGCGGGATGCGTCGCCACGCGGCGGAGAAAGGCGAGGTTGGTGGCAACCCCGAGCACCGCCGTCTCGCCGAGCGCCCGCGACAGCCGGTTCAGCGCAGCGCCGCGGTCCTCGCCCCACACGACGATCTTGGCGATCAGCGGGTCGTAATAGGGCGTCACCCGGTCGTCCTGCCGCACGCCGGTATCGATGCGCGCCACGTCGGTGGGCGCAAAGCGCAGCCCGTGCAAGGTGCCGGTGGCGGGAAGAAAGCCACGCTCCGGGTTCTCGGCATAGAGCCGCGCCTCGATCGCGTGGCCGCGCAGCGCGATCTCTTCCTGGCGCAACGGCAGGCGCTCGCCGGCGGCGATCCGCAGCTGCCACTCGACGAGGTCGAGCCCAGTGACGAACTCGGTCACCGGGTGCTCGACCTGCAGCCGCGTGTTCATCTCCATGAAATAGAAGGCGTCGCCCTCGGCGATGAACTCGACCGTGCCGGCGCCGACATAGGCGACGGCGCGGGCGGCGGCGACGGCCGCCTCGCCCATCGCCTGCCGCCGCGCCGGGTCCATCCCCGGCGCCGGCGCCTCCTCGACCACCTTCTGGTAGCGACGCTGCAGCGAGCAGTCGCGCTCGAACAGGTGCAGGGCGTTGCCGTGCGCGTCGGCGAAGACCTGGATCTCGATATGCCGCGGCCGCTTCAGATAGCGTTCGAGCAGCACCCGGTCGTCGCCGAACGCGCCTTGCGCCTCGCGGCGGGCGCCGTCGAGGGCGCGGGCGAAGCCGGCGGCGTCCTCGACGATGCGCATGCCGCGCCCGCCGCCGCCGGCGGACGCCTTGATCAGGACGGGGAAGCCGATCCGCTGCGCCTCGGCGAGCAGCCGGTCGGGGTCCTGCTCGTCGCCGTGGTAGCCCGGCACGACCGGCACCCCCGCCTCCTGCATCAGCGCCTTGGCGGCGGCCTTCGAACCCATCGCGCGGATCGCCGCCGGCGGCGGGCCGACGAAGACGAGGCCGGCGGCGGCGCAGGCCTCGGCGAACTCCGCGTTCTCGGAGAGAAAGCCGTAGCCGGGATGGACGGCCTCGGCGCCGCTCAGCCGCGCCGCCTCGACGATGGCGGCGGCATCGAGATAGCTTTGCCGCGCCGGCGGCGGACCGATCAGCCGCGCCTCATCGGCGAGCGCGACGTGCAGCGCGCCGGCATCGGCTTCGGAATATACCGCGACGGTTGCGATCCCCATGCGGCGGGCCGTGCGCATGACGCGGCAGGCGATCTCACCGCGGTTGGCGATCAGCAGCTTTGCGAACATGACGCCGCCTGACCGCCGCCCGTCGCGACCGGGAGCCTTTCCATCCCGATGTTTTCGGCCGGGACGGCGGCGTTGGCAACAGAAGCCGCGGTCATGCCGGCCGCGCCCGCGCCGATACGCTCATCAGCGCGTCGAGGCGCTCCGGCGCGCGCAACAGCTCGCGGCTGTCGCCGGCGAAGACGACGGCGCCGCGGTCGAGCACGATCGCCCGCCCGGCGAATTCGAGCGCCAGCCGGGCGTGCTGCTCGACGAGCAGCAGCGCGAGGCTGCCGTCCTCCTTGAGGCGCGACAAGGCCGCCAGCACCGCATCCACGATGACCGGGGCGAGGCCTTCGAGCGGCTCGTCCATCAGCAGCAGCGCCGGGTTGCCCATCAAGGCGCGGCCGATCGCGAGCATCTGCTGCTCGCCGCCGGAGAGGTGGTTGCCGCGGTTGCGGCGGCGCTCGGCGAGCGACGGGAAGAGGTCGTAGACCCGCGCCAGCGACCATGCCCCCGGCCGCTCCGCCACCAGCAGGTTCTCCTCGACCGTCAGCGACGGGAAAATCTCGCGTTCCTGCGGCACGAGGCCGATGCCGGCGCGCATGCGGCGGTAGCAGGGCCAGCGCGAGATGTCGCGGTCCGCGAAACCGATCCGCCCGGCGCGCAGCCGGGTGTGGCCCATGATCGTCGCCAGCAACGTGCTCTTGCCGACGCCGTTGCGGCCGAGCACCGCGAGGGTGGCGCCGGGCGGGAGGCGCAAGGACACGTTTTCGAGAACGATCGTGTCGCCGTAGCCGGCCTCGACGCGGTCGAGGACGAGACCCGCAGTCATCGCGCCGCGCGCTCGCCGAGATAGACCTGACGGACGCGCGGGTCCTCGGCGATCGCCTCGGGCGCCCCCTCCGTCAGGATGCGGCCCTGCATGAGCACGGTGATGCGGCGGGCGAGGCGGAACACGAGGTCCATGTCGTGCTCGATGATCAGCACCGCGATGTCGGGCGGCAGGCGCTCGATGACGCCGACAATGAGGCCGGTCTCGGCCGAGGGCACCCCGGCGGCGGGTTCGTCGAGCAGCAGGACCTTCGGCGACAGGCCGAGCGCGATCGCGATCTCGACGAGGCGCTGGCGGCCATAGGCCAGGGTGCCGACCGGGCGCAGCGCGTCCTCCGCGAGGCCGAGCGAGGCGAGCAGCGCGAAGCCTTCGTCGATGAGGCGGCGATGCCGGCCGGCCGGCCGCAGGAAATCGCCGGCGACGCCGTCGCGCTCCGCGAGCGCCAGGGTGACGTTCTCCAGGGTGGTCAGACGCCGGAACAGGGCGGTGATCTGGAAGGTGCGGGCGATGCCGCGCTTGACCCGCGCCGCCTGCGGCATGCCGGTCACGTCGGCGCCGTCCAGCAGAATGCGGCCGCCGCTCGGCACGAGCGCGCCGGTCACGAGATGGACGAAGCTGGTCTTGCCGGCGCCGTTCGGGCCGATCAGCGCCTGCCGCGCGCCCCGTTCGAGGCGGAAATCGATGTCGTCGGCGACGGTCAGCGCGCCGAAATTCTTGCGCAGCCCGCGGGTTTCCAGCAGCGCCGCGCTCATCGCCGCAGCCGCTCGACGAGGCCGAGCACGCCGCCGCGCGCGAACATGACGACCAGCACCATCAAGAGGCCGATCCAGAAATACCAGTAGACAGGATCGACCTGCGAGAAGCGGTCCTGCGCGATCATGTACAGCGGCACGCCGATGAAGGCGCCGTAGAGCCGCCCGACGCCGCCGAGGATCAGCATGATCAGCACCGTCCCGGAACGGTCGAGGCTCAGCGTGCTGAGGCCGACGAGCTGCGTCGTCTGCGCCACCAGCGCGCCGGCGATGCCGGCGAACGCGGCCGAGATCGTGTAGATCACGAGGCGGCGTTGCATCACCGGGGCGCCGATCGCGTGCATCCGCAGGACGTTCTCGCGGATGCCGGTCAGCGAGCGGCCGAACGGCGAATGCACGATGCGGCGGGCGAGCCACCAGCACAGGAACAGCACGGCAAGGCAATAAAGGTAGGCGGTGCGGCCGAACAGGTCGAAGGCGAAGGCACCGAAGATCGGCCATACGTGCATGCCTTGCAGCCCGTCGTCGCCGCCGGTGATGAAGGAGGCCTTGTTCGCCGCCTCGTACAGCAGCGACGCCACGACCAAGGTCTGCATCAGCAAGGTGAGGCCGCTCGTGCGCAGCACGACCAGGCCCGAAACGAAACCGATCAGCGCCGCGGCGAGGGCGGCGGCGAGGAGGCCGGTGAGCGGCTCGCCCCAGCCGTGCGCGGCGAGGATTCCGGCGGTGTAGGCGCCGGTGCCGAAAAAGGCGGCGTGGCCCAACGTGACGATGCCGGCGTAGCCGAGCACCAGGTCCGCCGACAACGCGAACAGGATCGTCGCCAGGATCTGCGCGCCGAGCGGCAGGTAGTCGGGGAACAAGGCAAAGGCGGCGAGCGCCGCGGCCCACGGCAGCGCTTCGAGCGGCCGGTAGCGGTGACGCCGCGCGAAGGCCTCGGCCGGCGTCTCCGCCGGCCTTACGCCCGTCCGAACAAGCCGCGCGGTCGCCACAGCAGGATCGCCATCGTCAGGGCATAGATGAAGAACGCGCCGAGCTCGGGCAGCAGGTACTTGAAGCCGGTGTCGGCGATGCCGATCAGCAGCGCCGCGACGAACGGGCCGCGGATGCTGCCGAGCCCGCCGACCGCCACGACGATCAGAAAATAGACGAGGTTTTCGAGGGCGTAGGTCGGGTTGACGGCGAGCAGATCGGCGCCGAGCGCGCCGCCGAGCCCGGCAAGGCCGCTGCCGAGGGCGAAGGCGAGGGTGAACAGGCGGGAGGTGTTGATGCCGACCGACTGCGCCATGCGCAGATTGTCCACCGCGGCGCGGATGCGCATGCCGAACCGGGTGCGCTCCAGCCCGAGCCAGAGCAGGGTCACGAGGCCGGCGCCGCACAGGATCAGGAAGCTGCGATAGCCGGGAAAGCTGCGGGAGCCGAGGCCGATCGGCCGGTTGAGCCAGGCCGGCGGCCGCATCGGCTGCTGCAATGGCCCCCAGAAATAGGTCGCGGCCGCCACCGACATGAAGACGAGGCCCATCGTCAGCAATACCTGGTCGAGCTCCTCGCCGCCGTAGAAGCGGCGATAGAGCAGGCGCTCGATGGGCACGCTGGCCATGGCGGCGGCGATAGCGGCGGCCGCGACCGCGCCGCCGAAGGGCACACCGCAGCGGCTCATCAGCGTCGTCAACACATAGCCGCCGAGCATCGCGAAGACGCCGTGCGCGAGGTTGACGAACCCCATCAGCCCCATCGTCACCGACAGCCCGACCGAGATCAGGTAGAGCACCATCGCAAAGGCGACGCCGTGAAACAGGATGCTCGTCGCCGCCGACAGCGCCTCGCTCATCGCACCCGGAGAGGCAAGTTGCCGGCCGGTTCTTTCGCTGAGCGCAGCTGTGGCTTTGTCCCGCCGTCATTCCCGCGAAAGCCGGAATCCACCGCGGACGCTGTGCCACCGCGCCCCTGGACCCCCGCTTTCGCGGGGGTGACGAGGGAAGGAGGCAACGGCCTCTCCCGGCGCCGTTTCGTCACTTCGGCGGGTTCAGCTGCTTCCACGGGTCCTTGACCATCGGGATCGTCTCGAACTCGACGTTGGCGAGTTTGCCGTCGACCTTCTCGACGCGCCGCAGATAGATGTTCTGCACGATGTCGCGAGTCTCGGGATCGATCGCGATCGGCCCGCGCGGGCTGTCCGGGTTCTTCCAGTTCTTGAAGAAGTCCATGGCCTGGTCGGCGGTGAAATTGCCCTTCGTCGCCTTCAGCATGTCGAAGATCATCGCCATGCCGTCCCAGCCGCCGACCGAGAACATGTCGGGGATCGCCTTGTCCCCATAGGCGGCGGTGAAGGCCGCGACGAACGCCTTGTTCTGCGGCCGCGTCGCGGCGCTTGAATAATTGCCGGTGCTGACGACGCCAAGCGGGATGTCGCCCATGTTCGGCAGTTCCTCGTCGAGCATGACGTCCTGCGTCGTGACCAGCTGGATGCCGGCCTGTTTGAGGCCGAGGTCGGACCATGCCTTCATGACCGCCGTCGCATATTTGCCGGCCGGCACGAAGATGAAGACGGCCTGCGGCCCCGCGTCCTTGATGCGCTGCAGGATCGGCGCGAAATCGAGCTGCGCGAGCGGAATGCGGACGTTGCCGACGATCTCGCCGCCGCCGTCGGTGAAGCCCTTGGTGAAGGCGGCCTGCGCGTCGTGGCCCGGAATGAAGTCGCTGACCGCGACATAGGCTCGCTTGATGCCGTTCTTGGCGGCCCATTGCCCCATCGGCAGGCTGACCTGCCACAAGGTGAAGGAGACGCGCACGACGTAGGGCGACAGGCGCGGGATCTGCACCCCGGCGGCGTTCATGATCACGAACGGCACCTTGGCCTCAGCGGTCAGCGGCGCGATTGCCGCGGCGTTGGGCGAGGCGACGACGCCGGCGAGCATCTGCACGTGCTCGCGGGTGATCAGCTCCTGCGCCAGGCGCTTGGCAACGTCAGGATTGGGGCCGGTCGAGTCGCGCACGACCAGCTCCACCTTGACGCCTGGCGGCAGGTCCTTCTCGTGCTCCTTGACGTAGAGGCGCAGCCCCTTGTCGAGCTCGTCGCCGGCCTGCGCGAACGGCCCCGAATAGGGGAGGATGACGCCGATCTTGACGACCGTGTCGGCCGCGGCCGAGTGGCCGAGCAACGCGAGTGCGCAGGCCGTCCACAGCCCGATGGCGATCCATCTGCCCAATCTGCCCCCCTTTGCGCTCCCACCGGCGCTGGCGCGCCGCGATTGGCCATTATGACCGTTTCGCGGCGTCAGAGCGAGAGCACGGGTGCCGGTGGCATGTTAGAGCGTACCCCCCGCACCGATCGGCAATGGCTGATCTGGACCCGCCGTCTCCGAGGGACCCCGAAATCGCCGGATCAAGTCCGGCGATGACGAGAAAGACTCCGCCCGACTTGCTCATCGTCATGCCGGCGGAGGCCGGCATCCACCCAGCCGATGATCGAGCGGCTGAAGGGCGGGTTCCGGCCTGCGCCGGGACGACGAAAGGAAGCGTGGCGATCCGCGAAATTCGGCAATCCGGATGCTCGGTGCTGGTTTGCGCGCACTGCGGCGCGCTTTGCCGCCCGTCAAAGGGGCCGGAAAAATCGTAGGTAGAAAGCTCCGAACACCAAAACGATACCGATATTTACGATCAGGCGTTCCCAAAACCGGCTTTTGAAGAACGCGATATCAACGCCGACAATAACGGCTACCATCGCCACCACGTAAAGCACGGCAATTGCATTTACCGGTCGTCCCATCCCTTCCCCGGAGCTTACCAGTGGTTCAACCCTCCTCCGTCACCACGCGGCGGAGGTCCGTCTTCACGACCTTGCCGTAATTGTTTTTCGGCAGGGCCTCGACGAAGCGGTAGTGGCGCGGCCGCTTGAAGCGCGCGATGTGGTCGAGGCAGAGCCGGTCCAGTTCACCCACGGCGACGTGCGCGCCCGGACGCGCGACCAGGAAGGCGACCACCTCCTCGCCCCATTCGGGGTGCGGCCGGCCGACCACCGCGGCCTCCACCACCTCCGGATGGCGCAGCAGCACCTCCTCGATCTCGCGCGGATAGATGTTGCTGCCGCCGCTGATGATCATGTCCTTGGAGCGGTCGCGCAACGTCACCAGCCCGTCCTCATCGATGCTGCCGAGGTCGCCGGTGTGCAGCCACCCGCCGCGCAGGGTCTCCCGGTTGGCCTCCGGGTTCTGCCAATAGCCTTCCATGACGCAGTCGCTGCGCGTGACGATTTCGCCGATCTCCCCGGGCGGCACATCGCGGTCGGCCTGGTCGACGACCCGCACCAGCACCCCGCTGCGCGCGACGCCGCAGGAGCCGAAGCGCTCGCGCCAGCGCGGGTGGTCGCGGTCGGCGTGCAGACGGTGCGAGAGGCCGGTGATCGTCATCGGCGACTCGCCTTGGCCGTAGAGCTGATAGAGGCGCGGCCCGAACAGCTCCAGCGCTCGCTCCAGGTCGCTCACATACATCGGCCCGCCGCCATAGTAGATCGTGCGCAGGTTGCCGAGGTCGGCGCCGGCGACCTCCGGCGCGTGGACGAGCCGGGTCAGCATCGTCGGTGCGGCGAAGAACGACACCCGCCGGTGTCGCCGCAACGCGTCGAGGATGCCGGCGACATCGAAATGCGGCAGCACCACCTGATGCGCCCCCTTGAGCAGGAACGGCAGCGCGTAAAGCCCGGCGCCGTGCGACACCGGCGCGGCGAGGAGGTGGGTGTCGCGCTCGTCGAGGAAGTCGATGTCGGCGTAGTAGCACTGGCTCATGAACAGCAGGTTGCGGTGGGTCAGCACCGCGCCCTTCGGCCGGCCGGTCGTGCCGGAGGTGTAGAACAGCCAGGCGCGGTCCTCCGGCCGGCCCGGCTCAGGGCGCAGCGGTTCGGCCGCGAGCAGGGTCGCATAATCGGGACTGCGGGTCGCGACGGTGCGGTCGAGCGAGCGCACCGCGTCGGGCAGCGGCGCCAGCGCCGCGGCCAGTCCCGGCGTCGCCACCAGCAGCCGCGCTCCCGAATTCTCGGCGATATATTCGACCTCGCGGGGATGCAGACGGGCATTCGCGGGGACGGCGCACAGGCCGGCCGCCCAGCAGCCGAACAGCAGCCCGAAGAACTCGCCGCAATTCTCCAGCGACAGCAGCACCCGGTCGCCGGGCACCAAACCGGAGGCGCGCAAGCCGCCGGCGATACGGGCGACCCGCTCCGCCAGCTCGCCGTACGTCAGATGTTGCCGCTCATCGCTGACCGCGGGCAGTTGCGGCGAGCGCCGTGCGACCTCAAACAGCAGCGCCGCGAGGTTCATCGAGGGCCTCATCTCCGGCGAAACACCCGATCAAGATACCCGAAATCACCGAAAACGAACTGCTCGACGCGGCCTGGACGACGCGCGGAGGTCTGAATTTCTTGCCGCTGGCCGGTTGCCGCCCTATCTAGGCCATAGAGTTAATGCGTGCTCGGCATTTTACGGGCGGAAGCAGGGCCGGTTGGCGATGGGCGACTTCTCGCAATATGCCGACATCATTCTGTTTGCGATGGTCGCCGGCTTTTTGATCCTGCGGCTGCGCAGCGTGCTCGGCCGCCGCACCGGCAACGAGCGCCGGCGCGACCCGTTCATGCGCCGCGCCGAAGCTACGACCGACACGATCGTCACGCTCGCGGACCGCAACAAGAAACCCGCCGCTGAAATCGCTGCGCCGCCGGCCGATGCCGTCGCGCAGGGGATCGCCAAGATCCGCAGCGCCGACCCGAGCTTCGACCCGGCGCATTTCCTCGAAGGCGCCCGCGCCGCCTTCTCGATGATCGTCGGCGCCTTCGCCGCCGGCGACAAGGCGCGGCTGCGGCCGCTGCTCAGCAACGACGTGTACCATTCCTTCGCCGGCGCGATCGACGAACGCAATGCGGCGCAGGAGACGCTGGAGACGCAGGTACTGAGCCTCAAGCATATCGACATCGTCGATGCGCGGCTGCAGGGCCGCACCGCCGGCGTCACCGTCGAGCTCGTCTCCGACCAGATCAACGTCACCCGCGCGCACGACGGCAGCATTGTCGATGGCGATCCCGACCATCCGATCGAGAAGACGGATTTCTGGAGCTTCGCGCGCGACACCCGCTCGAACGACCCGAACTGGGTCCTGGTCGCGACCGGGAGCGGCTGACCGCCCTTTGCTGGCCGCGGCTGCCGAGCGGGTCGCCGACGCGGCGCGGCGGCTTACCGCGCGGCAGCGGTGGCTCGCTGCAGGAGCGGTCCTCATCGCGGCCGCCCTTGCCGGATACCTCGCATTTCCCCGCGCGCCGAGGGCGCGGCTGACCCTGGCGCCTGTCGAATTCAGCGCCCTAGCCGGCTGGAACGAGGATCGGGTCGCGGCGGCGCTGCCGGCGTTTCGCGCCTCCTGCGCCGCGCTGGCCGGGCGGCCGGATGCAGAGCCGCTCGACGCGAGGCCGCAGAGCGGCGATTTCGGCCGAGTCGACGAGTGGCGCCCGCTGTGCGCGGAGGCGGCGGCGCTGCCGCCCGGCGACGCGGCGGCGAGACACTTCTTCGAGACCGGTTTCGCGCCGGCGCTGGCCGGCAACAACGGTGCGCCGACCGGGCTGTTCACCGGCTATTACGAAATCACCCTCAACGGCTCCCGCCACCGCGAGGGGCCGTACCAGATCCCGATCTACCGCCGCCCGCCCGACCCGTCGCGCTATTCGCGCGCCGAGATCGACGACGGCGCCCTCGCCGGCAAGGGACTGGAGCTGCTGTGGGCGGACAACCCTGTCGATGTCTTCTTCCTGCACATTCAGGGATCGGGTCTGGTGCGGCTGCGCGGCGGCGGCAGTGTCCGCGTCGGGTATGACGGGCAGAACGGGCGGCCGTTCGTGCCGGTCGGGCGGCTGTTGCTGGAGCGCGGCATCCTGCCGCGCCACGGCGTCACGATGGCGGCGATCCGCGAATGGATGACGAAGCATCCGAAGGAGGGCGCCGCACTGCGCCGGGAAGACCCGTCTTACGTGTTCTTCCGCGAAATCCCAGGGAACGGCCCGCTCGGAGCGCAGCAGGTGGTGCTGACGGCGGGGCGCAGCCTGGCGGTGGACCGTTCGTTCATCCCGCTCGGCGTGCCGATCTGGCTCGACGCCGGCGAGCGTTTTTCCTCGGCGCATTACCACCGCCTCGTCGTCGCCCAGGACACCGGAGGCGCGATCCGCGGACCCGTGCGCGGCGACCTGTTCTGGGGCACCGGCGCAGGCGCAGGCGCGCACGCCGGCGCGATGAACGCGCACGGCCAGTATTACCTGCTGCTGCCGCGGGCGGTCGCGGCGCGCTGGCCAAACCATTGATCCGCCGCCGAGTCCGGCCTTATTTACCGGTATGGCTGACGTTCCCGTCCGTGTCGCGCTGTTCGTGACCTGCCTCGTCGATCTGTTCCGGCCGACGGTGGGATTTGCCGCAATCCGGCTGCTGGAGGAGGCAGGCTGCGCGGTCGAGGTGCCGCAGGCCCAGACCTGCTGCGGCCAGCCCGCCTACAATTCCGGCGACCGCGCCGACGCCAAGGCGATCGCATTGCAGGTGCTCGACGCCTTTGCCGGCTACGACTACGTCGTGGCGCCGTCGGGTTCGTGCGCCGGGATGATCCGGGTCCACTATCCGGAGCTGTTTGCCGACGATCCGGCCAATCTGCAGCGCGCGAACCAGCTCGCGGCGCGGACCTGGGAATTGGTGTCGTTCCTCGTCGATGTGCGCGGCATGAGCGGCGTCGCGGCCTCGTGGCCGCGGCGGGTGACCTATCACGACGCCTGCTCCGGGCTGCGCGAGCTCGGGGTCAAGCGGCAGCCGCGCGCCCTCCTCGCAGCCGTTGCGGGGCTGCGGCTCGACGAATTGCCGGGGGCGGAGGTGTGCTGCGGCTTCGGCGGCACGTTCTGCATCAAGTACCCGGCGATTTCCGACAAGATGGCGGCCGACAAGAGCGCCGACATCGCCGCGACCGGGGCGGAGGCGGTGCTCGCCGGCGACCTCGGCTGCCTCCTCAACATCGCCGGCAAGCTCTACCGCGAGGGCCGGCGGATCGAGGTGCGCCACGTCGCGGAGGTACTGGCCGGCATGACAGACGCGGTGCCTCCGATCGGGGCCCCTGCGATAGTTTCCAAATGATCGCCGCCGGCGAAATGCCGCTCTCCCCCCGCCGGCTGGGGCAAGAGGGCAGGCCGAGGGGGGTCGGGATCATGGCAAATCGCCGGGCCGAGTTTGCGCCGGCGCCCCCACCCTACCCTCCCCCGCTCGCGGGGGAGGGTACCGCTCCGCGATGGCTGAGAGCGAACCGGCGCGTATCCGGGCCGCGGATGTAACCGATGCAGCCGACGAGCCGCGCATTTCAGGCGAACGCCCGCGCCGGCCTGGCGAACGACACGCTGCAGAAGGCGCTGGCGATGGCGCGCACCGGCTTTCCGCTGAAGCGGGCGGAAGCGGTGGCGCGGCTGCCGGAGTTCGAGGATTTGCGCGAGGCGGGGCGGGCGATTAAGGACCACACCCTCGCCCATCTCGACTTCTACCTGGAGCGTTACGAGCGGAACGTGCTCGTCTCGGGCGGCCAGGTACATTGGGTGCGCAACGCCGAGGAGGCGCGCGCCGCGGTGCTGGCGATCTGCCGCTCCGTCGGCGCCAAGACGGTGACCAAGGGCAAGTCGATGGTGGCCGAGGAGATCGCGCTCAACGATTTCCTTGAGGCGAACGAGATCACAGCGGTCGAGACCGACCTCGGCGAATACATCATCCAGCTGCGCCACGAGCCGCCGAGCCACATCATCGCACCGGCGATCCACCTCGTGAAGGAGCAGGTCGCCGACGCCTTCCGCGCGGCGCACACCGAGCTCGATCCGGCGCGGGTGCTGGCCGACCCGCGGCAGATGTGCGACGAGGCGCGCGAGGTGCTGCGGCCGCGCTTTCTCGCCGCCGACGTCGGCATCACCGGCGCGAATTTCCTCGTCGCCGAGACCGGCTCCAGCATCATCGTCACCAACGAGGGCAACGGCGACCTGACGCAGACCCTGCCGCGCGTCCACATCGTCATGGCGAGCCTCGAAAAAATCGTGCCGACCCTGGAGGACGCCGCGACCCTGCTGCGCCTGCTGGCACGCTCGGCGACGGGCCAGGAATTCTCGTCCTACACGACCGTCTCGACCGGGCCGCGGCGGCCGGGCGACCTGGACGGGCCGGAGCAGTACCATGTCGTGCTGCTCGACAACGGCCGCAGCGAGCTGCTCGGCGGCGAATTCCAGGACATGCTGCGTTGCATCCGTTGCGCCGCCTGCATGAACCACTGCCCGGTCTACAGCGCGGTCGGCGGCCACGCCTACGGCTGGGTCTATCCCGGGCCGATGGGCGCGGTGCTGACGCCGAGCCTGATCGGCATCGGCGAGGCCGGCCATCTGCCGAACGCCTCCACCTTCTGCGGGCGCTGCGAAAGCGTCTGTCCGATGAAGATCCCGCTGCCGCGCATGATGCGCTATTGGCGCGAGCGCGAGTTCGCCCAGAAACTCTCGCCGAAGGCGTATCGCAGCGGCCTTTCGCTGTGGGCGTGGGTGGTGCGGCGGCCGGCGCTTTACCGCGCCGCGTTCGGCCTCGCCGGCCGTGTCCTCGGCTGGGCCGGACGGCGGCGCGGCCGCTTCCGCAGCCTGCCGCTGGCGCGCGGCTGGACCCTGGTGCGCGACATGCCGGCGCCGGAGGGGCGCACCTTTCACAGCCTGTGGGCGCAGCGCCAGAAGGCCGGAAGCGGACGGTGAGCGCGGCGCGCGACGACATTCTCGGCCGGGTGCGGGACGCGCTGAAGCGCGGGCCGCTCGACCCGGAGCAGGCGCAGGAGCTCGACCGGCGGCTCGCCGAGCACCGCCGCAACCTGGTGCCGCAGCGCGCCGCCGCGCTCGATCATGCCGGTCGGGTCGCGTTGTTCGCGGCGATGGCGGAGGAGGTGCAGGCGACGGTGGCGCGCGTCGCCGCTCCGGACGCGGTGCCGGAAGAGGTGGCGCGCTATCTCGCCTCCGAGAACCTGCCGGCCGAGCTCGTCATGGCGCCGGATCCGGCGCTCGACACGCTGCCGTGGGAGACGCGGCCGCTGTTGCGCATCCGCCGCGGCCGCGCCGAGGCCGGCGACAACGTCAGCCTGACGCCATGCCTCGCGGCGATCGCCGAGACCGGCACCTTGATGCTGGTCTCCGGAGCCGACACGCCGACGACTCTCAACTTCCTGCCGGACACCCATATCGTCGTGGTGCGCGGCGAGCAGGTGGTGGCGAGCTACGAGGACGGCTGGGACCTAATCCGCGCGCGGGCCGGCTCCTCCAACCAGCCGCAGGCGATGCCGCGCACGATCAACTTCATCACCGGCCCCTCCCGCACCGGCGACATCGAGCAGCGCATCCAGCTGGGTGCGCACGGCCCGCGCCGCCTCCATATCATCGTCATCGACGAAAGCTGAGCGGAGCGATGGCGAAACCGGCGCGGAGCGGGCCGGGCTGCCCGGACATGGCGCTGTGGCGCGAGGCGATGCGCGGCGTCGCGCCGTTGCGCGGCCGGCCGGCACCCGCTCCGGTGCCGGCTGCCCCAGCCCCAGCGACGACGGCGGACGCGTCCCCGCCGCCGCGGCCCACGCCCTCCCCGCTCCCGCCGCTGTCGCGCCATGCCGGCCTCGACCGCGCCAGCGCCCAGCGACTGCGGCGGGGGCTCTATCCGATCGAGGCTCGGCTCGACCTCCACGGCATGACGCAGAGCCAGGCGCACCGCGCCCTTGCTGCATTCTTGCACGCGTCGCGGACGGCCGGACGGCGGTGCGTCCTCGTCATTACCGGCAACGGCCGCCGCGCGGACGGAATCGGCGGCGGCATCCTCAAGGGCGCCGTGCCGCGCTGGCTCGACGAGGCCGAATTCCGGCACCAGGTGCTGGCGGTGGCGGCGGCGCGGCCGCGCGACGGCGGCGGCGGCGCGATATATTTGCTGTTACGGCGGCAGCGGGTTTCGCCCTAACCGCTGGTTAACCAGTTCCGGGCGATCCTAGCGGGATGAATAGGCTCGACGGCGATCTTACCCAGCGCGACCTCTCAGCCCTTCGCGTCGAGCAGATGAACCCGGCCGAGCGCGCCGAGCTGCGGCGGCGCTACGAATCCTTCGTGCGCGCCTTCAGCCGTTCGCCGCCAACGCGCCGTAATGCGGCAGGGCAACCGCCGGCGCCGCGGCGCTGGACGCCGCCCAAGGTCCGCTAGGCCGGCCGCATGAATTCATCCTCTTCCCGCCGGCCAGAGACGACGAGCCAGGAGGCAACGCTCCTCGACTACGTGACGCGGCTGTCACGCTACCGCCAGGGCCGCCGGGCGGTGCATCTGCACCTGTCGCAGCTGCAACCCTACAACCGGCGCGACCATCACCTGCGCATCGCGGTGCAGACCTTCGAGGCCGTCGTGCGGCTGTTCGAGGGCCAGACGTTTCTGCTCGGCAACGGCGACATCGTCTTCATCGGCAACGACGCCACGCCCGCGGCGATCGAGGAGGCGGTGCTGCGCGTGCGCTACCTCTTCGAAGACGACCCGCTGATCCGCAGTGGCGGGACCCAAGGGATCGACGGGTTCGCCACCAACTACGAACTCGGCGCCGACTACGACATCTTCCTGAGACAGGTGCACCGGCTCCACGACGAGGAGACGCGGCGGCGACAGCGCCAGGCGCGCGTCGAGGACGAGCAGGACACGCGCCGGCCGATGGATGCGCAGCACACAGCGGAGCTGATCGAGGCCATCAGCCGCGCCGACCTGACCAACCTGATGCGCCGCCAGCCGGTTTGCGTCATCGCGGCGAACATGGCGCCGACCCCGATCTTCCGCGAATTGTTCATCTCGATCCCTGACCTGCGCGACGCAGTCATGCCGAACCTCGACCTCGCGGCCGACCGCGGGCTGTTCCAGTACCTGACGCGAACCCTCGACCTGCGCATGCTGTCGCTGCTGCGGCGCAACGACGGCGGCGGCATGAACGGCCCGTTCAGCCTCAACCTCAACGTCGCGACGGTGCTGTCGCGCGAATTCCTTGCCTTCGACGCCGACCTGCGCACCTCAGTGCGCGGCACCATCGTCATTGAGCTGCAATACGCCGATATCATCGGCGACATGGAGGCCTTCTGCTTCGCGCGGGAATTCGCCAAGGCGCGCAACTACCGCATGTGCCTCGACGGCGTCACCGACCTGCTCGCACCGCTCGTCGACCGGGAGAAGCTCGGCATCGAGTTCGTCAAGCTGATCTGGAGCCCGCGCATGCAGGCGGCCTTGAGGACCGGAGACTTCGACGATTATCGGCGGACCGTGGAGCGTTTCGGCCGTGCCCATACGATCCTGTGCCGCTGCGACGACGAGCAGGCGGTCCGCTTCGGCCAGTCCGTCGGCATCACGATGTTCCAGGGGCGCGGCGTCGAGCGCCTGCTGAACGCGCCGCCGCCGCCGGCCCATTCGCGGGCCAAACCGCCGGCTTCGGCATTCGCTTGAGCAACGGCCGCGGCGGCTTTAACCCTTGCCAGCGCCGGACGGCCCGCCTAAAGACGGCGGTAGAGAATGACCCCGCTTTCTGCGTCATGGCCGGGCTTCGACCCGGCCATCTCGTGCCGCTGCTGCCGGCCCGAGATGCTCGGATCAAGTCCAGGCATGACGGATCTTAGTTTGCCGCTGCCAAAGGACGGCGCATCACCGGCATGACCTGGAAAACGACGGCCGACGAGCGTGATTTGATCGGCCAGATCGAACGGCTGAAAGCCGCGCGCGTGCTGTGCATCGGCGACGTGATGCTCGACCATTACGTCTACGGCGAGGTTGAGCGGGTGTCGCCGGAAGCGCCGATCCCGGTGCTGTGCATCGAGCACGAGACCCGCACCCTCGGCGGCGCCGGCAACGTCTTGCGCAATCTGCGGGCGCTTGGCGCGACGGCATCGTTCATATCGGTCGTCGGCAACGACGACGCGGCGCGCGAGACCGAACGCCTGCTGGCGGCGCAGGATGGGACCGAGGTGCACCTGCTGGTGCAGCCCGAACGCATCACCACCGTCAAGACCCGATATATCGCCGCCAACCAGCAGCTGTTGCGCACCGACCGCGAGACGACGATCCCGCTGGCGCCGCACATCCGCAACGACCTCCTGCTGCTGGCGCGCGAGCTCGTCACCAGCCACGACGTGGTTATCGTCTCCGATTACGCGAAAGGCGTGCTGACCGAGGGGGTGGCGCTCGAAATCATCCGGGCGGCTCAGGAGGCCGGCGCCCGCGTCGTCGTCGACCCGAAGGGCGGCGACCACATCCGATACCGCGGCGCTGACCTGTTGAAGCCCAACCGACGCGAGCTGGCGCACGCGACCGGAATGCCGGTCGCCAGTGACGACGAGGTCGTCGCGGCGGCGGAGGTGCTGATCGAACGCTGCGGTCTCGGCGCCGTTCTCGTCTCGCTCGGGCGCGACGGCATGATCCTGATCGAAGGCGACGGCGCCGTGCAGGTGCAGCGCGCCGATGTGCGCGAGGTCTATGACGTCTCGGGTGCCGGCGACACCGTCGTCGCCTGCGTTGCCGCCGGGATCGCCGCCGGCCTGCCGCTGGTCGCGGCGATGCGGCTGGCGAGCGCGGCCGCCGGGATCGTCGTCGGCAAGGTCGGGACGGCGGTCGCGTACCCGAACGAGATCGCGGCGATGCTCGACGGCAGCGATCTGCATGCCGAGGGCAAGGTGCAGCCGCTGCACCGGGCGCTCGACACGGTCGCCCGCTGGCGCCGCAAGGGCCTCAAGGTCGGCTTTACCAACGGCTGCTTCGACCTGCTGCATCCGGGGCACCTGTCGCTGCTGACGCAGGCAAAGGCGGCATGCGACCGGCTTGTCGTCGGGCTCAACAGCGACGCTTCGGCGGCGCGGCTCAAAGGACCGCGGCGGCCGGTGCAGGGCGAGACGGCACGCGCCGCGGTATTGGCGTCGCTGGCGGCGGTCGATCTCGTCGTGATCTTCGAGACGGACACGCCGATCGAGCTGATCCGCGCAATCCGGCCGGCCGTGCTGGTAAAGGGCGCGGATTACACGATCGAAGGCGTCGTCGGCGCCGATGTCGTCACCGCAGCCGGCGGCGAGGTCATGCTCGCCGAGCTGATGCCGGGCTACAGCACCACCGCGACAATTTCCCGCCTTGCCGGGTGACGCCGCTGCAAGACCCCGCGGGCAAGATTACATTCCGCGCAGCCGCTCTGCCTGCGGGTCGAGCGTCCGGCGCAGCCGCGCGGCGGCGCTGAGGGCGAAGCGCAGGGTCATGGCGCGGCGGCGGGCGGCGCTCAGCGGCATCGACGAGCCCTCCCGCAAGACGGCGGCGCCGAAGGGATCGGCCACCATAAGGCCACATTCTTCGGGGATCAGCGGCGTTGGAAAGCCTTTAGGCACGGCGAAATACAGACGGTCGGCAAATTCGCGATAAAAAGACCATTTGCGATCGGAACGAAAATCGGCGACTGAACTCTTGATCTCGACGATAATCAGATCGCCGTTCCTGCCTAAAGCCAGAACATCGGCACGCCGCCCGTTCGCGAGCGGAAATTCGAGGAGGCTCGCGTAACCGAGGTGATCGAGGGCGCGACAGATGCCGCGCGCCAACAGCGCAGCGCCCAGAGGCTCGGCATCGCTCGCCAACGGGGGACCCCCTCACACGAACTTTCCCGGCTCAGGATAGGCTCTTCGGCGCAAGCGGACGAGTGTCACGGAGGTTGAGTATGGTGCTTAAGCGACGCGGATTTCTGCGGGAGGCCTGGAGCCTCGCGTGGCCCTACTGGGCCTCGGAGGAAAAGTGGTCGGCCGCCGGTCTTCTCGCCGCCGTCGTCGCGCTGAACCTCGTCTCGGTGTGGATCAACGTTCGCCTCAACCGCTGGTACAACGATTTCTACGATGCTCTCCAGAATTACAATTGGCCTCGCTTCTGGGAGCAGTTCGCAATTTTCGGAGCGATTGCGCTGGCGCTCATTTGCGTCGCGGTCTACCAGCTTTACTTGCGGCAAGTCTTGGAGATCCGGTGGCGGCGCTGGCTGACGGAGCGGCTGCTGCGGCGCTGGCTCGACGACCAGGGCTATTACCGCATGCAGCTCGACAAGACGACGACGGACAACCCGGACCAGCGCATCAGCAGCGATCTCGACCTCTTCACGACCTACAGCCTGTCGCTGTCGATCGGGCTGCTCAACGCCGTCGTTACCCTCATTTCCTTCCTGTTCATTCTGTGGACCTTGTCGGGCTCTTTGACCATCCCGCTATGGGGCGACACGACGCTGGTCATCCCGGGCTACATGGTCATCGCCGCCTTCCTCTATGCCGTCGTCGGCACGTGGCTGACGCGGTGGATCGGCCAGCCGCTGGTGCGGCTCCTGTTCGATCAGCAGCGCTACGAGGCCGATTTCCGCTTCAGCCTGGTGCGGCTGCGCGAGAACGCCGAGAGCGTCGCCTTCTACGGCGGCGAGGACCGAGAGCTCGACGGTTTCCGCGCCCGCTTCGCCCACATCGTGGCGAACTGGTGGGGCATCATCCTGCGCCGCAAGAAATTGACCTGGTTCACGACCGGCTATCGCCAGGTCGCGATCGTGTTTCCGTTTCTGGTCGCGGCGCCGCGCTACTTCGCGAAGCAGATCCAGCTCGGCGGGCTGATCCAGATCTCCTCCGCCTTTGGACAGGTGCAGGATTCCCTGTCCTTCATCGTCACGAGTTACACCGACATCGCCGAGTACCAGGCGATCGTCGAACGTCTCTCCGGCTTCCGCGAGCGGCTGCGCGAGATCGCCGACGCGCGCCACGCGCCGCAGCCGATCTCAATCGACCATCCGGACGCCGCTGCCGGCGGCTTCGCCGGCATCGAGGTGATGGGCCTCGACCTGCAGCTGCCGGACGGGACGCCGCTGCGGCACGACATTGCGCTGACCGCGCGGCCCGGCAAGCCCGCCTTGATCACCGGTCCCTCGGGCGCCGGCAAAAGCACGCTGCTGCGCGCCATCGCCGGGCTGTGGCCGTTCGGGCGGGGCCGCATCCGCGTCGGCTCGCGCCACGCGCTGTTCCTGCCGCAGCGGCCCTACTTGCCCCTCGGCACATTGGAAGAGGCGCTGATCTATCCCGGCGGCGCCGAGCGGCCGAGCCGGCAAGAGGTCGAAGCGGCGCTGCGTGCGGTCGAGCTGCCCTATCTGCTCGACCAGCTCGACGAGGAGGGCAACTGGGCGCAGCGCCTGTCCGGCGGGGAGCAGCAGCGCCTTGCCTTCGCCCGCGTGCTGCTGCTGCGTCCCGAGATGGTGTTCCTCGACGAGGCGACGTCGGCGCTGGACGACGCCGCCGAGGCTCATCTTTATCGGCTGTTGCGCGACGCGCCGTGGCGGCCGACCATCGTCAGCGTCGGCCATCACGGCACCTTGCGGCGCTTCCACGAGACGGTCGTCGATTTGAGCCAGCCTCCGATGCCTGCAGCGGCCGCCGGATGATGCACCCGCGATGAACGACGGCGACGACCAGTTCCGCAGCGTCCGCCTCGCCAAGCTCGACGCGATCAAGGCGGCCGGGATCGACCCGTATCCCGACAGTTTTGCGAGGACGGCGGAGGCGGCGGAATTGGAGCGTCGCTTTCAGGATCTGCCGGCCGGAACGGAAACCGGCGAGCAGGTCAGGATCGCCGGCCGGATCCGCGCGATCCGCAACAGCGGCATGTTCATCGACCTGCACGACGCCTCCGGCAAAATCCAGGTGTTCAGCCACAAGCAGCTGCTTGACGACCGGGGCATGGCGCTGCTGCGGCTGCTCGACATCGGCGACCTGGTCGGGGTCGAGGGCCTGGTGCGGCGCACGCCGCGCGGCGAGCTGACGGTCAACGCCACGTCATTGACGCTTCTCGCCAAGGCGCTGCTGCCGCTGCCCGAGAAGTATCACGGCCTCGCCGACATCGAGCTGCGCTACCGCCAGCGCTACCTCGACCTGATCATGAACCCGCAGAGCCGCGAGACCTTGCGGCGGCGCAGCCGCATCGTGTCGGCGCTGCGCACCCACCTGCTGGCGCAGGGGTATCTCGAGGTCGAAACGCCGATGCTGCACGGCATCCCCGGCGGCGCCAGCGCCAAGCCCTTTATCACTCATCACAATACGCTCGACCTCGACCTCTTCCTGCGCATCGCGCCGGAGCTGCACCTGAAGCGGCTGATCGTCGGGGGCCTCTCCGACAAGATTTTCGAGATCAACCGCTGCTTCCGCAACGAAGGCATCTCGCCGCGGCACAACCCCGAGTTCACCTCGCTCGAACTCTACGAGGCCTACGTCGATTACACCGAGATGATGCGGCTGACCGAGGAACTCGTCGCCAAGGCCGCGGTCGAGGCGACCGGTTCGGCGAAGGTCTCCTATGGCGGCGTCGCGATCGACCTGACGCCGCCATGGCCGCGCCGTTCGATGGCGGAGCTGGTGCAGGAAGCGACCGGCATCGACTTCCTGGCGCTCGATAACGACGGCGCGCAGCGGGCGCTCCGCGAGCTGCAGCTGGACAAGACCGAGAGCTGGGGCCACGCGCTCGAAGCCGCGTTCGGTGTGCGCGTCGAGGAGACGCTGATCCAGCCGATCCACGTCACCGGCTTTCCGCGCGACATATCGCCGCTGGCCAAGGCCAGCCGCACCGACCCACGGCTCGTCGAACGCTTCGAGACCTACGTCTACGGCTGGGAGATCGCCAACGCCTTCTCCGAGCTCAACGACCCGCAGGACCAGCGCGCCCGCTTCGAGCAGCAGATGGCGGCCCGCGCCGCCGGCGACGAGGAGGCGCAGCCGCTCGACGAGGATTACGTGACGGCGCTCGAATACGGGCTGCCGCCGTGCGGCGGCCTCGGCATCGGCATCGATCGGCTCGTCATGCTGCTGACCGACAGCCCGTCGATCCGCGACGTGATCGCCTTCCCTACCCTGCGGCCGCGGTAACGGTCAGAGGCAGCGGATCGTCCAGACGGTCGTCGTGTCGTAGTCGTCGATGGCGCGATCGATCCCGCCCTTGTGGCTTTCCCGGTTGACGATGCGGTAGCCCTTTGGGCAGAGCCGCTCTGCGAGGCGCCGGTTCGGCGTGTCTGAGCCGCCCGGCACGCCGGGGCTGTCGATCCGGAACGTGCGTTCGTCGATGCGGCTCGCCGACGATTGCGAGCACGCGGCCAGCACCAAGGCAATAAGTATAATCCCCCGACGCATCAGGTATTCGGCCCCCCAGGTCGCCGCCGATTTGCCCCACGCGGCAGCCTAACCGATCTCCATGACCGTCGCCAGAGACGCGCCGGCCGCCGCGGCAATCGCGCAGATGTGTGTTGCGGAACCGCAGAGCCGGTGTTCCGCTGGCTGCGCACGACGGAGGACAGGATGCGGCGCCACGTCAAGATACCGGTATGGCTGGCGGCGGGGGTCGCGCTGCTGGCGTCCGCAATCGCGGCCGAAGCGCGGCAGGCTTGGCCGGCCGCCGCCACCGCGACGCCGCCGGCGGCCGGCGCCCGCATCTGGTTCTACCGCGACTATCAGCCGTCGGTGACCTTGAACTACGCCAACGTCGCGCTGAACGGCTATCCGGTCGGTTCTGTGCCCGCGTATAACGGCGTCCTCTACCGCGACGTGCCGGCCGGCCGCTACCGCGTCTCGGTCGACAGCTTCGGCAGCGACGGCCATCAATCGGCCGATGTCGATCTCGTCCCGGGCCAGCAGCTCTACGTCAAGATCCTGGTGAACGACAGCTGGATCGAATCGGGCGACATGACCTCCTTCCACCGCGATACCTTCGACCTCGCCTTCATGCCGCCCCAAGTCGCGCAAGCCGAAATCGCCAACATCCGGCGGTAGCCAACGTCTTCGCTATATCTTCTCGTCATCGCCGGGCTTGACCCGGCGATGACGGGGCGCGCCAAGATGGCCGGGTCAGGCCCGGCCATGACGAATCTAGTGGGACAATCGTCTAAAAATTCTCCAAGCTCAGCACCTCGGTGTCGTAGTCGTACGCGAAGATTTCGGCGTGGCGGCCCCAGTTGATGACGGTGTCGAGGACGCGCTCCGCCTCCTCTTCCGACAGGTAATCCTCCAGCTCGCGCAGAAAGCGCGCCGCCGGCGCGCGGTGGCCGGGGCGCTCGTCGAGGACGCGGCGGATGTGCACCGCGAGCGGGATGTGCTTGAGCACGGCGTCGGCGAACATCTGCTTGCGCGTCAGCATGTCGGCGTCGGCGTAGGCGCGGCCCGCCGGGGTCAGCTCGATGTCGCCGCCGCTGACATGGGCGAAGCCGAGCAGCTGCAAGGTTTCGAGCAGCGGGAACAGCTCATCCATGTGGAGGTTTTCTTCGTCGGCGAGGTGCGGCAGGTCGGCGCGGCCGCCGTAGGTGGGTTCGGTCAGCCGCTCTATCAGGCCCGACAATTGCTGCACCGCCGCGTCCGGCAGGCGATAGCCGATGCCGATCTGGTCCGGCTTGGCGCCGCGCCGCCCATCGCGGCCGGGAACCGTGGTCAGCAACGTGTAGACGTGGTCGACGGTCTGGCGGAAGCCGGGGCTGTCCCATACCCGCGGCCGCGGCGCGGCGATCGGCACCTCGGCGCTGATGCGGCCGGGGTCGCTGCTGAAAATGAGGATGCGGTCGGCCATCTCGACCGCCTCCTCGATGTTGTGCGAGACCATGACGATGCCCTTGGTCGGAATGCGCTTTTCCATCCACAGGTCGAGCAGGTCGTTGCGCAGGGTCTCGGCGGTCAGCACGTCGAGGGCGGAGAACGGTTCGTCGAGGATCAGGATGTCGGGGTTGACGACGAGCGCGCGCGCGAAGCCGACGCGCTGGCGCATGCCGCCCGACAATTCCTTGGGGTAGGCGTTCTCGAAGCCGTCGAGGCCGATCAGGTCGATCGCATCGACGGCGCGACGGCGCCGCTCGGCGGCGGAAATGCCCTGCGCTTCGAGGCCAAGCTCGACATTGCCGAGCACGGTCAGCCACGGGAACAAGGCGAAGGTCTGGAACACCATCGAGACGCCCTGCACCGGCTCGGTCACCTTGCGGCCGCGGTATTCCACGGTTCCCGAACTGGCCGGGATCAGCCCGGCGAGGATGCGCAGAAAGGTCGATTTGCCCGAGCCCGACTTGCCGAGGATCGCGACGAGTTCGCCCTCGCGCAGCGAGAAATCGACGCGGTCGAGCACGAGCCGGCCGATATGGTCGGGGGTGCGGTAGGTCTTGCACACCGCCGTCGCGCGCAGCAGCGGCGGCGCGGCGCTCGCCGCGGCGCGCGGCGCAGTCTCGATCGCGACATCGCTCATTCGCCACCCCGGTCAGTCGAGCCGCAGCCGCTCGGCCGCAAGATCGTAAAGCCGCCGCCACAAGAGCCGGTTGAACAGCAGCACATAGAGGCACAACACGGCGATTCCGAGGGCGATCCGCGGCCCGTCGCCTTCCGCCGTGTATTGCGCGATATAGGCGCCGATGCCGGTGGCGCGCAACCTCGTCGGCCCCCACTGCACGACCTCGGCGACGATGCTGGCGTTCCACGAACCGCCGGCGGCGGTGACGGCGCCGGTGACGTAGGCCGGAAAGATCGCCGGCAGGATCACGCGGCGCCACCACAGCCAGCGGCGCACGCCGAGATTGCTCGCCGCCAGCCGCAACTCCGCCGGCAGCGCCGTCGTGCCGGCGATGACGTTGAACAGGATGTACCACTGCGTCCCCAGGATCATCAGCGGGCTGAGCCAGATCTCCGGGTTCAGCGCGAAGTGCAGGATCAGGACCACCGCCACCGGAAAGAACAGGTTGGCCGGGAACGCCGCGAGAAACTGCACGATCGGCTGCACCCGGTCGGCGAGCCGCGGACGCAGCCCGATCCATGCGCCGATCGGCACCCATACCAGCGAGGCGATGGCGATCAGCACCAGCACCCGCGCCGCGGTCAGGAGGCCGAGCAGGAACACCCAGCCGATCTCATGCAGACCGATGCTGGCGCGGATGAAGGCCACGATCCAGTAGAGCCCGCCGCCGGCCGCCGCGAGCAATATCAGGTCGTAGGCGTATTCCGCCCACGGCGCCGGCGGCTTCGGCTCGCCGCGCGGCATTCGGCGGCGGACGATGCCGGTGATTACGGCATCGACGGCGCGGTTCAGCGCCAGCACGCCCTCTTGCAGCAGGTCGAAGACGCGCGCCCGCTGCATGACGATGAGCGACCACGGCCGCGCGTTGTCCTCGTCGGGAGCGGAGTCGTTGCGAAACTTGCGCGACCATGCCAGGAGCGGACGGAACAGCAGCTGATCGTAGAGCAGGATCACGACCAGCATGATCAGCACGGCGTAGCCGATGGCGCCGAGATTCTTCTGATCGATGGCGGTGGCGATGTACGAACCGACCCCCGGCAGCAGGATCGTCTGCCCTGAAACGGTAATCGCTTCGGACGCGACGACGAAGAACCAGCCGCCCGACACCGACATCATCATGTTCCAGACGAGCGACGGGATCGCGTGCGGCACTTCCAGCCGCCAGAAACGCTGCCACGGCGACAGGTGGTACATGCGCGCCGCCTCGATCAGCTCGGCCGGCACGGTGCGCAGCGACTGGTAGACGCTGAACGTCATGTTCCAGGCCTGCGAGGTGAAGATCGCGAAGATCGCGGCGCATTCGACCCCGAGCAGGCGGCCGGGAAACAGCGCGATGAAGCCGGTGACGGTGATCGACAGAAAACCGAGGATCGGCACCGACTGCAGAATGTCGAGCACCGGGATCAGGATCTTTTCGGCCTGCCGGTTCTTTGCCGCGAGGGCGGCGTAGGCGAGAGAGAAGACTAGCGAGGCGACGAGCGCCGCGGCCATGCGCAGCACCGTGCGCAGCGCGTAGGCCGGCAGGCGCCACGGGTCGAGGTCGATCGGCAATACTTCGCCGACGTGGTAGCGCTGGCTCATCGCCAGCCCGCCCCAGGCGAGCAGTGCGATCGTGCCGAACACCATCGGCAGCGCCACGAGATCCCAATAATTGGGACGCAGCCGCGACGGCCAAGCGACGAGGGGCAAGCCCCAACGCTGTTCCATGACCCCCTGCGCCGACGGTTGTATGACGGCGGGGAGCGGCCGATTCGCGCCCCGCGGGCGTACCTCTAGCCCAGATGAGAGGAAGCCGCGACTCGATTTTGCACCGCCGCCGGCCCCTGAACGCGGCATCCGGAGCGGTTGCAAGGGCGGCCAAAACCGCCATTATCGCGCCGGCGCAGGGGACGCGGAGACCGCCCGTTGAGCATGATCGATCTCGCCCGTCTGGAGGCCGCGCCGCTGCAGCGCGAGCCGTTCGAGTTCGTCGTCGTC
>Ga0209810_1002017_pt1 | contig 26458 bp, 15 predicted proteins | sample Coa_R1_7_FD_187159 | JGI IMG/M metagenome (GOLD analysis project Ga0209810, IMG submission 187159) | Surface soil microbial communities from Centralia Pennsylvania, which are recovering from an underground coalmine fire - Coalmine... | ecosystem: Environmental > Terrestrial > Soil > Unclassified... | reverse complement strand
TAGTTATTGGTGGAGGCCCTGCCGGTTCGACGGTGGCTACCCTGCTTGCTCGTGAGGGCATCGATGTCACGCTGGTGGAGCGCGACCAGTTTCCGCGCTACCATATCGGCGAGTCGCTGCTGCCCTCGTGCCTGGAAATTCTGGATATGATCGGCGCGCGTGAGAAGGTCGAGTCCTACGGTTTCCAGCGCAAGGATGGCGGCTACTTCGACTGGGGCCTGGATTCATGGATTTTGAATTTCGATCAGCTGCGCCACCCCTACAGCTTTCAGGTGATTCGGGCCGAGTTCGACCACCTGCTGCTGGAGCATGCAAAGAGCCAGGGGGTCAAGGTCTTTGAAAACACCGAAGTGCGCAGCCTGACCTTCGATGGCGAACGACCGACGAGCGCGGCATGGGTACAGAAGACGGCTGATGGCGGCCAGGAGAGCGGGGAAATCTCCTTCGATTACCTGGTGGATGCCTCCGGGCGCGCGGGCGTCATGGCGATGCGCTACCTGAAGAACCGCCATTATCACGAGGCGTTCCAGAATGTCGCTGTCTGGGGCTACTGGAAGGGGGCCGGGCGCATGGAATTCGCGCCTAATGGCGCCATTGCCGTCGGCTCCGTGCCGGATGGCTGGCTCTGGGGCATCCCTCTGCACGACGGCACCATGAGCGTCGGGCTGGTGCTGCATAAAACCACGTTCAAAGAGAAACGCGAGCAGGGCGCCGACCTGATGAAGATTTACATGGATGCCATCAACGAATGCCCGCTGATCCTCAATCTGGTGAAAACGGGCGAGCTGGTCTCAACGGAGATCAAGGCGGAGCAGGATTATTCGTACATTGCCGACAGAATTGCCGGGCCGGGCTACTTCCTGGCGGGCGACGCGGCCTGCTTTATTGACCCCCTGCTTTCCACCGGCGTCCATCTGGCGACGCACGGCGCGATGCTGGCGGCGGCCAGTATCGCCAGCCTGGTTCATGGCGAGGTTTCGCCGGAGCAGGCCATCGGCTTCTACGAAGAGAGTTATCGCCACGCTTACCTGCGCCTGATGGTCATTGTCTCCGGCCTCTACCAGCAGTACAACGGCCAGGAGTCGTACTTCTGGAAGGCGCAGCAGTTGACGCACAACGACTACAGCAATAGCGAGCAGTTGATCGATGCCTTCACCTACGTGGTTTCTGGCATCGAGGATCTGAACGACGCGGTAGCCGGGAACACGAACCTGATGGACATGGCGAACAAGCTGACCTCGGAAGAGGCGGCTCGTGCTGCTGCGATGTACCAGATCTACAACAAAGTCTTCCTGCGCTCTTCCACGTCGGCCAATACTGCTATCAACGGCATGTACGTTGCCACCAGCCCGCATCTGAGACTGGCTTTCTCGCACGAAAGCGACCGCGAAACTGCGCAGATGCAGGCATAACGAGCAACCTCGCCAACCCGCGTATGCGGGTTGGCGGGGTATGGCGCGCCCATATTGCTCACAAAAATTGCGTATTGCCAGTTGAGTAACTCTATCATATAATTGCGTCACGGAAAAGTAGCCCAACCATTTCGTCTTGATCATGTTCAGGACCTGGTTAGTATTCTCAGAAGAGAGAAGAGGAGATGGCGTGTGAACGGAGCAGCAAATGGGCCAGGAATGGTCTCAATCAGCTTTATCAGCGGGCCGCTGGCTGGAAAAACCTATTCCATTACCAGGCCGGTTACGACGATTGGCCGGGGTACAAACAACGATATCGTCATCGAGAACGACCTGAAGGTCTCGCGTAACCACGCCAGACTGATCTACAACAACGGAATGTGGACGATTGAGAAACTTGCTCCCCAGAATATCGTCACCGTCAACCAGCAGAAAGTGGAGCAGGCAGTTATTCAAGATAACACGACCGTTGGGTTGGGAGATAACACCTCGTTTCTCTTCCAGGTGCGCGTAGATGCGTCCCAGCGCGTGGGGGCGGGGCCGATTTCAGCGCCGGGCCTTCCACCGACCTACAACCCGACCGTGCCGCAGGAGCCTTTCCCGGCGCCTCGTCCACCTCAGCCGATGCCAACGCCCGCGCAACCGCTCTCACCACCACAGGGGATACCGATAAGCGGACAGGTGCGCAACGTATTTTCCCCGCCACAGCCATCATTCTCCTTCACGGCCCCATTGCAGGGCGGCATGATGGCGGCGCCGGGAGAGACGGTGATCGCGCCGCGCCAGGCAACCGGCGTCCCAAGTATCGAGGTGAGCAGCAACCTGCACGGCTTCCGGCAAAGCTTCCCGCTTGATAAGCCGGTCATCAGCATCGGGCGTGATGCCAGTAATGATATCGTCATCAATGACCGCATCGTTTCCGGCCGCCACCTGCAAATTGTGCGGCAGGGAAGCCAGTATTTCATCGTCCACCCGCACCCGGATCGCCAGCAGACGCTCAACGGCCTGCTCTATCAGGGGCGCAAGATTCGCGGCGATGAGACCTACCGGCAGCCGCTGCGGCGCGGCGACATCTACCGTATCGGTGACGAGAATGGCACGCTGATCACCCTGACCTTCAACGACGGCACCGGCATTCAGGAAGAATATGTGCCGCCGGTGCAGCCCATTCGCCTGGATATGCCCGAACTGACTATCGGGCGCCGACCGGATAATATGGTGGTCTTGAACCACCCGCAGGTATCGGGGCATCATGCAAAGCTGGTGCGCGAAGGCGCAACCTATCGCATCCTGGACCTGAACAGTACCAACCATGTCTACGTCAACTCCGCGATTGCCAGCAACCAGTTGCTCAAGACAGGCGACGAGATTCGCATCGGCCCCTACCGCCTGATCTACGAAGGCAACCAGCTGACGCAGTACGATGAGTCCAATTTCATTCGCATCGATGCGCTGCATCTGAGGAAGTTTGGCAATAACAACGTTACCCTGCTCAACGACATCACGATTGCCGTGCCGCCGCGCAAGTTTGTCGCCCTCGTCGGCGGCTCCGGCGCGGGCAAATCGACGCTGATGGATGCTCTCAACGGCCTGCGCCCGGCGCAGCAGGGGCAGGTTCTCTACAACGGGCAGGACTACTATAAGAACCTGGCCGCCTTCAGCACGCAACTGGGCTATGTCCCTCAGGATGACATCGTTCACCGCGACCTGACCGTCGAGCGCGCCCTCTTCTACGCCGCCAAAATGCGCCTGCCCAGTGACTATACCAATGAGCAGATCGAGCAGCGCATCAAAGAGGTGCTGGAAGAGGTAGACCTGACACGGCGGCGCAAACTGCTGGTCAAGAAGCTCTCCGGCGGGCAGCGCAAGCGCGTCTCCATCGCCCTGGAACTGCTGGCCAACCCCAGCGTCTTCTTCCTCGACGAGCCAACCTCCGGCCTCGACCCTGGCCTGGATCGCAAGATGATGTTTCTGCTGCGCAATCTGGCCGATCGCGGGCATACCATTGTGCTGGTCACGCACGCCACCAACAACATCAACTCCTGCGATTATGTCTGCTTCCTCTGCGCCGGCGGCAAGCTGGCCTACTTCGGCCCGCCCGAACAGGCCAAAACCTACTTCGGCAAGAATGATTTCGCCGAAATCTACAGCAGTCTGGAGCCGACCGAGGAGAATCCGAATATTCCTGATGAGGCAGAGGCGCGCTTCCGTGCCTCCCCGGAATACCAGGAGTACGTGGTCAAGCCGTTGCGCGAAGGCCCGGCCGGCGCAGGCGGGCCAAACGGGGCCAGGCCAGCCGTCCAGCAGCTCAAACGCCCCAAGCGCGGCAATCCGTTCAAGCAGTTTGCCCTGCTCTCACAGCGCAACCTTGAACTGCTCTTCAATGACCGCGCCAACCTGATCATCCTGCTTTTGCAGGCGCCGTTGATCGCCCTGCTGCTCATGCTGCTCATCCGCTCGCAGGTGGGCGTCGGCATCTTCGATGCCAACAACGTTGTGCAGTGCGCGCCGCGCATCACCACCACGCTCGTAAAATCGCCCACCGGCTTCGTCGGCCTCACCAGCAATGTCGGGAACAACCAGACGGTGGACTGTAACCAGATCAAACATTACCTGCAAACCGACCCTGTAGGCAAGCAGTATGTGACGGCCAAAGGCAAGGGTAAAACCGTCAACGACGCCTTGCAGGACTTCATCGTGCTGGGTAACAGCATCAATGCTGAGCGCGCCCTCTTCATTATCGCCTTCGTCGCAGTTCTCTTCGGCTGTATCAACGGCACGCGCGAGGTCGTCAAGGAAGCCGCCATTTACCGGCGCGAGCGCACGGTGAACCTGGGTATCGTTCCCTACATCCTCTCGAAAATCTTGATCCTGGGCGTGCTGGCTCTCTTCCAGAGCGCCATGCTCCTGATCATCGTGCAACTGTTCGAACCGCTGCACCAGGGTATCCTGTTACCTGTCATCCTGGAGACCTACATCACGCTCGCGCTGACGGCGCTGGCGGGCCTGATGATTGGTCTGACCGCCTCCGCCTTCGCCGCCAACGAGGACAGCGCCAACAGCCTGCTGCCCTTCCTGCTCATCCCGCAGGTGGTCTTCGCCGGCGTGGAAATCCCCTTGAAGAATCTGCCCTTGCAGATTCCGGCGACCGTTTTCCCCACACGCTGGGCGATGGCAGCCCTCGGCTCCTCCATCGGCCTGCACAGCGATAAACTGGGCGGTGACAGCCTGTTCAACAGTGACCCGACCTATCACGGCACGTTGTTCTCGATCTACAGCCAGACCGATGCCGGCCACCGTCTGCTGCTGGCATGGGGCGCGCTACTGGCGCTCATTATCATCCTCAGCATCCTGATGGGTATTGGCCTGAAACGCAAGGATGCCCGCTCATGAAGCTAAGATAAACTCTCGCAGGCGCCGATTCCATCGGCGCCTGCGGGATTTCGTTACTGCCCGGCGTTTTTGCCCTCCTCGTCCCTCTGTCCCTGTACATTGTCCTCTGAATCCATTCAATTGTCCGGGTGTGTCATCCCTGAACCCATTAAGACAGTGTGAGCAAGCTCATAGAGCAGGTGCGTAGTTTTACTGAGCAGATATGTGAGTAAGCTCATAGAGAATTTTTTCCCTTCCTGCCATACTAAAAGAGAAGTTGTGAAGCGTTGAACCACTGGAAAATACAGAACAGGGGTTTCTCGGAGAGGAGGAGAATATGTACCGACGAGTAGTGATTACAGGGATGGGGGTAATAGCGCCGAACGGTATCGGCAAAGAAAACTTCTGGGATGCCTGCATTTCTGGCCGTTCGGGCGTGCGCCGCATTACCCGTTTCGATGCCAGCAATCTGCCATCGCAAATTGCAGGAGAAGTCGCGGATTTTGACCCTCTGGCTCTGGGAGTAACAGAGAAAGAATGCGTCTACCTCGATCGCGCAACGCAGTTTTCCATTGCCTCGGCAAATATGGCGCTGGAAGACGCGGGACTGATGGACAGGCTTAGCGAGGAAGAGCGGGAGCGCACCGGCGTCTTTATGGGATCGGCGATGGCGGGCGTGGATGAACTGGAACGGACCTGGCTGAGGTTGACGGAGAGCGGCAATCATCCTCCCCGGGAAACGAAGGAACGGGAAGCCCTCATCCCCACGCGCATGATGACGCACACCTACGCAGCAATGATCGCTGTCCACCACCAGTTGTACGGCCCATGCAACTCGCTGGCGACTGCCTGCGCTGCCGGCGGGGATGCCATCGGAGAGGCATTCTGGGCTATTCAGGAGGGGCGCGCGGACAGGATGCTGGCAGGTGGGGCCGACTCCGCCATCTCCCCGGTGGGCATGAATGTCTTCGCCATCCTCGGCGCGCTCAGCACCCGCAACGAGGAGCCGCAGCGGGCCTCACGCCCCTATGACGCGCTGCGCGACGGGTTCGTGATGGCCGAGGGCGCGGCTGTGCTGCTGCTGGAGGAACGCGAGCAGGCGCTGGCGCGCAACGCACACATCTACGCGGAGATCCTCGGCTTCAGTTCGAACATCAATGCGCATCACATGACCGCTCCGCCGCCTGATGGCACGCCTTTGCAGCGATTGTTGCTCCAGGCCCTGCGCAAGTCGGGGGTGAAAGACGAGCAACTCGACTATATCAATTCGCATGGCAGCTCGACCCCTCCTAACGAAGTGGCGGAGACGGCGGCATACAAGGCCATTTTCGGCGAACTGGCCTATCGCATCCCTATCAGCGCGACCAAATCATTGATCGGCCATGCGCAGGGAGCCTCAAGCGCGCTTGAAGCAGCTATCACCGCCCTGACCTTAGAACGCCAGGTGATTCACCCGACGATCAATCAGGAACAACCCGACCCGCGCTGCGATCTCGATTATGTACCAAACGTGGCGCGCCGTGCCACCGTCAATGTGGCGCTGACGCACTCCAGTGGGTTCGGAGGCGTCAACAGCGCCCTCGTGCTGGCACGCCCTGACTGGCTTGACAGGGAAAAGTAGACGCTGAATGCGTACAAGAGGAAGAAAGAGGGTGAGATCATCATGACAAGGTATAGAGAGCGGCGAGTTGTCATCACTGGCATCGGTGTGATCGCGTCGGGCGGCATCGGGCAGCAGGCTTTCTGGGAAACCATCAGCAACGGCCTCTCAAGCATCGTGCCGATCCAGCGTTTTCCCACCGAAGACTTGCCCATCAGGGTGGCAGGAGAAATTAGCGGCTTTGTGGCGACAAACTACATCGAGCGCAAGCTTATCAATCGCACGGACCGTACAACGCAATTTACGTTGATTGCGACGCAGGAGGCGGTGCAGGACGCGCAACTGGTTCTGGAAGAGGAGGCTATGGAACGAGTCGGGGCGGTGATTGGCTGCGCTCTTGGCGGCAACGAGTACGTGTTGCAGCAATTCCGCGCCATGTACACACGCGGGCCGCGCGCCATGAGCGCCTACACAGCCATCGCGGGCCTGCAGGTCGCGAACGTGGGGCAGGTCTCCATCCGTCACGGCGCTCTGGGATACAGTAAAACGGCGATTCACGATATTGTCGGGGGCCTGGATGCTCTGGGCATGGCCTACCGCGCCATCCAGCGTGGGGAGGCCGAAGTCCTCATCGCCGGAGGATGTGATGGCCCTATCGAGCCAACCGTCCTGCTGAGCATTGCCCACAGCGATCAGTGCGCCCTGGGCGACGATGTACGCGCCTACCGACCCTTTGATCGCCGCGCCAGCGGCATGCTGCTGGCCGAGGGAGCCGGGCTGTGCATCCTGGAAGATTACGATCACGCGCGGCGGCGAGGCGCGCGCATCTATGGAGAGATTGTCGCTCACAGCCAGACCAATGACGCTCATGGCATGACGATCCCTTCGGCCAGCGGCAAGCAGTACGCCAGGGCCATCCAACTCGCGCTCGAAGAGGGCGAGCTATTGCCGCAGGAGATCGCCTACTTCAGCGCCGATGGCCGCGCCCTTCCCACGTCGGACGCAGGCGAAGCGGAGGCATTGCATATGGTCTTCGGCTCCCAGTGCGGGCGGATTCCTGTCAGCGTGCCGCGCACGACCACCGGCCACGCCTATGCCGCCGCCGGCCCGCTGGACGCCATTACCGCTCTGCTGGCCCTGCAACAGCAACTCATCCCCCCCACCATCAACTGCGAGCAACTCGACCCGGCCTACGGGCTGAACCTGGTGCGCGACCAGGCCCGCCCAACCAGCGGCTCTGCCGTCCTGCTTGGCGGTCGCTCCACCGGCGGCTCCAATGTCGTACTGGCGATCAGGAAAGTCGAGTAAGTTGCACCCGGCAGGCCAGCGGCGCCGCAGAGCCACCCTCGGCCACCGCGACCGCTGGCCTACCGGGGCAGAGCCTCCCGCGTTCGTTACTGTTCCACCAGCAAAACAATCTTGCCGGTAACGCGGCGCCGCATCATGTCGGTGAGGGCATCGGCGGCGCGGGTGAGCGGGTAGGTGGCGGAGATGTGCGGCCTGATCTTGCCTGCTGAGAACAGGGTCAGCAACTGGCGAATATTCTCCTGGTTGTGCTGCGGCTCGCGTTCCGTGAAGGAACCCCAGAAGACGCCGACGATGGAGCAGCCTTTGAGCAGCGCCAGGTTGAGCGGGATGCGCGGAATCTCGCCTGCCGCGAAGCCGATCACCAGGAAGCGCCCGTTCCAGGCGATGCCGCGCAGCGCCGCCTCGGAGTATGGTCCGCCAACAGGGTCGAAGATCACATCGACCCCCTTGCTGCCACCAAGCTGCTTTACGCGCTCTTTCAGGTCGTGCGTGCCGTAGTTGATAAGTTCGTCCGCGCCGTTCTGCCTGCACACCTCAAGCTTCTCGTCACTGGAAGCGGCGGCGATGACGTGCGCGCCCAGTGCCTTGCCAAGCTGGATGGCCGCGAGGCCCACACCGCCAGCCGCGCCCAGCACCAGCAGCTTCTCGCCCTCCGCCAGTCGCGCCCGATCTTTGAGCGCGTGGTAGGCGGTGCCATAGGTCAAAATAAAGGCGGAAGCGGTGGCAAAATCCATGCTATCGGGTATGGGAATCAATCGGTTCGCGTCGACGACGACCTCTTCAGCAAAGCCGCCGGAGCCGGTAAAAGCGATCACGCGCTGGCCCACCTGCACGCGCCCGCTATCCACGCCCTCACCAACCTCTTTGACGATGCCCGCGACCTCGCTGCCCGGCGAGAACGGCATCGGCGGCTGCATCTGGTACTTGCCCTGAATAATCAGGGCGTCGGGAAAATTCACGCCGCACGCCTTGACCGCGATCACTACCTGCCCCCTGCCTGCCCTCAACGGCTCAACTTCCTCAATTACCAGGCTCTCCGGTGGCCCATACGCCTTGCATAACACAGCCTTCATTGCTTTCCTCCTGATTGTGAACACACGTTGTTGTTGCCTCCAGTGTAGCACTTACAGGCCCGCAATCTCAACGGAGCCAGCCTGTCATCCCGAGCGAAGTGAAGGACGATTCTCATAACACAGCCGTGCTGACTTGCGTTCATACTCCTCCTTTCTGCGCAATGATCAGCCTGTTTGTCGTATTATAATAGCATGTTGTATTGTCACCGGTGGCGAGAGGAGTATTTCATGTCGAATTTGAGCCATATGAGAGAGCGAGAGCAGTTGATACGGGCCGGGCATGCGCTGGCGCGGGCGGGAGTGATGTCGCACAGCGGGCATGGCAATATGAGCGTGCGCCTGCCGGAGAATCGCATTTTGCTGACGGCGCATGGCATCATCACCGATTTGCAGCCGGAGCAGTTCGCCATCGTCACCTTCGATGGTGATGTGGTGGATGGCTCGCTTGACCCGATCACGCACGAGATTGTCACGATGCACACCTGCGTCTACCAGAGGCGACCGGAGATTGGCTCCGTCATCCACACGCACTCGCCGCACGTCACCAGCTTCGCGCTGGCGAACAGGCCGTTGCCCTGTGCCTACGAGGCCTTGCTGCGCTTCGGCATTACCGAGGACATTCCCGTCGCCGACTGGGCGCCGCGCGGCTCGCCCGAATCGGTGGGCAACATCATCAAAGAGCTTGAGCGGCACCCGAGCGCCAACGCTGTGCTGCTCGGCAATCACGGGCTGCTGGCCTTGGCCGGGGACGCAATGGCGACCGCGCTGCTGATCGTGGCGATGGAAGAGGCGGCGGAGATGACGCTGGAAGCCGACCTGCTGGGCGGCGCGAAGCCCTTCCCGCCGGACGCGCTCGACAAAGTGCGCCAGCACATGCGCCAGTTCCATTCCTGACCAATCATTTAACCTGCCGCTCGCAGTGATGGGCGGGCCAGGATGAGGGCGGTGCCGGATGCGCTCGCTCTGGAGACGCGCAACAGGACGCGACCGCCGGGGTCGATGTAGGCGGCGGGATTGGAGACGGCAAAGGTGTCCTGGCTGGCCGAAGGGATGGTGTCCCACGTGCCGCTCTGCCAGTTGTAGAGGCTGGCCTGCACGTTGTTGGCGTTTGAAAGCTGCTTTGTGGCGCTGTTGAGTCGGTTTGGCACGGTAATCACCAGGCCGTTTGTCGCGACAGAAGCGGCAGGGAGCGCAAACTCAAAGGTCAGGTTGCCGGTGGTCGCGCTATAGACCGAGGGCAGCACGGCCTGCACGTCGCTGCCCTGCGCGCCGATAAGCTGGCCGCTCAGGTAGTCGGGCGGGATACGCGCGGGCGTGGCGAAGGCGATGTCGAGCGGCATTTCGATGAAGTTATCGTGGAAGCCCTGCGGGCTGCTGCCGTTGATGCTCACGTGATCCTGCCCGTCCAGCGGCGTGCTGGCCCAGGCGATGAGCGTGGCGGTCGTTCCCGTTGCCAGCAGGGGATCGCTGCCATTTGTCGGCTGCGTGCCGGGCTGGATGACGTTGGGCGTCACCACCATCTGTTTGCTGATAAAGGCTCTGGTGCTGCATGGCACAGGGCAGGATGGCAGGGAGAAACCGGCGCCGCTCAGCGCCGCCAGCAGCGCCATATGCCGCTGGAAATCTCCCTGTGGCTGCCCACCCTGGCTGTAGGGGAAATACGGGGTTGATAGCCCGTTGCTGGCGGCAATCTGATCGGCCAGCGTGTCGGCGCCGCCGCCCTGCACGGTTGCATTCACCTGCAACACGCTTCCGGCGGCGAGGCTGCCGACGGAAATGAAGCCGTGCGGCAGCAAGATATAGACATCACTGAGCGAGGCTGGCAGGGTGTTGCGCAGCGTGCCGACCAGCGTGTTATTGCGCAGGGCCAGCGAGGCCGAGATGCTGCCGGGTAATTGACGATCCTGCTCTGCTACCATTGGCTGGAAGGCCCAGGGGCCGCGCTGGAGCAGTGCGATGGTGGTATCTCCCGCTCCCTGTGTGGTCGGAGTGATGACGGATGGCGGTTCGCTGTCCGAAAGGAATGGGTCGGGCGTGGAGAGCAGGTCGGCGACGGGCTGCGCCAGCGTGTTGCCGCCAGGGATCTGCACGCGATAGTCGCCTGCGGCGGGGACAAAGACCCCCATATAGGTTGTAATGTGCGCCGACGAGCCGCCGGCGTTCACCTGAATGAGGGAGATCGAGTTATCGACCAGCGAGGTGCCGCGTTCGTAGCTGGCAAGGCCATAGGAGAGCAGCGAGAAGACGACGACGCTGGCCAGCGCGACGCGCCATCCCCAGCGCGCGTACTTTTTGTTGCGTAGCAGCAGGATGCAGACGGGGCCGAGGATGAGCAGATATGTGACCAGCAGCAGACCGATCGTCCACAGGGCCAGCCGCGTGTCGGGATAGAGCATCTGGAGAACGCCGCCGCGCGTGAGCCACTGCGCCGGGCCGGTGGGATACATGATGGCCGTGTTGGAGATGAGCAGGCGGTCGGCCAGGGCGCGGAAGAGCAGGTCGCGCCAGAGCGTGCCGGTGGAGGGCCAGCCGGGGAATGGTCCGCTCGCCGGATCAAAGGCCAGGTAATAAATGATGCCCTGCCCTGCCCGCGCCTGTACGATTAGCGGATTGCCGCCGGATGACAGAATAGTTTCGCTGTCAAACGCTGCCGTGCCGGAGCGTAGCGTCGCCGTACTGATGGGAATGGCGGTTCGCAGCGTCGTTGGCAGAGGCTTCTGTCCGCTCTGCGGCGCGTCCTCGCTGCCAACGGGCAAAAGCGGCGTACTGGCCGGGAGCGTGGCGCTGCCGCTGACGACGACGGGTAGCAGCGCAGGCGGCAGATGCCCAAGCGTGCGCTGCCAGTCCGAGCCACCCACCTCGATCAGAATGCCGCCCTGATTGACCCATGTTTGCAGGGCCAACAGTTGTCGCGCGCTCAGCGTGCTGCTGTCAAAATCGTCGAGGATAAGCACATCGAAGTTTTGCAGCACCGCCGCCCCTGTCGGCATCGAGCTGGCATCGAGGGCGGTCAGCGTGGGCGAGTCGAACTGGTTGGGCAGCGAGACGGCGTTGAGCGGGTCAAAGCCGGTCTGTTCATCGGAGAAGAGGCCAAGAAAGAGGTCGCCGGGCTTGAGCGTGAAGACCGGCGAGGTCTGGCTCGTCACCGTCTTGCCATGCTGGTCGCGCAGCGTGGCGATGATGCCGCGCGGCAGGGTCGGGCTGAGGGCATAGGGAACCGAGAGATCGATCTGCTGTTGCGTCCCCCGCGCCAGCATCACCGGCTCCTCAAAACTCCATGGCGAGACATCGGTGATCCTCGCCCCGAAGCCGGGCGGGCTGCTATAGACCTGCACCGATAGCGTACCGCGAAAACTCGCTCCCTCGCTGCTCACCTGCACCTGCACGGGTATCCAGTACCCCACCTTCGTCGTTCCATCCAGATTCACCTGCAATTGCAGCGTTGGCTCGCTTCCCGTTACACCTTTTACGTATGTACTCTGCGAGGCTGCGAATGCCCGCGTTGGAAAAAATAGCAAGAGGGCGGTGAGCAAAAGCAAGGATAGCAAAGGTTTCTTCCACCCATCCCCCAGGCCAGCCGCCGCCCGCAGGCCAGCCACTGCCCGCAGGCCAGCCGCCCGCAAGCCAGCCACTGCCCGCAGGCCAGCCGCCCGCAGGCCACCCGCAAGGGGTGGCCCTACTATATACGTGGCCGCCACCGTTCCCGCGCCATCGCTCGCCGCGCGAGCGGTGGCATCGTGTATAGTAGGGGTACCCCTTGCGGGTACCCTGATGTGGAATACCCTGTTGTGGGATACCCTGATGTGGGATACCCTGACGTGGAATACCCTGATGTGGGATACCCTGTGGGCTGTTTTATCGGGAAAACATATAGAGCGGAAATAACGCATTTTCAGCCTCTTTTACCTCATTGATTGTTCTGTCAGCCTGCCTCGACGGGCTGCTTTTGCGGCGACAGCAGCGGCGTTGCCGGACGGTGGGAGCCGCGTTTCATCTCTTTGAGCAGGGCTTTGACGTAGGGTTCGTAGTCGACCTGCATGGTGTGGCGCGGCGAGTTGCCGTAGCGTTTGCGCATCTGCTCGCGCTCGCGTTTGATGTCCGCCAGCAGTTCGGCCTGTGAGGGCAGGGCGTACTTGCCGAGCAGGTATCTGCTGACCCAGATGCTCTGCCACTCGGCCAGGGGCATGATAGCTCCCAGCGGCTGCAGGAGACCGATGAAGAAGAGGTCACGATACTGCGGATGGAAGACGCGGCGGAAAAGCGGCAACTCGTTCTCTCTGGCCTCGATGACCGACGGATCGAAGAAGGGGAACGTGACCTTGTAGCCGGTGCAGTAGATGATGTCGTCGATTTGCTCGCGGCTGCCATCGGTGAAGATCACGCCATCGCCGTCAAGCTGACGGATGTTGGGCTTGACTTTGACGCGGCCATGCACGATACGGGTCAGGATGTCGGAACTGACCGTCGGGTGGGCCTGGAGTATCTGGTGGTCGGGTTCGGGCAGGCCGTAAGTGGTGAGCTTGCCAACCTGCAGGCGCACCAGCACGCCATAGATGCGGCGCTGCCACTCGAAAGGGATGGGGATGTTGACCGGCTGGTCAAGAGGTCTGCCGAGCAGGTATTTGGGAATGATGTGGAAGCCGCGCCGCACGGCCAGATAGGTCATGGCAGAGACACGCGAGGTCTCGACAGCAATATCCATCGCCGAATTGCCGAAGCCGAGAACCAGCACGTTCCTGTCTCTGTAGGCGTCCGGTTCGCGGTAGTAGTGGCTGTGGATGACCGTGCCGTCGAAGTGGCCGGGGAACGGCGGCTCCGGCCAGCGCGGGTCCCAGTGATGCCCGTTAGCGACGAGCAAGGCGCGGTAGCGTTTCACCGTGCCATCCTGCAAGGTGACTTCCCAGCCGCCGCCCTCGAGCGGCGCAGCCTTTGTGACCAGCGTATTGAACTGGATGCAGTGCCTGAACTGGAAGTGATCGACGTAGTTGTTAAAATATTCAAAAATCTGGCTGTGGTGCGGGAAGACCGGGTAGTGGTCGGGCATCGGATAATCTGAATACTGCATGCGCGGCTTCGAGGTGTTGATAAAGAGCGATTTATAGGCGCTGGACATGCCGTTTGGATTGTCATAGGCCCAGTTACCGCCCACGCGGTCACTGGCCTCAAAGCAGTCGAAAGGGATGCCATGTTCTTTCAAGACCTTACAGGCGGCGATGCCCGACGAACCGGCGCCGATAATGCAGACACGATTGGGGGTGGTCGTTTGCATAGAAAATCCTTTCTCCTGTCCTCTCTTATCCTGAGCCGCTCAGGCTGAGCGATGGCTTGCTGAAGAGCAGCAGGCTGCCGGGCTGTTTGCTGGTGACTTGCAGCAAAACGCGCCCATCCGCGCCGATATAGGCCGCTACGTTGTCGGTGGTGAAGCCGCCGTTGGTCAGAGTAATCGCGTCCCATGTCCGGGTCTGCCAGTTATAGAGGCTGGCCTGCGCCTGATCCGGTATCGAGCCTGGCCCCTGCGTCGCCGTCGCTGAAGTGGCAAGCGCGCTCCGCTCGTGTATCGTCACGCTGCCGACGCCGATTGGCGAGATGCCGGGCAGAGCAAACTCGAAAGTTACACTGCCGGTTGTCAGCGAATACACGCCGGGCGTTGTCGTCTCCACATCGCTATCCTGCTGAGCAACGATGGTGCCACTGATGAGGCCGGGCGGGACGTTGAGCCTGCCCGCAAAGTTCAGGGAAAGCGGCGTCTGCACCAGCGTCTCGTGCAAACCGTTCGGCGTGATGCCATTGACGGTGACATCATTCGCGCCATCCAACGGGGACGCGGCCCAGCCGATGAGGGTGGGCGCGCCGTTGAGCAGCAGGGGATCGGTGTCGACGGGCAAGTTGACGTTCGATGGCGTGCCGGGCGGCAACGTGAAGATCGCGCCGTTGCTGACGATAGCCTGCGCCATGCACGGCCCGTTGCAGGGTGGATAAGAGAAGCCCACGCCGGTGAGAGCCTCAAGCAGGGCCAGGTGGCGCTGCTGCTCGTTCTGCGGCTGCCCGGCGCCGCCATAGGGAAAATAGGGCGCTTTCAATCCCGCGCTGCGGGCGAGCGTGTCGGCCAGCGTGCTGCCAGCGCGCGCAGCCTGGATGGCAGCATTCACAGTAATGGTATTCCCGCTTGCCAGATTGCCGAGCGCGACAAAGCCGTGCGGCAGCAGAATGTAGGCGTCGTTCAGGTCTGTATCGAGCGTGTTGCTCAGTGAGCCAACGACGCGATTATTTTGCAGCGAGAGCTGCGCCTGCACGCCGCCAGGGAGCGTGACATCCTGCTGCCCGACGAGCGTATGAAACGACCAGCTATCCCCGTTGGGAAGACGCACCATCACGCCATCTGGCGCAGGGGTGATGGTCACATGAGGATCCTCTTCGGAAAAGACGCTGCTGGATGGATAGGGAACGGGCAGCGCCATCTCTGTGGCGGGCAATTGCACCTGAACATTGCCGCTATCCGGCACAAACAGGCCGTGATAGATCACGCTGTGCGCGATGCTCTGGCCGGAACTGATCTGGCTCAACTGTATGACGGAGAGTGTGTTGTCCTGCAGCGCGCCGCGATGCTGGTAGGCAAAGAGGGCGTAGGAGCAGAGCGAGAAGAGGGCAATCGCCGCCAGCACGATGCGCCAGCGCCACTGTGGCCGTTTCAAACGTCTCACGATTACCACGCCCGCGACGATCAACAGGGCGATATAGAGCAACAGCAGCAACCCGGCCAGCAGGGGCGAGAACACAACGGGCGGTTGCAGCGCCGCCGGCACCCCTTCTTTCGCGAACAGATCGCCGGGGCCGCTGCTGAAAGTCGAGGCGCTGCCGAGCAAGGCCCGGTCGCCGATGACGCGCAGGAGCAGGCTTTGCCAGAACACGGTACTGGCAGGCCAGCTTGCGAAGGCGGGCTGCGCGGGATCAAAGGCCAGGTAACAGATGGTTCCCAGCCCATCACGCGCCTGCACCATCAAAGGCACGCCGCCTGAAGAGAGAATCGTCACGCGGCCAGCCGCGTTTCCCTGTCCTGTAGCGGCCAGCGCGACCGTGCTGGCAGTCAACGCTTGCTGCAATGTATCATTCACCGCCGGGTCGGCTCTGCCATTGCTTTCAAGTTCGGCTGGCAGCAAATGTGTGCCTGGCGCAAGCTGCGTGGTGCCGTTGGCCCGCGCGGCCAGTAGCGGGGCAGGCAGGCTCGCCAGAGTGCGCTGCCAGGTCGCGCCGCCCACCTCAATCAGCGCGCCGCCCTGGTTGACCCAGGCTTGCAGCGCGCGCAGTTGCTCGCCGCTCAATGTGTCGGTCGCGAAATTATCGAGTATCACCACATCGAAGGCCGAGAGAACGGTGATTGAGGTGGGGAATGTCTGCTTATCCAGCGTGGCCACCAGAATAGACGTATCGTGATCTGGCAGTGTGAGGTAGCTGAGCGCATTGAAGCCCGCGCTGTTATCAGAAAGCACGCCCACGAGGATATCGGTCACGCCCGCGTATTCAGGAGAAACTTGCTGCGAGGCGACAGTGCGCCCGTGCGCGTCCACCAGCTTTGCCGTCACGCCAGAGGGATGGTAGGGCGAGCCGACGTAGACGGGAACGGTCAGCGTCATCGTCTTGCGCGCATCGTGGGGCAGCGTCACCGGCTGCGTGAAGCTCCACGGCGAGAGGATGGGCGCGCCCTGGTTGGTGGCCGAGCGCGCGCTAAACGTTTGCAGCGCCAGCGTTCCGCTGAAGCTCGCCCCGCTATTTGTCATCGTCACGCTCACAGGAGTCCAGTAGCCCACGCGATAATAGCCGTCAAAGCCCATATCCAGCGCCAGCGACAGGCCGCTCTCAGGCGCGGCGCGGGAGACAGCGTGCGCGAGCGCGGGAACAGGCGCGATCAGCAGAAGCAGCAGGCACAGCAAAGAGACCGGCCAGAGCAGCCAGGCCACCCGCAAGGAATCGGCCCCATTGGCCTCCCCAGGCCATCTGCAAGAGGTGGCCCCATTGGCCTCCCCAGGCCACCCGCAAGAGGTGGCCCTACTATATACGAGTGGCTTCAGAAGGGACACGAATAGCTGTCGGGGAGAGAAGGGCCGATCCCTTGCGGGCAGCCCGGTTACCCCTGCACCGGCTCGCCATCGCGCACCATTGAGGTCACACATCGCCCGCGCCTTTCCTCTAAATATCGGTCGCACCGGCACCCTGCATCTTAGCTGTTTGCCTGTCCAGCCATCTCTCTCTGCCTGTTATATTACGGAATCAGGAGCGCAAAATCTAACAGCAGGGTTGTTCGGTCGCATTCCATTATAGAGGTTGGGGCATATTTTAGCCAGTGGCAGGAAACGGCAATGAGGAGGATGCTGTAGAGACAGCGCCCTCATTGCCGGTTTCGGTTGGCAAAGTTCATTATCACTGCTATGCGCTGTACCACACGCCCAGCAGGATAGCTGCCATGAGCAGCGTGCCTACGACAAAGCCGAGCAGGGCAAAGGCGGCACAGCCGCCGTGCGGGCGGTCGCCGGATTGCACGTTCTTCGGGTTGCGGGGATCGTAACAGACCGTCTGCGGCGAACCAATCGGGTAATCGCCTGCGATATCGAGCCTGTACGTGCGCGAGGGGTCATCCAGTGGCGAGAAGACGACGCGAGAGTAGGTCTTTCTCCCGGATCGGGTACTGCGCTGGAATGTGCTGACAACCTTTCCCTGTGTCAGCACGCCGCGACGTATCAGACACAGTTGCCGGTAGAAGGTGTAATAGAGCAGAAGCCAGAGGAAGAAGTAGCCCATAAATGACAGGAAGACTGTCCCAATATAATTGCCGACCAGAGTGGCTATGCTATAGCCGTAGTAGACCAGAACGGCGTGGGTGGGGTCTGCCGGATTATACCAGCAGCTATACGTCTGCCCCACATTGTAACTGTCCACCACCGCCTGAGCCTCTTCCTGCGTATCGTATTCCGCATTGGAGGGCGCATCGTAGCCGCTAGCCTCCGCCTGTTGCCCATCGCTTGTATGTACGGTATACTGAAAGTCGGGCGTATAATAACTGCCGGATTTCGTCGAATGATATTCGGTTGTCCCGGATTCGATGGTGCAAAATCCCTGCTGATAGGTTTGATAGACGGTATAGAGATGAAACTGTATCAGGCCGGTCGCCAGCGAGAGGAACACTACAAAGAGAAAGGTCAGGATGCCGACGAGGTAAGGCCGCCTTTTCCGGGTCGGGTATATATCTGGATACAGGTACGGGGCCTCTTGCATATCCATACGTGCCTCCTGACTGCTGATGAACATTGACAACCAGAAAAGGGAATTCGGTTGTCAACTCATCCATCTCCGAGTTTCTATTATACCTGAACGGAAAGCGGAAGAAAATATCCAACCCCTCGTTCTTCTGCCATAGTTATAACGTGAAAGGAGCGGATTTTTTATGTGCCATCAGAGCGAAGATGTGGCCGGATATAGCGTTCCGGCGGAACAACAGCTTGATTTTACCGGTAGCGAGGGGCAGGTCATCCCCGCCTACGCATATGGCTACAGGTCGGGGGAGCCACAGCCGACGGTCATTATTTTGCACGATATTTTCGGCGCAAACACCTTCTACCGCGACATGGGCCAGCGGCTGGCCGAGGCCGGTTTTGCCGCCATCCTGCCCGACCTGTTCGTGCGCCAGGGACCATTGACGAAGCCGTCGCGCGAGGCGGCCTTTGCGCGCGCGGGCCAGCACAGCTTTCCGGTCGCGCTGGAAGATATTCGCGCCATCGTTGACAAATTGAGCAGCGAGGGGCGCAACGTGGGCGTCATCGGCTTCTGCATGGGCGGCACGCTCGCCCTGCTGGCAGACGCGCGTATCCCGCAGCTTAAAGCCGCCGTTGTCTACTACGGCTTCCCGGTCAACAGCCATCCCACGCCCAACCGGCCCTTCAACCCCATCGATGAGGTCGACCGGTTGCATGCCCCCATCCTCGGCTTCTTCGGCGAGGAAGACAGCGGCGTCGGCCCCGACAACGTGCGCGCCTATGAAGCGGCGGCGCGGCAGGCTGGAAAAGCCATCGATGTCACTATCTACCCCGCTGTCGGTCACGGCTTCCTGACCTTTGCGTCAGAAGGGCCAGCCGCACAGCCGAGCCAGCAGAGCTGGGCAAGAGCGATACAGTTCCTTAAAGAGCGTCTGGGATAATCTTACCGGGGATTGGAATAGCCGAAAGGAAAGACAGCATGCAGGAAATGATCGCTCGCGGCCCGGTAGCACGCTGAGGACAGCGTAGAGATCTCCTATTCGCCCCTCTCTTTACTGCCGGTTGCCTGTAGCCCGAAACTGGCCCGTGAGGGCAGCATTGCCCCCAGCGCGATCAGCACGAGGCTGGCGAGTGCGACGGGGAGGAAAGCCAGCGAGGGCAGGTGGAAGAGGTCCCAGAGCTGGCCGCCGAGGTAGGGGCCGATGAAGGCGATGCAGTAGGTGAGCGAGACGGTCTGGCCGGTGAGGCGCGCGACCTGGTCGGGTGCGGCCAGCAGGGGCGGCAGGGCGATGCCGAGCGTGAAAACGGTCGCGGAACTGGCTCCCAGCAGCCCGGCCCACAGGGCTTCCAGCGAGATAGGGCCGAAGACCATGAAGGCGATGGAGATAGCGCAGACAATGCCGGCCAGGAGGAAGGGCCAGCGCCTGCCTGCCAGCCGCTGCGCTACCACCGTCACCGCCAGGCTGGCGGGCAGTTGCGCAGCGTTGAGGACGGCCAGGGCGAGCGGAGTCAATTCGGCGTGATGGAGGGCCTGATTGTAGGGAGCAATCCAGCCGTTCAGGTTGAAATAGATCAGGCTGTTCGCGCCGATCATGATGCCCAGATGCCACGCGCTGACGCCCGATTTCTTTGCTTTTACCGCCTTGCTGGCAGGCGTGGGGATTTCGATGGGCGCGGCTGAAAGGGCCATCGCTGCCGTTGGCTCGGTGTTCGCGACTGCGCTGTCGGCGTTCTTATGGTTCGGCAGCAGGCTGGTAGGGGCCGTCTGCGGCGTGAGCAGGAGCCAGAGGACGAGCAGCACGAGAATGGGGACGCCCCAGAGGACGAAGGTTGCGGCCCAGGCGTCTTTTCCCAGGAACGCCAGCATGATCGGCACCGTTAGTCCGGCAGCCAGCGTCTCGCCGATGATGAGGCCGTCGCTGAAGAGCGCGCTCACCAGGCCGATGTAGGCGGGGAACCAGCGCCGCGCCAGGATGGGAACCGCCGTCTGACTGAGGGCGATGCCCAGGCTGAGCAGGATGGTGAAGAGGAAGAGAGCCAGCGTGTTAGCCCACACGGCGCGCAGGATGGCCCCGGCGCCGAGCAGCAGCAGGCCCAGCGAGACGCAGCTGCGCGGCCCGATGCGATCCGCCAGCAGCCCGGCGGGCCATGCCGTCAGCCCCAGCACGAGCGTGGGGACGGCAGTTAGCAGCCCTGTCGCCGTGTAGGAAAGCGACAGGTCACGGGTGATGAGCGGCAGGATAGGCGGCACGCCCAGAATGATCGAACGCAGGTTGATGCCAACGAGGGTGATGAGGATGCCGATAAGGATTCTGCGCCACACGGCGGCAATGCGCTCTTCGCCGGGCGCGTAGGCAATACGCTTCACAGGACACTCCAATACCAGGATAGGACAAGAAATAAGATACCTGCCACCACTATATCACATACTCTCCATGTCATGACACGCTGGCCGTGATGCGACATGACATCCCACTGCTCATATGCCATAATAAAGAGAGCTATGGTAGAGTCGCATCTAGTCTGGAGGCATGATGGAACAACAGGCGTCGCGCGTTTCTCCTGAACGGCTGCATGCTCTATTTCACCCGCGCAGTATCGCGCTGGTGGGCGCGACCGATAAATCGCGCTGGTCGATCAATACCTTTCAGAACCTCAAGACTTTCGGTTTTCCTGGCCCCATCTATTGCGTCAACCCGAATTATAAGACGGTGCATGGCGAGCCTGCCGTGAGAAGACTGGCTGATATCCCTGAGCGGGTCGATCTGGCCTATATCATGGTACCCACACAGCGCGTCTATGCGATTGTGGAGGAGGCGGCGGCTGTCGGCATTCCCAATCTGGTGATTCTGACGGCGGGCTTTGGCGAGATGGGCGAAGAGGGCCTGCGGCTGGAACGCGAGGTGCTGGCCCTGGCACGACAGCATGACATGACCGTGCTGGGGCCGAACGGCAATGGCTTCATCAACGTCACGGCCCGGCTGATGCCCTATGGCTTGCCGCTGCTGCCCCCGCTCAAGCGCGGCCCCGTCGGCGTGGTGTTGCAGAGCGGCGCACTGGCAAGCGTGGCCGTCGCGCTGGCGCAGGCGCGCCATATCGGCCTCAGCCTGCTCGTCTCGATGGGCAACGAAACGATGATTGCGGCCACCGACGTGATTGATTATTTGATTGAGGACGAGGCGACGCGTGTTATTGCCCTCTTTCTGGAAGCGATTCGCAACCCTGACGATTTGCGGCGCGTCGCGCGCAAAGCGTTGGAGCGCGGTAAGCCTATCGTCGCGCTCAAAATCGGCAAAAGCGACCTGAGCGCGCGCGTTGCCAGGGCGCACACGGGGGCGCTGGTGGGCGATGATGCTATCAATGATGCCGTCTTTCGCCAGCTCGGCATCATTCGCGTCTCCTCGCTGGAAGATTTGCTGACTACCGCCGGGCTGCTCGGCTACTACGGCTCGTTCGCCGGTCGGCGCATGGGCGTCGTCACGCCTTCGGGCGGCGCGTGCGATATTCTCTCAGACCGCGCGCACGAGGAAGGCATCGTGCTGCCCGACTTCGCGCCTTCGACCGTGCAGCGCCTGCAATCCATCCTGCCCTCGTTCTCCACCATCCACAATCCGCTGGATGTCACCGGCTACATCGTGGTTGATCGTATGCTCATGCAGCGCGCGCTCGAAGTGGTGGTGCAGGATTCCGGCTTTGATTTTATCCTCTGCCTGCTCGACCCGCCGCGCGTTGCGCCGTTGCAGCCGGAGCCGGTGCTGGAACAATATGCCCTGCTGGGCGAGACCGTGCGTTCCTCGCCCGTGCCGGTCGTCGTGATGACCAACACCAGCATCGACATCTCCCCCTTCGGACGCACGCTCGCCGACCACGCGGGCCTGCACTTCGCGGGCGGCATGGAACACGGCATGACGGCCATCGGCAACGCCATATGGTGGCATGAGACGCGCCGCGCTGCCATCGACGAGCAGCCAGGGCAGGCAGCAGAGGCGGAGCTTTTGCAAATTGATGGGGAGACGAACAGAGAATGGACGGAATCCGAGGCCCGCGCCCTGTTGCAGACTCACAACATCCCTGTGGTGCCGGGCCTGCTGGCGACGAACGAGCAGGAGGCGGTGGAGGCGGCGCGGGAACTGGGTTTCCCCGTCGTGCTGAAAATCCAGTCCCGCGACATCCTGCACAAAAGCGATATCGGCGGCGTCCTGCTACGGCTCGCGACAGAAGAAGATGTGCGCCGGGGCTTTGCCACGCTGCTTGACAACGCCCGGCGTTATCAACCGCAGGCGCGCATCGATGGCGTGCTGGTCACGCCCATGCGCGCGGAGGGCATCGAACTGCTGGTGGGCGTCATACGCGATGGGGTCTGGAGCCAGATCGTCACCGTCGCGCCCGGCGGTATCTGGGTCGAGGTCTTTCGCGATAGGAGCGTGCGCGTGCTGCCCGTGACGCGAGACGACATCAAAAAGATGCTCTCCGAATTGCGCGGCGCGGCCCTGCTCAAAGGCTCGCGGGGGCAACCAGCCGCCGATATCGAGCGGCTGGCGGAGGTCATTCTGCGCGTCACCCATCTCGCGCAACGCCTCGGCGACCGGCTCGAAGCCCTGGAAATCAACCCGCTACTCGTCTCCGGCTCAAATGTTGAGGCACTGGATGTGTTGACTACCTGGAATGGTTCATAAAGGAAAACATATGACAGAAAAAATCGCGCGCTATGTGCAGGCGGCGCCGAAGGCAGAACTGCATGTGCATCTGGAAGGGGCAATACAGCCGACAACGCTGCTGACGCTGGCGGAGCGCAACGGCGTGGATTTGCCAGTGCGCACGGTGGAGGAGATGCAACGCTGGTTCACTTTCCGCGACTTCCTGCACTTCGTCGAAATCTACTTCTCCATCTCGCGCTGCCTCAAAACGGCGGAGGATTATGAATTGATCGCTTACGAGTTCGGAGCGAATATGGCGCGCCAGAACGTGCGCTACGCCGAAGTGACCTTTTCCGCCAGCACGCACGCCTTCTCGCTCGGCATCCCGTTCGATACCTACTTTGCGGGCCTCACGCGCGGGCGACAGCGGGCGCAGGCCGAGTTTGGCGTGGAGATACGCTGGGTCTTCGATATCGTGCGCGATATTCGCGACGAGGCGCTCAACCGCCGACGCGCCGAATATACGGTTGAGGTGGCGAAAGAGGGCATGAGCGAGGGCGTGGTCGCGCTGGGACTGGGCGGCGCGGAACAGGGCCACCCGCCTGAGCCATACGCGCCCTACTTTGAGAAGGCGTGGCAGGCGGGCCTGCACAGCGTTCCCCACGCCGGGGAGACGGTTGGCCCCGAAAGTGTGTGGGGCGCGCTGCACGCTCTTGGCGCGGAACGCCTGGGGCATGGCGTGCGCTCCATCGAAGACCCCCGGCTGGTGGCGTACCTGAAAGAGCGGCAGATTCCCCTGGAACTCTGCCCGACCAGCAATCTCTGCCTGGGCGTCTACAACGGCATCGCCGCTCATCCCTTCCGGCTGCTGCACGCCGCCAGCATCCCCGTCACCGTCAACTCTGACGACCCGCCCCTCTTCAACACCGACCTGAACCACGAAGTGGGGCTACTCTTCGACGCCTTCTCCTTTGATATTGATACCGCCAACGACATCCTGCTCAACGGCGTGCGCTACAGCTTCCTGCCGGACGAACGCAAGCAGGCAATGGAAGCCGAATTTCGCGCCGAGATGAGACGCCTGCGGCAGGAACTGGAGCTTTGAGCCTGAGAAAGAGAGGGCCGCGATGGCAATTGATAATACCGATACAACACAGACTGTGCTGCACCCGCTTGACCCGCTGACGAGCGAGGAAGTGGAAAAGACGACGCGCATCCTGAACATGTCCGGGCGTCTCGGTTCGCGCGTGCGTATTATGGCCTACACACTGCTGGAACCGGCGAAAGAGGCTGTTCTGGCCTTTGAACCCGGACAACCGGTTGCGCGCGAGGTGGCTGTGGTCATGCGCGACCACGAACGGCAACTGACCATCGAGGCGATTGTCTCTCTGGAGAGCGAGACGATTCGCTCGTGGCGCGAGCGCGGCGATGTGCAGCCAGCCCTTACCTATCCCGAAGTGTTCGCCGCGCAGCAGGCGATTCTCGGCGACGCCGCGTTCCAGGCCGCTCTGGCGAAACGCGGCATCAGCGACCTCGCTTCCGTCGTACTCTATCCCTGGACGGCTGGCTACCGGGGGCCGCAGGATGCCGCCTCGCGTGGCCGACTCATTCGCATGGAGGTTGCCCTGGCAGAGGGGCCGCAGGATAATTACTACGCCCACCCGGTCGAGGGCATCGTCGCAACGGTGGAACTGGATACAATGACGGTGCAGATCGAAGATCACGGCGCGGCGCCGGTGCCTGAGCGTTCTGGAAACTATAGCCTCGAAGGCATCCGGGCAGAGAAAAATGTCCCTCATTTTCCTGATGGCGCGCGCTCTGATCTGAAACCCATTGCGATCACGCAGCCGGAAGGCGTCAGTTTTCAGGTCGAGGGGCATCAGGTAAGCTGGCAGAAGTGGCGATTCCGCGTCGGCTTCACGCCGCGCGAGGGGCTGGTGCTGCACCTTGTGGAGTACCAGGATCAGGGACGCTATCGCCCGCTGCTCTACCGCGCCGCGCTTTCTGAGATGTACGTGCCGTATGCCGACCCGACGCCTTCGCATAACTTCAAAAATGTGTTTGACGCGGGAGAAGTCGGTATCGGCGTGCTGGCCAATAGCCTGGAACTGGGCTGCGACTGCCTGGGCGAAATCTACTATTTTGACGTGACGCTCAATGACGCGGAGGGCCAGCCAATCATCCTGAAAAACGCTATCTGCCTGCACGAAGAGGACTATAGCCTGCTGTGGAAGCATCTGGAATATAACGAAGATGGCTCGACGCGCGCGGAGGTGCGCCGTTCTCGCCGCCTGGTAATCTCCTCGATCTCAACGGTGGGCAATTACGAATATGGCTTTTACTGGTACCTCTACCAGGATGGCACCATCCAGTACGAGGTAAAGCTGACCGGCATCATCGCGCCCGCCGCCATCCCTGCCAACCAGCAGCCTGTGGCGGGAACGCTCGTCGCCCCCGGCCTCTACGGCCCTCATCATCAGCACTATTTTAATGTGCGCCTGAATATGATGGTGGATGGGCCAGAAAATTCGGTCGTGGAGGTCAATTGCGAGCCGCTGCCCTGGGGGCCGGAAAACCCGCGCGGCAATGGCTGGACGGCGCGGGAAACGCTGCTGGCTCGCGAAGCCGAAGCACAGCGAACGATAGAACCGCGCACCTCGCGCTACTGGAAAATTATCAACCCGTCCTCGCTCAACGCGCTGGGACAGCCTGTGGCCTACAAGCTGGTGCCAGAGAAAAATATCTTTCCCCTCTTCGCCGCAGGCTCTCCACAGTGGCAGCGCGGCGGCTTCACGCGCGCCCATCTCTGGGTCACGGCCTACGACCCGGAGCAACGCTACGCCGCCGGCGACTACCCGAATCAACAGCCGGGCGGCGACGGCCTGCCCGCCTACGTCCGGCAGAACCGCTCACTGGAAAAGACCGATCTGGTCGTCTGGTATACCTTCGGCTCCAACCACGTCGTGCGCCCGGAGGACTGGCCGGTCATGCCGGTAGAGAGCGTCGGCTTCCACCTCAAACCGGTCGGCTTTTTCGACGGCAACCCCGCCCTCGACGTACCACCACCCCTTGAACATTGTCATATGTAACCTCTAAAATAATCTTGACAGGTTATAAAATCCATGCTACAATAAGATTAGACGTTTTAGCAGGTGGAGGGCGAGAACGTGAGAAACCTGTCATGCAATAATGGCGTGCCTGTAATGACAGGTCATCTCCCGTGTCATGCTGAGCAGCAGCGAAGCATCTGGTAGCCCGATTGGACAGCATGGCGCCTTGAGATGCTTCGCTGTCGCTCAGCATGACACGTCCGGGGACGTTTGTCATGGCATGGCATGACATGGGTGAACTGATTTTTTCAATAAATGGATAGCATGTAGAGATTAGGAAACCAGAGCAATAAGCTGGCTCTCCTGACCTTATTCAGAAGGGAGAGGCTGTATGAACCACTCTATACTCATTCTTGATCTGGTGCTGGCATGCGCCACGATGGCGCTTATCGTTGGCTTTGTGGTCTATCAGGCGCGGAACAATGATTGGATTGCCCATCACGGGCGACGCATTATTGCCACCATCACCTCTATCCAGCAGAAAAGCGGCAGGACGCGCCTGGGCTGGAAGCACGATAACTATTACATCACGGCGCAATGGACAAGCCCGCAGACAGGCAAGACCTATACCTTCCTGACATGGATGCTGGACGAGCGTCCACGCTACCAGACGGGCAACCTGATTCCGGTGCTGATTAATCCGCACAATCCGAGGCAGTACGTGATGGAGATTTGAACTGGCTGCCTATGTCGCCGTCTGC
>Ga0209810_1002016_pt1 | contig 26460 bp, 23 predicted proteins | sample Coa_R1_7_FD_187159 | JGI IMG/M metagenome (GOLD analysis project Ga0209810, IMG submission 187159) | Surface soil microbial communities from Centralia Pennsylvania, which are recovering from an underground coalmine fire - Coalmine... | ecosystem: Environmental > Terrestrial > Soil > Unclassified... | reverse complement strand
ATGCGGACAGATTCGCCAGGGTCCGCTTCCGGATGCGGGGGCCTTCCCGCACCGACTCGCGCAGCAGCACCGCGGGCGGCGAGCCACGGTTGGGGACGACCTCCACGTACATGGCTCATATATAGCATGGACAATGCCAAAGATCAAGCACTAAATAGAGACTTACATGGGTACGCATTCCGTGCCCGCCGCTCCCCGCTAAGCCATGAAAATTAAGGGCTCCCGCTCAATCCGGGAGCCCTACGCGGGGGAACTTCCGTCTAGAGCGGGGGGAACGGCGATCGCTGGTCCCTCGGGCCGGGGGAGAAGCCCGTCCCGGCGACTTCCGGCGGCCGGAGCGCCGCCCGCTGCCTCTCCTCAGATGTCCGGGGGAGCGGTGTACGCCTCGAGTGCGCGATCTCCGAAGTCTACGGGGGCTGCGGCGAGACGGATCGGCCGCGGGAGTGCCCCGCGCCTCCGGTCGAGGAACGGCGTCCCGCCCCAGCGCATCGCGGGCGCGCGGCGAGCCGTTGCGGGCCCCGGGCGGGCGCGGAGCGCAGCGCCGGGGCCCCTCGTCGGCGCTGCGCGACGCTGCGCCGGCACATTCGGAGCTGCCGCCTGCTGCGCTACCGCCCCTTCATGAAGCGCCGCAGGTAGACGAGCGCGGCCGCGCCGGTTCCGATCAGCATCCACGTCGACGGCTCCGGGTTCGGCGTCGGCACCCGTGGATCGTCGACGACGAGCGCCGCGGGGCCGCCGGGTGGCGGATCATCGAGCGTCGACGGGGCCGTCACGGCTGACGCCGTCTGCCCGCTTGGAGAGCCGGGCAGCGTGTCCAGGAGCGATCCGCCCGCGGTCGGTGCGGGTGGATCACTGCCCCCGGTCCCCGCCGCGCCGCCCCCGCATCCTGCGACGGCCGCCGCTACGACGCCGATGAACATCGCATTCCAGAGAACCGCGCACGTGCGTCTCATCCTTGCTCTCCCTCGTGTTCCGCTGCGGCGGGCACCGCAGCCGGACTGTCGCCCTCCCGTCCGGGCGGCACCACGCTATCCCGAGCGTATGGCGACACCGCAGGAGCCGCATCCCCCAATAGGACGATTTCGCGGCTATCCAAGATGGGACAGGTCCCGCACCCCGGCCGCCGGCCTGGCGAACGCGGAGGCGACGAGCGGGATCGCCGGCACGAGCGCGGCCGGGAGGCCCCACAGCAGGAGCGCCACCGCGCTCGCCGCAGACAGGGCCGAGGCGCGGTAGATCCGGACGGCCACCTCTCGGCTGGACAGGCCGGCGTGCAGCAGCCGGTGCGGGAGATGGTCCTTCCCGGTCGAGGTGACGATGCCGAGGCTCCGCAGGCCCTGCCGGTAGCGCCGCGCGTGGACGAGCAGGAAATCACCGACCGGCACGCTGAGGACCGCAAGCGGGGCGACCGACCCGGCGGAGATCCGCGGCGCGGCGAGCGCGGCGGCGAGCGCGGCCAGGATGAAGCCGAGCATGAGGCTGCCCGCGTCGCCCAGGAAGATCCGGGCGGGCGGGAAGTTGTAGCGCAGGAAGCCGAGCGCGGCGCCTGCGGTCGCGGCGGCCGCGACCGCGACCCCCCATCGGTTCATCGCGAGCGCGAGCGCCACGAGCGCACAGGCCGCGACCACCGCCACACCCGCAGCCACGCCGTCGGTGCAGTCCAGGCAGTTGACGGCGTTCGCCACACCCACGATCCAGAGCACGGCGATGATCTGCCCGGCGCCCGGCCATGGGAGCGCCACGCTGAATCCTCCGAGCCAGACGATCGCGGTGACGACGGCCGCTTCCGCAAGGAGCTTGACCGCGCCCACGTCTCGCAGATCGTCGACGAGGCCGATGAGCCCGAACGCGGCGGCGCCGGAGAGCAGGAGGAGCGTCTGCACGGGCACGACCGGCCGCTGGAACAGCGCGGTGGCGGTCGCGAAGCCGGCGAAGACCGCGACGCCGCCGAGGAGAGGCGTCGGCTGGGCGTGGACCTTTCGGGGCGCCGGCAGGTCGAGCACCCCCGACCAGGAGGCCAGCAGGCGGCAGGCCGGCGTCGCGAGCAGCGCAACGCCCAGCGCAACGCAGCCGGCGTAGAGCAGGCTCACCGGACCGTCCTCCTCGATCGCCAGTCGTCGGATGCGCGCGGCGCGCCGGCGGCCGCCGGCACGGGGGCGCGCTCCAGCTCCCCCGCCACCGCGCGCAGCACCGCGTCCGCGTCAGCGTCGCACAGCGACGGATACAGGGGGATGGACACCGCGTGCCGCGCCGCGTCCTCGGCTCCGGGGTAGCCGGTCAAGCCCAGGAGCTGGTGCAGCGGACGGGCCACCGGGGCCTTGGCCTCGATGCCGCTCGTGCGCAGGCGGCGCGCCAGCCCCGCCGCGTCCTGGACGCCGATCACGTAGCGGTAGAAGATGTGCGTGCGGTCCGGGGTGGCCTCCGGCAACCGCACCGGAAGGCGCCGGAGCGCTGCGGCGTAGCGTGCCGCGAGCGCCTGGCGCCGGGCCAGGAACCCCTCGAGGCGCTCGAGCTGGCTCAGCCCGAGCGCCGCCTGCATATCCGTCATCTTGTAGTTGAAGCGCAGGGCGAGCGAGCTGCGGCCGTCGTAGTCGCGGAGGTCCCGGATGCGCCGCAGGAGGGGATCCGAATCGGACAGGACCATCCCGCCCTCGCCCGTCGTGATCACCTTGGTGGCGTAGAACGAGCAGACGGTGAGGACGCCGAAGCTCCCGGCCGGCCGCCCACGGTACGTCGCCCCGAGTGCCTGCGCGCAGTCCTCGATCACGGGGATCCCCCAGGAGACGATCGCGTCCAGGTCCGCCGGTGCGCCGAACATGTGCGGCACGATCACCGCCCGGGTGCGGGGCGTGATGTGCCGCCGCGCCGCCCGCGGAGAGAGGTTGTAGTCACCGGGATCGACGTCCGCGATACGGGGGGTGGCCCCCACGTACTGGATCGCGTGCAGCAGCGCCACGCACGTGTAGGATGGCACGAGCACCTCGTCCCCGGCCCCCACGCCGAGCGCGAGGAGCGCAAGGTGGAGCGCGCTGGTCCCGGAGCTCGTCGCCACGCCGCCGCGCCGTCCGAGGAAGCGCGCGACCGCGTCCTCGAACCGCCGCACCTGCTCGCCCTGCGCCAGGTGCCCGGAGCGCACGACGTCCGTCACCGCCCGGATGTCCTCCGCGGCCAGCGTCGGCCGCGAGTGAGGGATCACAGAACCATCCGGTAGCACTCGAACCCCTCCGCCGCGTCCACCCCGATCTCCGCGCCGCGCAGCCGGGCGAGGCGTTCGACGTTGGCCAGGCTGCCGGGATCCGGGGCGGGCCGGACCTGGGACGCGTGGCACGCGAGCGCGTCCAGCTTCGCGCTCAGGTGCTCGGAGATATCGACGTACACGGTGGGGCGGAACGGCGTCTGCCGCCACCCGAGGTGGACCGCGTCGCAGGCCAGCACGACGTCGATGAACGGCTTGTGGTCCCGGCGGTGCGGGCGGCAGGCCGCGAACCCCGCCTCAAACAGGGCGGTGTGATCCTGGTTGTAGGAGGGCGCGGGGAGGACCAGCACGGTCGGGCGCACCTTGTCGATCGCGTAGGTCGCCTCGCGCTCGAGCCGGGCGATCAGATCCCGCCGGGGCATCGCGTCCAGGCGCAGGTGAGAGCCCGCGTCGGTGAACAGGATCTCGTAGCCATCGACCCTCAGCAGCTCCATCGCGGCGCGCAGCTCGGCGGCCCGCGTGACGCCCGCCACGATCGGCTGCTCGGTGCCGTAGTGCGCCAGGTCTCCGACCGACGCGACGATCACGTAGACCTGGCCGCCGGCCGCCTTGACCTTGGCGATCGTGCCGGCGCAACCGTAGGCTTCGTCGTCGGCGTGCGGCGCCACGATCAGCAGGCGCTGCCGGCCCCAGAACTCGGTGTCGATCGGCATCGTGAGCTGGACGCGGCCCCCGACCGGCGCGCCGATCGCGCGTGGCCGCCCACCCAGTATAGGACCGCGGGCTCGTCGAACGGACCGCCAAAGGAAGGAAATCGCGCGTATCCTTTGATCGAACGATCGCCGCGCGACGCGATCGTCTCGCCGGTATCCGGTGGCGGTGCAGGGCGGGGGCGGGACCTGCCCGGAGGGATGAGACGCGGCGTCACGCCCGCGTCGCCGGGGCTGCGGGGCGCCGCCGGGTCAGGACCTCCAGGCTCGCCTCCCCTTCATTGAAGAGGAGGTCCACGATGGACAGGTCGGGGATGAAACCGGCTCCGGGGTACTGCTGGCGATACGCGGGGCACGCCCAGAGCTGCGGCCGGACCTCGATGCCCCACGGCGCGAACTGGTCCGCGTCGAGGTGGTTGGACGCCGCGTAGTCGCCGGTGAGATACACCGTCGCGCCGAGCGCCCGGCAGATCGCCACGACGCGTTCCGTCCCCTTGCCCGGCACCCCGAGCTGCGAGCTGCGCACCAGCCGGGTGCGGATCCCGAGCGCCCCGAGGATCGCGCCGAGCGTCGCCACGTTCCACTCGCACAGGGCCTCCCACGGACGCTCGTAGAGCGGCTCCAGGATCCCGCGATAGCGGCGGAAGTGGGGCGCCCGCGAGTAGTTGGTCACCAGCGCCATCCAGTGCTTGGCCCGCCAGCGCTGCTGGTTGTTGATGCCGACCCGCACGATCGGTTTGCCGAACGCGTCCTGCACGGGCACCGTCAGGTACGTCCAGCCCTGCGCCGTCTTGATCCGGGTGCGGTTCTGCCACCCGTTCTTGGTGTACTGCGCGTCGTCGAGGAGCACGAACGTGTCGCTGCGGGCGATCTTCTCCACGTACCGCAGCCAGGGCAGGTAGTGCGGCTGGTGGATCGCGACGATCACGAGCCGGTCACCTGGACGGCCCGCCGGGACGGCGGGAGGAGGAAGTTGTGACGGCGGCACCACTCGATCGTCCGCTCGAGCCCCTGCTCCAGCGGCACCCGGGGCTCGTAGCCGAGCACGCGGCGGGCCTTGCGCAGGTCCGGCACCCGGCGCGGCGTATCCTCGAAGTGCAGCCCGTAGTAGTCGCGGTACGGCACGAACTCGATCTCCGACGACGACCCGGTGAGGCGCTTGATCAGGCGCGCCAGATCGTGAATGCTGATCTCGACGGCGCTGCCGATATTGAACACGTGCCCCTCCGCCTCGGGGGTCTGGGCGGCCAGGAGGATGCCCGCCACCGTGTCCTCGACGTAGCAGAAGCAGCGGGTCTGCCGGCCGTCGCCGTGCACCGTGAGCGGACGCCCGTTGAGCGCCTGCTGAATGAAGCGGGCCACCACCGTGCCGTACCCGTTCTCGTGGATGCGCGGGCCGTACACGTTGAAGAATCGCAGGATGACGACCGGCAGACCGCGCGCGGCGTAGGCGTACGCGAAGTGCTCGTCGATCGCCTTGCTCGAGGAGTACGACCAGCGGGTGACGGTCGTGGGGCCCAGCACCCGATCGTCGTCCTCCGCGAGCGGTGCTTTCGTCGACTTCCCGTAGACCTCCGACGAGGACGCCAGCACGATCTTCCGCCAGAAGCGAAAGGCGGCCCGCAGCACGATCTCGGTGCCTTCGACGTTCGTGCTGATCGCACCCAGCGGATCCTCCATGATGTAGGGGACGCCGACGGCCGCGGCCAGGTGGAACACGATGTCGGAGGCCTCGACGAGGCGGTTCACCACGTCCGCGTTCAGGATCGTCTCGTTGACCAGCGCAAAGCGCGGCCGCCCGAGGTGGTGGCGGATGTTGTCGATCCGCCCCGTGGACAGATTGTCCAGCACGCACACGTCGTCCCCGCGGCCCACGAGCTGATCCACGAGATGCGAGCCGATGAAACCGGCTCCTCCTGTCACCAGCACGCGCATGATACCCTCCTCCGTCTCAGCAGTCTCGTGTAGAGCGCGTCGATCCTCGCGATCATCGGTCCGATCCCGTACGCCCCCGCGGCGGACCGCGCCCGCGCGCCGAGGGCGCGGCGCAGGGCCGGGTCTCGCAGGCAGCGCACGATCGCGCGCGCCAGCGCCCCGGCGTCGGCCGGCGGCACCAGCAGCCCCGTCTCGCCGTCCCTGACGACGTCCTGGATCCCGCTCACGCGCGAGGCGACGACCGGCCGGCCCGCGGCCAGCGCCTCCACCGCCGCCCTCCCCATCCCCTCGTTGAGCGAGGGGAGCACGACCACGTCGAAGAGGGGCAGGAGCGCGGGGACGTCCGCGCGCAGCCCCAAGAACACCGCCGCGCCGTCGAGCGCGCGCGACGCCGCAGAGCGCTCCAGCGGGCCCCGCAGCGGGCCGTCGCCGACGAACACCACGGTGGCCCCCGGCACGGCCGCGCGGATCGCGGGCACCGCCTCGAGGAGGTACTGCACGCCCTTCACCGGAACGAGCCGGGCCACGCAGCCGACGAGCGGGCCGTCCGCGGGGAGGCCCAGCGCGCGGCGATCGGCCGGGACGACCCCCGCGGTCGCGAAGCGCTGGATGTCCACCCCGCTGTGGATGACCTCGAAGAGGTCGGGCGGACCGATGCGCAGCCGCAGATGGTCCGCGCGCTCGGCCTCCGTCAGGCAGACGATCGAGTCGGTCAGGCGCGCGAGCCCGCGCTCGAGCCAGACGAGGGCCCGGGAGCTCGCGGGCCCGAGGTAGCCGTGAAAGGCGTGCCCATGCGGGGTGTGGACCACCACCGGCACGCGGGCCACCCTCGCCGCGATCCGGCCGAGCAGCCCGGCCTTCGTCGTGTGCGTGTGCACGACGTGGTACCGGCCGCGCCGGACGAGCGCGATGAGGTCGCGGAGCGCCACCGCGTCCGCGGCGGGCTGCGGGTCGCGGACGAGGCGCGGCACGCGCGCGAACGCGACGCCGTTCGGGATCCGGTCCTCGAGGCTCCCCTCCGGGCCGGTGGTCGGCCCGCTCGCCAGGGTCACCGCGTAGCGCTCGCCGGCCAGGCCCCCCACGGTGAGCAGCGTGTTCTCCTGGGCACCCCCGACCACGAGGCGCGTGATCACGTGGAGCACGCGGATCGGCTCACGCACCATCGGAGGTGCCTCCCGCTTCGGTCCACGCGCGCGCGAGCGCCTCCGGCCACTCGGACCATGCCGCCTCCGCGCGGCGGCGGCCCTCCGCGCCCAGCCGCGCGGCGAGCTGGGGATCGCGGAGCAGGCGCACGAGCGCCGCGGCCACGTCGTCCACGTCGTGGGGGTTCACGAGCACGCCCGTCTGGCCGTCGGCCACCGCGTCCGCGACGCCGCCGCTGCGGCCCCCGATCACCGGCTTCCCGCACGCGCCGGCCTCCAGGAACACGATCCCGAACCCCTCCACCCCGTCGCGCTCCGGGATCTCACGGCTCGGCATCGCGAAGACGTCGCAGGCGGCGTAGAGGAACGGCAACTCCTCATCGGGGACGCGCCCCGCGAAGACGACCGCGTCCGCCACCCCGAGATCGCGGGCCAGGGCGCGCAGGCGCTCCTCCTCGGGCCCGCGGCCGGCGACGAGATACCGGACCGGCCCGATCTCCGCACGGACCCGGTCGAGCGCCCGGATGATCGTATCGTGCCCCTTGCGCTCCACCAGCCGGCCGACCGTGAGGATGACGCGCGCGCCGTCCAGCCCGTACCGGGCGCGAACGCCCCGCGGATCGAGGCCGGGCCGGAACCGCCCGCCGTCGACGCCGATCGTCACCGTCGTGGTGCGCCGGTGCCGGACGCCCAGCGACTGGTACATGCGGCGCGTGTAGTCGCTGTTGGTCACGACGAGGCGGGCTCCGCCGACCACGGCACGCGCGGCCTCCCGCACGATGCCCCACCGCATGTAGGCGGCCAGCTCCCCGCCGTGCAGGTAGAGGACGTACGGAAGCCCGAGCAGCCAGCGCAGGATCTGCGCGACCGGCCCGAGGTACAGGTGGCCGACGTGCACGGCCCGGACACGCTCTCGGCGGGCAATCCACCAGGCGTGCCACAGCAGGAGAGCCACCTGCGCGAGCCGGGCGACGGGGTGCGGGGACACCGGCACCCGCCGGCGGACGATCCGGTACGGCTGCCGCGCATCGAAGGCCCGGTCGCCCGGAACGTGCGGCGCGAGCACCACCACGGCCTCCGGCGGCAGCGCCGCGCACAGGCGTGCGTACCAGGTGGCTTCTCCCCCGGTCATCGGCGGGAAGTCGTTGGTCAGCAGCAGGCCCTTGGCAGGCGCGTCCCCATGCACGCCGGCGCCGCGGTCCGCAGGCCGCTCACAGGCGCGCCGCACGCTCCACCCCTGTTCGCGTCTCGCCCTCGGCCGGGGGACGGCGGCGAGACACCGCGTCGCAGTCCGGCCTGGCGAGAAAGTAGAGAAGCTTCCCCGACGGCATGCGCGCGAACTGCGCGACCTCCGCGAGCTGGACGTGCCACTCCGGGTGGAAGACGTCCCGGCCGGCCGCCGCGAGGCGGTCGAGATCGGCGGGCGACGCCAGGCCACGCTCGACCTGCAGCACGACCGCTCCGGCCGCGCCGTGGGCGATCCGCACCCGGCCCCGGAGGTGCTCGGGGAGCGCCCCGAAGAACCGCTCCAGGCGTGGACGGGCCGGGACCGCGCCGCGGGCGCCGATCAGGCGATCCCGGGTGCGGCCCAGGACGCGGATCGCGGGCAGCCCGCGGCCGCACCGGCACGGACCGGAGACGAAGAGCCCGAGGTCTCCGGTCTCATACCGGATCAGCGGGAAGCGCCGGTTGCGGAGGTGCGTCGCCAGGATCAGACCGCCCTCCCCGCTCCAGGGCCCGGCCGGCGGCACGATCTCCAGCAGCACGCTCTCGGCGGCAACGTGGAGCGTGCCGTGCGGGCACTCGAACGCCATGCAGCCGAGCTCCCCGCTGCCGTACTCCTCGGCGGTGGGGCACCCCAGCGCCTCCTCGATCGCCCGCCGCTGGAACGCGTAGACCGGCTCGCCCGTGAGCACGACGACCCGGAGCCGGCTGCGCGGGCGCCATCCCCGGTCCCGCGCGATGCGGGCGAGCCGGTGCACGGCGGACGGGTAGCCGTAGATCAGTGCCGGGGCGAACCGCTCGATCCGGTCGAGGATCGCGGGTGCCTCACCGTCGAATCGCTCGTCCACTGGGATCCGCCGCCATCGAAGCGCCCAGTCTTTGGCCCGCGCGACGAGCGACGCGGCTCCTGCGCCACCCAGCAGCACCGCAACGGGATCGCCGGGCTCGATCCCCCACCAGGCGAATCCCCGCCACGTCCCGGCGACGTACCACCCGTACGTCTCGCGATCGACCGGGACGGCGAGCGGCGCGCCCCCGCTGCCGCCCGAGGCGCGACGCCCGCCGAGCGGGCGCAGCCGGGCCGCCGCGGCGGCCTCCGCCCGCGGGAGCGGGCGCATCCGGTCGAGCGCCTCCGGTCCCCGGGTCGGCCAGCCTGCCTCCTCCAGCCGCCGCCGGTCGCTCGGGCTCGACCGATATGCTGCCTCGAGCGCCGCGCGCGCCCACTCCCGCTGGCGGTCACGGACCGCGTCGGCGGAGCACCACTGGGTGCGCCGGTGCACCGCCCACGCCTCCGGGAACGCGCGCTCGAGCAGCAGCCGGCAGCCGAGCGCGCGCAGCCGGCCGCGCGGGGCGATCACAGCGAGTCCTCCCGCACCAGCGACCGCAGCCCCCAGGCGTATCCCAGCGCGTAGCTGGTCAGCGCGGCGAGGTAGACCCAGCGCAGGGTGAGGCAGGCGATCGCGAGGCGCCCGAGGTAGCGGACCACCCGGGCGACGTACGGGGTCCGCGGCGGCTCCCGACCGTGATCGAGAGCCTGGTCGATCACGAGCGCCGGGCAGAACTTCCGGACGTACGCCGCCCCGACGCCGTTCCGGAAGTACTGGCGCAGGATCCCGGCCAGCGTCGGCGGGAGCAGGTGGTGGATCCAGGCACCGGGCAGCACGACGACGCGGTACCCCAGCCGGCGCACCTCGCGCCGCAGGTACGGATCGAGACCGCGCGGGATCCACTCGTGCTCGCCGCCGACCCGGTAGAACAGGTCCCTGCGGATCGCCAGGCACGGGTGCTCGGCCATATCGCTGTCGGTGACGCGGGTCACGGGCCGCGAGGTCCGGCGCGGCAGCTCCCGCATGGCGCGCCGGACGATCCACGGCGCGTCCGGCGGCACCAGATTGGCGACCCCGGCGATCCCGATCGTCGCGTCCGCCTCGAACGCCCCGACGATTCGCGCGAGCAGATCGTCGTGGCCCAGGCGGGTGTCGTCGTCCATCGTCACCAGGATCTCGCCGCGCGCGATCGCCGCGGCCGTGTTGATCGCCCGGCCCTGACGGCGATCGCCCTCCACCACGATCGCCTCGAACCGCTGGAACGTCTGTCGGCGGAGCTGCTCCAGCAGGCGGGCGAGGCCGCCACCGCGCGCGCCATCGGCGGTCGGGATCACGATCGTCACCCGCGGCCCCCGCTCGGCCTCCCGGCCGGGGATCACGCGCACCCGCGGAACCGGACCTTCGCGGAGGTAGCGGACGAACGCCCGGCGCCGGGTCGTCGCCCACGCCGCCAGCCCCGTGGCCTCGCCGAGCATGCTCATCGCCGGTCTCTTACACTTCGCCGGCGCCGGCCGGCTCGGGGTTCGGCCGGTGGGCCGCCGCCCGGCGTGCCCGGAACCACTCCACGAACCGGCGCACGCCCTCCTCGATCTTGACCCGTGGCGCGTACCCAAGCTGCGCCGCGCTGCGCTCGATGCTCGCACACGTCACCGGCACGTCGCCCGGCGGCGGGGGCCGGTGCTCGATCGCCGCGCTCTTGCCGAGGGCCCGCTCCAGCGCCGCGACGAGCTCCGCGAGCGTGACGGTCTCGGCGTTGCCGAGGTTGTAGACGCTGTAGCCGTCCGCCCGGTCGATCGCCCGCACGATGCCGTCGACGACATCGTCCACGTAGGTGTAGTCCCGCCGCATCGTGCCGTCGCCGTAGACCGGGATGGGGATCCCGTCCTCGATGAGCCGCGTGAACCGGTGGACCGCCATGTCCGGCCGCTGGCGGGGGCCGTACACGGTGAAGAAGCGGAGGCACGTCACGGGAACACGGGAGAGGTGGTGGAACACCTCGCAGAAGTGTTCCGCCGCGAGCTTGCTGGCGCCGTACGGGGAGGCCGGCAGCAGCCGGCTCCCGTCCTCCCGGAACGGGATATCCGGGCTGCGCCCGTACACGGACGACGAAGACGCGAACACGACCCGGCGGATCCCATGCCGCCGCGCCCCCTCGAGCACGCTGATCGTCCCCTCGACGTTGATCCGCGCATACACCTCTGGCTGCTCGAGCGACGGGCGGACCCCGGGCCGCGCCGCGAGGTGCACGAGCGCCTCTCCGCCGGTGGCGAGCGCCTGCTCGAGCGCGCCGGCGTCCCGGATGTCGCCCTCGACCAGCCGGAACCGCGGAGAGGCGAGCGCCGGGAGGAGGTTCTCCCGCTTCAGGCCGGGGTCGTAGTACGCGTCGAAGTTGTCCAGACAGGCCACCTCATGGCCTCCCCCGAGCAACCGCTCCACGAGGTGCGACCCGATGAAGCCCGCGCCGCCTGTCACGATGACCCGCACACCGCTCACCTCTCTGCGTCAGACCAAGTCACCGAGCGTCTCCGGCGGCGTCCGTGCCGCGGCGCCGTCCACGTGCAGCCGCGCCCACACCTCGAGCACGAGCAGGGCCCACAGGCGCCGGCCGAAGTCCTGCCGGCCGGCCTCGTGCTCGTCGAGCATCCACCGCACGAACTCGAGCGACCACAGCTCGCGCCGGTGCGCGGCCGGACCCAGCAGGATCGCGCGGGCATGCGCGCCGGCCCCGCCGCGCAGCCACCGCCCGACCGGGACGCTGAACCCCCGCTTGCGCTGCCGGAGCAGCGGCGGCGGCACGAGGTCGCGCACGGCGCGCTTGAGCAGATACTTGGAGGTGAGGCCGCGGACTTTGAGATTGTACGGCAGCGCCGCGGCGAACTCGACCAGGTGGTGGTCCAGCAGCGGCGTGCGGACCTCGAGCGAGTGCGCCATGCTCATCCGGTCGACCTTGAACAGGATGTCGTCCGGCAGGTACAGGTGCTGGTCGGCCCGCAGCATGCGCTCGCGCGGGTCCTTCACACCATCGAGCGCGAGGATCGCCCGGGCCGGGGAGGCACCGTCGTAGCCACCGAGGCGCGCGCGGAGGGCGGGATGATACAGCAGCCGTTTGAAGGGCGCGCCGATGGTGGTCCGCCGCAGGTACCCGTCCTCCAGCGTGCCGACCGCGTCCCGTAGGGCCCGCCGCAGGCGGGCCGGCCACCCGGCGCCGTGCGGAGAGACGTCGCCGTTGCCGGCGAGGCCGGCGAGCGCACCGCGCACCGGCCCGGGCAACCAGTCCATCGCTCGCCGGAGCTGGTCGCGATACGTCCACGCGTACCCGCCGAACAGCTCGTCCCCCCCGTCGCCGGACAGGACGACCTTCACGTGCGCGCGGGCCAGGCGCGAGACCGTGAACGTCGGCACCGCGGAGTCGTCGGCCAGGGGCTCATCGAGAAACCAGACGACCTGGGGAAGCGATGCGAGCGCGCTCGCGCCTAGGACGACCTCGTGATGCTCCGTCCCGTAGCGGGCGGCGGTCTGCCGCGCGTAGCGCAGCTCGTCGTAGGCCGGATCGTCGAACCCGATCGAGAACGTCCGGACCCCCCCGTCTGCCGCGCGGCACATGAGCGCCGTGACGATGCTGGAGTCCACGCCGCCGCTGAGGAACGCGCCGACCGGCACGTCGCTGACCGTCCACGCGCGGACGGCGTCGTCCAGGAGCGCGCGCAGCCGCCCGGCGGCCGTGGTCACGTCATCCCGCGCGCCGGCATCGTATCGCACGGTCCAGTACCGGCGGAGCGTGGCCCGGCCGCGCGACCACTCGAGCGTGTGGGCCGGCGGCAGCTTGCGGATGCCCGCAAAGATCGCGCGGGGGGACGGCACGTAGCCCAGCGTGACGTACTCCTCCAGCGCCTGCGGGTCGACCTCGGGAGCGCCGGGGAGGGCGTGGCGGAGGCTCCGGAGCTCCGAGGCAAAGGCGAGGACGCCCGGGCGCTCCGCGTAGTAGAGTGGCTTGATGCCGAGCCGGTCCCGCGCGAGCAGGAGCGTCTTCCGCGTGGCGTCCCACAGCGCGAACGCGAACATGCCCCGCAGCCGGCGCACGCACCCCGCGCCGTCCTCCTCGTAGAGGTGGACGATGACCTCCGTATCGCTGGCGGTCGCCAGGCGGTGGCCCCGCGCGAGCAGGTCCCGCCGCAGCTCCCGGTAGTTGAAGACCTCGCCGTTGTACACGATCCAGATCGTCCCGTCCTCGTTGGCGATCGGCTGGTCGCCGCCTGCGAGGTCGATGATGCTCAGCCGGCGGCTGCCCAACCCCGCGGGGCCGCGCAGGTACAGGCCCGCTGCGTCGGGGCCCCGGTGCGCGAGCGCCTCGGTCATGCGCTCCAGCACGGGCCGCGCCGGCGCCGCGCGCGTGCCGTCGGTGACGACCCCGCAGATGCCGCAGGGCACGCCTACCCTCCTCCCACCGCCGCGCGGGCGCCATCGAGCAACGCGGCGTGGAACGCCTCGAGCCGGCGCCCGAGGACGCGCCAGTCGTACTCGGCCACGGCCCGCGCGCGCGCGGCGCGCCCGATCCGCGCCCGGCGTTCCGGGTCGAGGAGCAGGGCCACCGCCTCCTCGGCGAACGCGTCGGGCCCGTCGGCGACGACGATCTCCTCCCCCGGCGCCGCCTGCACGCCTTCCGTGCCGAGGGGCGTCGTGAGCACCGGCTTCTGCATCGCCATCGCCGTGAAGACCCGGACCTTCGTGCCCGCGCCGCCCCGGAGGGGCAGGACGAGCGTCGCCGCCCGCGCGAGGTACGGCCGCACGTCGCAGACGCGTCCGAGCACCTCGATGCCCGGCGTGTGGCCGAGGCCCCGCACCGCCGGGGGCGGGCCGGATCCGACGACGGTCACGTGCACATCGGCGACGCGCCGGCGGATCCGCGGCAGGATCTCGCGGGCGAAGTAGAGGACGGCGTCGGCGTTGGCCTCGTCCTGGTCGAATGAGCCGATGAAGAGCAGCTCGCGTGGGTCCTCGCGGCCGACCGGACGGAAGTACGCGGTGTCCACGCCGTTGGGGATGACCGCGACGGGCGATGCGGGGGCCCACGCGCGCAGTTGCTGCGCGTCGCGCGCCGAGACAGCGACGCACCCGTCCGACGCACGGACCGCCGCGCGCTCGAAGCGGCGGACCTTCGGCAGGTCGAGCGCGTAGTACACGCGCCGCGGACCCCAGGGCATCAGGCGGAGCTGCCGGGCCCGCAGCTCGGAGACGATGCAGTGGTTGACGAGCACGCGGCGCGGCCTGCCCGCGAGCGCGGATGCGAGGTGCGCCACGCCGAGGAACTCGAACTGGACGATATCGAACCGTCGCCCGGCGGTCAGGCTCCGCAGGTGCCCGGCCAGCGGCTCCGCCGGATAGCACACCGACGCCGGCAGCGCGGAGGGCAGCGCGCGGGCGTGCGCAGCGAACGGGCGCGGGAACCGGGGGGCCGGCACCGCGCGGACCTCGTCCAAGAACCCGAGGGCGCGGGCCGCCTCCCCGGAGGGCGTCCCGTAACACAGCAGCGCCACCCGGTGCCGGCGCGCCAACTCGCGCAGCAGCGAGTAGATCCGGATCGCGCCGCCGTTGTCCGGCGGATACGGGAGACGCGGGCAGACCACAAGGACGTTCATCGCCCGAGCCACGGGAGCGGCCGGAGGCGGGATCGTGCCCAGGGAATCAGCGGCGGGAACCACAGGTCGAGATAGGCGCGCACGGTCTGCCGGGCGCGGCGCGAGAGCGGGCGCCGGGCGATCCCCCCCACGCGGACCGCTGCGGCCGCCACGCTGCGCGCCGCCGCCCACAGGCGCCGGAGATCGCCGCGGCGCACGCAGTAGGCCGCGCGCGCGGCCATGACGCGCAGGGCGAGCCACACCGCCTCCGCGGGCGGGAAGTCCTTCCAGATGATCCACAGCAAATTGCGGAGGCCATAGTACTCTTCGCGCAGGCCCGTCCGGTTGGAGGCGGAGACCGCGTGGACGAACCGGCTCTCCGGAAGGTACCGGACCGTGTAGCCGGCGTCCACGATGCGCGCGGCAAGGTCGAGCTCGTTTTGGTACAGGAAGAACGCGGCATCGAAATACCCCGCGCGCTCGAGCGCGGCGCGGCGGATCCCCGCGCCGCACCCGATGAACGTCGGCACCTCCGCGCCCGGCTCCACGCGGTGCCAGGGCCACTTGGCCTCCCACCACCCGGGCGGCCCGTCGATCCGGCAGGCCGCGACCCCGAGCCCGGGGTCCCGCCGAAACGCGTCGACGAGCGCCCCGAGCGCCCCGGGAAGCGGGTACGAGTCGTCGTCCAGCAACACCAGGATCTCCCCCCGCGCGGCCCGCAGCCCGGCGTTGAGGCCCTCGATCCCCACGTTCGCCGGCAGCGCCAACACCCGCACCTCCGGGAACCGTGCGCGGACCATCCCGGCGCTGCCGTCCGTGGAGCCGTTGTCCACGACGACGATCTCGCCGCGGGCGAAATCGCCTTCCCCGCGAAGAGACGACACCTCGCGACACACGTGTTCGAGCGTCCGCTCCAGATCGCTCCGCCGGTTCCAGCTCAGGACGACCGCGGAGAGCAGCGGATCACCGGGCCGCATAGGTCTCCTCCGCGCGGCCCGCGAGGATCCGGTCGACGACCTCGACGCCCTGCATGAACGAGTGGTCGCTGTTGCCGACCTCGTACCGCCACCCGCCGAACCGGCCGCGCGAGTAGATCCCGCGCGCCTCCAGGAAACCGTGCACCTCGCGCAGCAGCGCGTCACGGCCGAGGAACGGTATCGGGTACGCGTAGCTCATCCCCTTGGCCCACAGGGACACGATCCGGTCCCGCCTGAGGAGCCCGAGGTCCTCGAGACGGGCCACCGTGTCCTCGATCGCGGCCCGCCGGTCGAGCGGCCTGTGGGGAGAGAACGCGATCTCCACGAGCAGCGAGTACGTCCCGGCCCCCGGCACGACGAGCGGCGAGTAGTTGGACAGGAACGTCACGCGGTTGAACGGGTACTGCGGCTCGGGGAAGTACACCCAGTGCCGCGAGCTGGGGCACTCCCCGCGCACCCCGAGGCCGATCGCGAGCAGGCGGTTGCGCAGGAAGCGACCGCCGGCGTCCCGGACGGACGCCGGCACGCGGCCGTCGAGCAGGCGCAGGAGCAACGGAAGCGGCAGCGTCGAGACGAGGTGCTCGTAGCCGACCTCGTGCCCGTCGCGAAACGCCACGATGCGCCGGTCCACGTCCACGCGCGCGGCGATGCGGCGGAGGTGGAACCGGGCGGGATCCAGGGCGGCGGCGATCGCGGACGCGAGCCCCCCGAATCCGCCCTCGAGCGGGTACGAGAAGACGTTATTGGGCCCCCACTGGCTCTCCTCGCGGAAGATCAGGCGGCGCAGGACCTGCCGCAGGTCGATCGTGGCGACGCGCTCGCCGATCCAGCCGTAGTCCATCGCCTCCAGCGGGTGCGCCCAGACCTTCTCGTTGTAGGGGAGCATGAACTGCCGGGCGATGCCCCGGCCGAAGGACGCTTCGATCCACTCGCGAAAGTTGGCCGGCCGGCGCCGGCCGTCGGCGGAGGCCTCGAGCAGCCCGCACAGGCACTCGTACGCGAGCGCCGGCGGAAGCTGGAAGAGGTGCTCCTGGTACGGATACCGCACCCAGTGGCCGCCGATCCAGATCCAGCTCTCGCGCCGGTGCGTGAGGCGCCGGGGGCCGAGCGTCCGCTCGACGACGCGATCGAAGTACGGGTAGTGCGAGAACAGCACGTGCCCGCCCTCGTCGAAGGTGAAGCCCTCGGGCGTCCGGAAGCTCGCCGCGTGGCCGCCGACGTAGCCGTGTTGCTCGTACACCGCGCACTCGGGCCCCCCGCGCTCCGCGAGCCGGTAGGCGGCGCCCAGCCCGGTCAGCCCGGCGCCCAGGATCACGACCGGCAGGCGCGTCATGCGGGCGTCCGCTCCAGGCCGGCGCGGGCGCGCGCCTCGGCGTAGAGGCGGAGGATCTCGCGGACGTGCACGCCCATCGGCTGAGGCGCCGGCACATTGGACGACAGGCGCGCGACGAGCCCGGGATCCCGGATGATCCGCACGATCTGAGCGCGGAGCGAGGCGACACTGCCCGGTTCAAAGAGCAGCCCGGTGACCTCGTGCCGCACGTACTCCGGGATCGCTCCGTGGGCCGCGCCGATAATCGGCAGCGCGGCGGCCTGCGCCTCCAGCCCCACGATCCCCTGTGTCTCGCGCATGATCGAGGGGAGCACCAGGACGTCGATCTCGTCGAGAACCTGCGCGAGCTGCTGCCGGGTGTACCGCCCCGCGAAGGAGACGGCCGGAGAGCCGCGGGTGAGCGCCCTGAGGAAGCGGCGATCGGCATCGGCGACAGCGCCGTAGAACGTGAAGCGGGCCTCCGCCGGTGAGATGCCGGCGGCCGCCTCGGCGAGCAGGTGCGGTCCTTTCCACGGGGTCATCGTGCCGACGTATCCGAACCGGACCGGATACGCCCGCACGATGCGGGGGCGTCGCCGGATCCGCTCCGTCGCGGCAACCGTGAGGGGCACGACCTCGATGCGGTCCGCCGGGTAGCCGTGGCGCACGTACGTGGTCTTGGCGAACCGGGAAACCGTGAGGAGCAGGTCCGCCTCCAGGAGCGCGGCCCGCATGGAGGCTTCGCGTTCCGCGTGGGCGGCCTCAAGGGCCGGCACGCGGTGCTGGGGAACGCTCGCCGGCGGGGGAAGGGTGAACTGCGAGCCGACATCGCCCCGCAGACGGTGGTACGCGGCTCGTGCCATCGTCAGGATGCCACGGACAGGGGCAGGCAGGGTGCCCCCTTCCACGGCCCGGAATACACGCCGCAACCCGCGCGGCTGCATGGAGCAGAATCGCGCGCAGTTCTTGCCCCCAAGCGATCCATCGCAGGAAACCAGCCCCGGTCGGATCAGCAAGAGTTGGCGGCAGAACGGCCAGAAATCGTGCAGCGTGACCACGACGCGGCATCCGCGCGCCCTGGCTGCGGGGATCAGCATCGCCGGCAGGCCAGACAGGTCGTGCACATGCACGACATCGGGCCGGATCTTCGCGAGGACGTCGGCAAAGGGCCTCTCCAGTGCCGGCGAGGAGACGTCGGCCCTCAGCCGATGCTCCCAGCGAGCCGGCCAGGACGCCCGCCCCCCGATCGCCGCGTACACCACGCCCTCTTCACAGGACCAGCGCACGCCACCCGTCGGGCGCCAACCCGGGTGGCCAAGGTACAGGTGCGCCACCTCGTGCTGCTCACGGAGGAGCGCCTCGGCCAGGTCCCGGACGTAGACCGCCACGCCGGTGACAGTCAGGCGAGGATCGTCGCGCGTCACGAGGAGGATGCGCATCGTGCAGCGTCCTCGTTCCCCCCGGGCCTCGACGGCACCAGGCGCAGCGTCGAACTGGACACGTGCTGGCGGACAGCTCCCAGGGACCACCAGAGCACGAGCTCGTCCTCGAACATCCGGCGACGATCGGCCCGGCCCGGCGCGACCAGCGCGCTCACGGTGTGCCTCAGACCCACCAGCGCCCAGTGGCCCAGTTCGCGCCACGCCCTCGAGGCCGGCAGGACTCCAAGCTGTGCGAACGCCTCGCCGCCTCCGAACGCACGCGCGCGAAACCATCGCTTCGTCAACCGCTGCGGTGGAACGACGTGCTCGACCGTCGCCTGGCCGCAGTAGTACACGCGTCCCCCCGCCCGCTGGACGCGCCAGCAGAGGTCGCTGTCATCGCCAACGGCGTGGCGCAGTCCAATGGGGCCGACCCGGGGATCGAACTGTCCGACGCGCTCTACCGCCTCTCGCCGGAGCGACATGTTCGCACCATGCGGCGTCTGCGGGTACTCCAGCTCGATCTCGCCGTCGCCATAGTTCAAGGCACTCAAGTATGCGCCCAGGATCGGCGACCCGGGATCGAACCACCCCGGCCAGGTGTCCGGCAGCGCCAGCACGATCTTGCCGCCGACGCACCACGCGTCCGGGTGCCGGCGATACGTCTCGGCCAGCGCGCCAAGCCATCCCGGACGCGCAACCACGTCGTCGTCGACAAACACCAGCACCTCTCCGCGCGCCTCGGCGATCCCCCGGTTCCGCGCCAGCGATAGCCCCTGGCTGCTCTCGAACACGTGGCGCACCCTGCCGCCCGAACGCACCGCGAGCGACCGAACGAGCGATGCGGTGCGGTCCGTCGAGTTGTTGTCCACCACAAGGATCTCGTATGGCACGTCCGCGCGCTGCGCCTGCAGGCTCTGCACCGTGCGCGCGAGCGACTCGGCGCGGTTGAAAGTCGGAACTATGATCGAGTACACGCGGCCCCCCCCAGCTCGAGCTCGGTGCCTCACCGGCGACGGCCACGCCGGCCCGGGCGCGACTCCGGCCGCACGCTGACCGCCCCGGTCAGGCCGCGCTCCGGATCGTCGCGCGTCACGAGGAGGATGCGCATCTCAGATTTCGAGCGCCGCGCGCACGGCGCGCCAGCTTCCCCGCACGCCCCGGCCGAACGCCGCGGCCACCGTCCCCGGGTGCCCGGCCAGCGATCGGCCGAGATGGACGGCCGCCTGACTCGACCGGCCGGCGCGCGCGTACAGCACCGCGAGCGCCAGATGCAGCGCGCCCCACGCCGCCCTCTCCCGGCGACGATCCGGCCGGAGATCGTGCGCCCCGAGGAGCGCACGGAGGACCTCCCCGAGCGCCGCTGCGGTGACGTCCAGCCGGGCGATGAGGTCGGCCCAGGTCTGGGAGCCGAACGGGAGCAGGCGCATCGCGAGGCCGAGGTACAGCCCCGGCCGTTCGAGGGCGGCCGGCTCGAGCCGCACGCCCTCGGCCAGCAGCGCGCAGCCGTCCCGCCACCGACCCTGCCTGATGCAGGCGGCGCCGAAGTTGAGGTAGAGCGTCCGGTAGGCGGCGGCGCGGAACGAGCGGTCCCGCAGGCGCCGGGGCAGCCCGGGCGCGCCGAGGGCCCGGTCGAGCACCGTCCGGTTCGCCTCGCACTGCCGGAGGGCGTCGCTACTCAGGCTCTCGCCGGAGATCCGATACCGCACGAGGGCCTCGCGCACGCAGCGGTACCGGTAGCCCGCGAGCGCGATCCGGACGAAGAGATCGTAGTCGGTCGCCCGCCACAGCCCCGGGTCGAAGAGGCCGACCCCCTGGAGGCAGGCCCGCCGGACGACCGCCATCGACGGCACGACGAAGCTCCCGCGCAGCAGCTCCTCCAGCACGTCTCCCTCGTGTGTCGGCGCGAACACCTGCGGGAGCGCGCGTCCCTCCTCGTCGACGAACGCGCGCCAGTGGTAGGCGACGCCGGCGGTCCGGTCTTCCTGGAGCACGGCCACCGTCCGCTCCACCTTGCGCGGCAGCCACACGTCGTCGGCGTCCAGGAACGCCACGTACTCGCCCCGGCTGTGCCGGATGCCCAGGTTCCGCGCCGCCCCCTCCCCCGCGTTCGGCTGGAAGAGGTACGCGACGCGGGGCTCGAACCGCCGGACCCGCTCCCGGGTGTCGTCGGTCGATCCGTCGTCGACCACGATCACCTCGAGGTCCCGGTATGTCTGCCCCAGCGCGCTCTCGAGCGCCTCCTCGATGAAGCGGCCGCAGTTGTACGTGGGGACGACCACGCTCACGAGCGGGCCGCTCAGCGTCGTTGGCCCCGCCATCGCCGCTCGTACCTCCCTCGCCGCCGCCTCAACCGGCTGGACGCGCGGCCGCCACGAGCGGTGAACGCCGCCACGCGAGGCGCTGCCGCGCGCGTCCAAGGGCCTGCCAGAATGCCAGCTCGTCCTCGAACACCCGGCACGGATCGACCCGACCCGAGGCCACCGCCGCTCGAACGGCGCTCCTGGCCGCCAGGATGGCCGCGCGACGCAATGCGGGCCAGGTCGGGGGCACCCACTCCGCCTGGATCATGACATCGCTCTGCCCTTGCCTGTAGGCCCGCAGCCGGAACCACCGCTTGGTCATGCGCGAAGGCGGCACGATATGCTCCACCACCGCGGGCCCGCAGTAGTAGACGCCGCCGCCGGCGCGCTGGATGCGCCAGCACAGCTCCGTTTCGTCGCCCACGAGATGGCAGGACCCCCTCGGACCGAGCCGGGGATCGAAGCCTCCCACCCGCTCCAGCGCGTCGCGCCGGACCGAGAAGTTGGCGCCCCACACATCGTCGGGGTACTGCAGCCTCACCACGCCCTCGCCACGGTCCAGGCCGCTGAGGTAAGCCTTCAGTAATGCTGACCCGGGATCAAACCACGCGGGCGGGGCGGCCGGCAGCCGCAGCACGATCCGGCCGCCAACACACCACGCGTCCGGGCGGCAACGATAGGTCCCTACCAGCGCGGCGAGCCACCCCGGGCGCGCGACGACGTCGTCGTCCACAAACACCAGCACCTCTCCGCGCGCCTCGGCGATCCCCCGGTTCCGCGCCACCGAGACGCCCCGGCGCGCCTCGAGCACGTACCGGACGCCGCCGGCCGCGAGCCGTTGCACCAGCGCGGCGGTTCCGTCCTTGGAATCGTTGTCCACGACGATGACCTCGTACGGGACGTCGACGCGCTGAGCCTCGAGGCTCCGCAGCGTCCGCGCGAGCGACTCGGCCCGGTTGAAGGTTGGAACGATCACCGAGACGCGGGGCCTGTGTTCCACCCGTCCCTGCCCGCCGGATGTCACCGTCGCCGCTCGTACCTCCCTCGCCGCCGCCTCAACCGGCTGGACGCGCGGCCGCCACGAGCGGTGAACGCCGCCACGCGAGGCGCTGCCGCGCGCGTCCAAGGGCCTGCCAGAATGCCAGCTCGTCCTCGAACACCCGGCACGGATCGACCCGACCCGAGGCCACCGCCGCTCGAACGGCGCTCCTGGCCGCCAGGATGGCCGCGCGACGCAATGCGGGCCAGGTCGGGGGCACCCACTCCGCCTGGATCATGACATCGCTCTGCCCTTGCCTGTAGGCCCGCAGCCGGAACCACCGCTTGGTCATGCGCGAAGGCGGCACGATATGCTCCACCACCGCGGGCCCGCAGTAGTAGACGCCGCCGCCGGCGCGCTGGATGCGCCAGCACAGCTCCGTTTCGTCGCCCACGAGATGGCAGGACCCCCTCGGACCGAGCCGGGGATCGAAGCCTCCCACCCGCTCCAGCGCGTCGCGCCGGACCGAGAAGTTGGCGCCCCACACATCGTCGGGGTACTGCAGCCTCACCACGCCCTCGCCACGGTCCAGGCCGCTGAGGTAAGCCTTCAGTAATGCTGACCCGGGATCAAACCACGCGGGCGGGGCGGCCGGCAGCCGCAGCACGATCCGGCCGCCAACACACCACGCGTCCGGGCGGCAACGATAGGTCCCTACCAGCGCGGCGAGCCACCCCGGGCGCGCGACGACGTCGTCGTCCACAAACACCAGCACCTCTCCGCGCGCCTCGGCGATCCCCCGGTTCCGCGCCAGCGACTGCCCCCGGTGCTTCTCGTACACGTACCGCACCGCGCGGTCCGAGCTCGCCAACGTCCGAACGCTCGACGCGGTGGCGTCGGTAGAGTTGTTGTCCACGACCACGATCTCGTATGGAACGTCCGCGCGCTGAGCCTCGAGGCTGCGCAGCGTCCGCACGAGCGACTCGGCCCGGTTGAAGGTCGGCACTATGATCGAGTACACGAACGTCCTCCGTCGCCTGCGCTCAGGATGGGCGCACGCATCGCTGGGATCCTCTGCCAACCCGGGTCACCCACAGCCCCGTGAGCCGCCAGAATTGCAGCCGGCCCTTCCGGAGCCATCTCCGGAGGAACCCGTCGCGGACATCCGCATCGGTATCGATCCCGAACGGACGGACGGTCGCGCCCAGGCGCGTGCAGAGGTGCAAGTACGCTCGAGGGTGGACGATGGAAAGAGGGTGTTGCGCGCGACTCAACGCCGGGTACGCGTGGACGCGGGACGCCTCGGCAAAGACAAGCAGGTTCTGCGCGTACCACCACTCGACCCGCGCATCGCCCCAGATCCGCCGGCGCACCTCGTCGCAGACAATGTAGCCGGATGCCCCGAACCGCCTCGTCCAGTACTCGGGCCACTGCTCGTTGCAATGGTACGTGCCCCCCTGGTAGGGGATCGCGGCGGAGAACACGACCACGGGAGCCAGCCGCGTGAGCGACTCCACGAGCGTCCCAGCGCAGTCAGGAGGGAGGTGCTCGGCAACCTCGGCGCAGATCGCCAGGTCGAAGGTGCGACCGAGGCGCAGCGGTCGACTCAGGTCGCGCGGGAGGAACCGGTCGCGAGGAATCTCGAGGAGTTCCGGGCTCACATGCGCCCCGTCCACGCCCAGGATGTCCTCGATGCCATGCTGCCGAAAGACCGCTAGCCAGGAGCCGGTTCCGCACCCGACATCGACGACGCTCCGCGGGTGGACCAACTCGAGGATGATAGGGACAACGACCTCGGCCGACCGCCGGCTGCCGCCGCGGAGGGCCGCATAGTAGTCAGCGGCGTACAGGGACATGGCCACAGGCTCACGACCCCGCTGGCTCGGGGCGCAACGACGCCTCGCGCTGCGCCGCTTCGAGAGACCACCGGTGCTCGACGCGCACGGGCCCGTACAGCCAGGGCGCGGTGACGCCCCCCGCCCCCTTGGCCTCCGCCGGCAGCCGGATCCGAAACGCGCCCACCCGCGACCAGTCCACGAGGTCCGCGGCACCGACCTGCTCCCTGACGGACATCCAGAGCTCATAGGTCCGAGGAGCCAGCGGCAACGGGCCCAGGACGCAGTGGACCGTGCACCGCCCCGCGGGGAGGCGGAACGCGCAGTCCTGTTCCAGCATCGAGCACAGGACGAGCGTCCCCGGACGGCCGTCGCTGATTCCGAGCGAGAACCACGGGCTCGGGACCTCGCTCTCGGCCCGCACGTGGAAGCGTACTTCGACACGCTCTCCCGCCGCGAAGACGTACCGCTCCTCGCCGGACATCCCGTGCAGCGTGACTCCCTCCACCACGAGGCCGCGCCCGCGCACCTCCGTGCCCGACGCCTTGCGGCGCCACTGCTGGTGGTCGACCCACTCCAGGTACTGGCGGAGCACCGCCCTCGTGTCACCGACGGCCTGGATCGCGCCGTCCCGCAGGAACAGCCCCCGCCGGCAGACGGCCTCGACCGTGGACAGATCGTGGGACACGAAGAGGAGCGTCCGTCCCTCCGCGACGAGGCTCATCATGCGCTCCACGCACCGGGCCTGGAAGCCGGCGTCGCCCACGGCCAGCGCCTCGTCGACCACGAACACGTCCGGGTCGAGGTGGCTCGCGATCGAGAACCCCAGCCGGAGCTGCATCCCGGTCGAGTACCGCTTCGCCGGCATGTCGAGCACGGAGCCCAGCTCGGAGAACTCCACGATCTGGTCGAACCGGCGCGCGATCTCCTGCCGCGACATCCCCATGATGCGGCCGTAGAGCCAGATGTTCTCCCGCCCGGTGAGCTCGGGATGGATCCCGGAGCCCACCTCGATCAGCGCCCCGACCCGTCCCCGCACGCGCACGCGGCCGGCGCTCGGAAACGAGATCCGGCTGAGGAGCTTGAGCGCGGTCGTCTTGCCAGCCCCGTTGGGGCCGATGATCGCGAACGGCTCCCCCTGCTCCACCTCGAACGACACGTGGTCGAGCGCCGCCCGCTCCGGCGGGGCGGCGCGCCGGCCGCGGAGGGACGCCGCCAGCGACCGCGCGAGCCGGGTGAGGTCGTCCCGCAGCGACGCGTAGCCCCACGTCGCGGCCGGGTACCGCTTGCTCACGTCCTCGAAGCGCACCGCCCAGCTCATCGCTCACACCGCATCGGCGAACCCGGGCTCCATGCGCTTGAAGAACCAGTATCCCGCCCACGCGACGGCGCAGGCCCCCGCGGCGCTGATCGCGCACAGCGCCGGATCGGGCGCCTGCCCCTGCGTGAGCACCCGCCGGAAGCTCTCGAGCACGCCGGCCGCCGGGTTGGCGGCGACGTACAGGGCGCGCCACTGCGGCCGCACGGCGCTCAGCGGATAGGCGACCGGGCTGCCGAACATCCACAACTGCAGGGCCACCGGCAGCACGTACCGGAAGTCCCGGTAGTAGACGGTCAGCGCGGCGAGGATCATCGCCACGCCGGAGGCCAGTGTCGCGAGGATCAGCCACATCGGCAGCGCCAGCAGCGCGGTCCAGGACAGGCGGCCCCCCAGGACCGGTTCGAGCGCGAGCAGCAACGCCAGCCCGATCACGAAGTCCAGGCCACCGCTCAGCACCGCGCCCACGATCGGCGCCTCCCGGGGGAAGTAGACCTTCCGGACGAGGGCCCCATCCCGCAGCAGCGACTGTGCCCCGAACGAAACGGTGCTCTGCACGAAAAACCACGGCACGAGCGCGGCCAGCGCGAACGCCGGATAGGATGCGCCCTCGCCCTGCACCCCGGCGATGCGCCCGAAGACGACGACGAAGATGCCCAGGAACATGAGCGGCTGGAGCACCGCCCACGCGATCCCCAGCGCCGCCTGCTTGTACTTCAGCCGCGCATCGCGCTCGGCGAACGCCCACACGACCTCCCGGAACGCCCACAGCTCGCGCAGCCGCTCCCGGAGCCGGACGTGGGCGCTGGCCTCGATCGTGAGCTCGACCACGGGGCCAGCCCCAGCGCGGCCGGCCCCCACGGCACCCGCGGCCGGCATCGGCTAGAGCCTCACCACGCGGGGGGCCGGCGCGCCCCGCAGCCGGTTCCGCGTGTCGACGATGAGCGGCGCCTTCTCCGCGACCCGCGCGTAGTCGATCGCGCTGTGATCCGTGGCGATGATCACGCAGTCGACCCCGGACAGCACCTCGTCGGTCAGGGGGACCGAGGCGATGCGCCCGGGGTTCGGCAGCGCCACCTGCGGGACGTGGGGGTCATGGTAGGTCACGGAGGCGCCGCGCTTCGCGAGCAGCTCCATGATCTTGAGTGCCGGCGACATGCGCGTGTCGGGCACATCCCGCTTGTAGGACACACCGAGGACCAGGATCCGCGCGCCGCACAGCGTCTTGCCCACCGCCCCGAGCGCCGCGGTCGTGCGAGAGACGACGTAGTACGGCATGCTATCGTTGACCGTGGCGGCCAGCTCGATGAAGCGCGCGTGGAAATCGTACTCGCGCGCCTTCGCCGACAAGTAGTACGGGTCGACGGGGATGCAGTGGCCGCCGACGCCGGGGCCCGGGTAGAACGGCATGAACCCGTACGGTTTCGTCGCCGCGGCGTCGATGATCTCCCACACGTCCAGCCCCATGCGCTCGCACAACAGGGCCAGCTCGTTCACGAGCGCGATGTTCACGTTGCGAAAGACGTTCTCGTACACCTTGACCGGACTTGCGCAAGTCGCAGTTTGGCGCCCTATAGGGGCGTCACGGCACATTTCAGTTGACGGCGGGACATGAAGGCGAGCGAGACTGTGGTGTCGACGTCAAACCCGCGCCCCATCCACTTCA
>Ga0209810_1002013_pt1 | contig 26481 bp, 14 predicted proteins | sample Coa_R1_7_FD_187159 | JGI IMG/M metagenome (GOLD analysis project Ga0209810, IMG submission 187159) | Surface soil microbial communities from Centralia Pennsylvania, which are recovering from an underground coalmine fire - Coalmine... | ecosystem: Environmental > Terrestrial > Soil > Unclassified... | reverse complement strand
GCAACTGATGCGCAGCTACAATCAGATCCTTTGTATCCTGTGCCCGCCGGCGATTTCACTGTCAGCCGTGCGAGAAGTCATGGATGCCATTCCATCGCCGCGCGTCGAACTGGGCGCACAGAATATGTATTACGAGGAGCAAGGCGCGTTCACCGGCGAGATCTCGCCAAAGATGGTGCGCGAATTGTGCAGCACTGTCATCCTGGGCCATTCGGAGCGCCGCGAACATTTCGGCGAAACCGACGAAATGGTGAGTAAGAAAGGGCAGGCAGCGCTCAAGCAGGGGCTGCGTCCCATCGTATGCATTGGCGAGAATAACGACCAGTACGAGGCGGGGCAGACCGAGAGAGTGATCCGCTCGCAGGTAGCAGGCAGCCTCTCACACTTTCCACCGCAGGATGCGCACAGGGTTGTGATAGCGTATGAGCCTGTCTGGGCCATTGGCACGGGCAAAGCGGCCACGGCGGAGGGTGCAGGCAAGGTCATCCATCTCATTCGCACGCTCTATGGCGACCTGTACGGCGCGGAAGCCGCGGGGGCGCTGCGTATCCTGTATGGTGGCAGCGTTACCTCGTCTAACATCGCCGAATTCATGGCTCACCCCGACATCGATGGCGCGCTGGTTGGCGGCGCCAGCCTCAAGCCAGATTTTGTGGAGATTGTCAAAAAGGCAATAGAAACCATGAAGTAAGAGTGTTGATAGCATGTGAGCCGCCGGACAGAGTTCGGCGGCTCACATGCTATCAACACTCTTATTTCAGTCCAGGTAATCCTTCAGCTTGCGGCTGCGGCTCGGATGGCGCAGCTTACGCAGCGCCTTCGCCTCGATCTGACGGATGCGCTCGCGCGTAACGTGGAACTCTTTGCCCACTTCCTCCAGCGTGCGACTGCGGCCATCATCCAGGCCAAAGCGCAGTTGCAGCACCTTGCGCTCGCGCTCGGTCAGGCTATCCAGCACATCTTCCACCTGCTCCTTGAGGAGCTGATGGCTGGCCGCGTCGGCAGGCGCCAGGGCAGTATGATCCTCGATGAAGTCGCCGAGGTGACTGTCATCCTCTTCACCGATAGGCGTCTCCAGGCTTACCGGCTCCTGGCTCACCTTGATGATCTCGCGCACCTTCTCAGCGCTGATCTCCATCTGAGCAGCGATCTCTTCGGATGTAGGCTCACGCCCCAGGTCCTGTAAGAGACGGCGACTGATGCGGATGAGGCGATTGATCGTCTCAACCATATGCACCGGAATGCGGATCGTGCGCGCCTGATCGGCAATAGCGCGCGTAATGGCCTGACGAATCCACCAGGTGGCGTAGGTGCTGAACTTAAACCCTTTGGTATAATCGAACTTCTCGACCGCGCGGATCAGGCCAATGTTCCCCTCCTGGATCAGATCCAGCAAGCTCATGCCGCGCCCGATGTACTTTTTTGCCACGCTCACCACCAGGCGCAGATTAGCCTCGGTCAGGCGCCGCTGGGCCTCCTCACCTTCTTCGATATAGCGGCGGATGGGCGGAACCTTCAGACGTTCGGCACGCAGGCGCTCGGCTCTGCCACGCTGCATGAGCTGGGCAAGGTGCACCTCTTCCTCAGCGGTGAGCAGGGGCACCCGCCCGATCTCGCGCAGGTACATGCGCACCGGATCGTCCAGGCTACTCTCCAGATCAGCAACAACAATGCCAAAACCGTCTTGCAGCTCGTCCCATTTGGAATCGGCGTCAATAACGTCGTCCGGTCCTGGCTCCCAGTCCGCAGGCGGCTCTTTGGTTGGGTCGAGGGCGTCCATAGACTCTTCGTCCTGTAGCTTTAACAGGTCAAATGGCTCATTCCCATCGATAGGAGTCACCAGACTTCCACCGGCAGCAGCATGAGTATGATGACCTACTGTATCAATCTCAAAGACACTTTCCGTTTCATTCAACATGGACTCATCAAAAGGCTCGATTGTGAATACATCTCGCAAAGGTTCGGTGCTTACCGTACTAATATGCTCATTGCTTACCCGATCAATTACGTCTTGTTCCCGATTCACCATTCTGGCGTCCCCCTTCGAGAAACAGGCCCTATATGATAAACGGATGAAAGAAGATTTCCTGCTTCCCGATCCAATGTGATAAAAATGATTGTGCTCATTAACTCTCTCTATCAGTGACGCTACGCGTAACCGCTTAACCCTGTAAATGCGTCGCCGAATCGATTGTCCGCAACTGCTGATGAATTGTGAGCAATTGCTGGCGAAGCTGTCGTGACTCCGTATTGTTGCCGGCGTCCTCAGCTTCACGAATAAGATATTCTAGTTCCGTATTCAGTTGTAAGAGTCGTATGCGTTTGAGCCGGGTCGCACACTGGATCACTTCTTTCACCAGTCCCATTCCTTCTTTTGGAGACCTCGACTCAACGCATTTCTGTGCCCTGGCTACCGTTGCCAACAAAGTAGCAGGCACAAGATCTGCAAAGGGTTGATGTGAGGGGGAAGAAGCACGTTGTTGATACACAGAGTTGAGTATACGGTACAACTCTCGCGTGTCTGTCCCAGCGAAGTCACCATCGTTTATTATACCACAAACATGTAGACTTAACCCTGGATTCTGCAAGAGTAGCCCAATCAGGTAGTCCTCCCATTGTATTCTATTGGCAGCACTCCTGTCAAGCCCGATTTCTTGCCGCTGGTGGGCACTACCGCGCTCCTGCTCCTCCCATCCTTCATCGTCGCCGACCTTTTCGGATTTCTCACTCTTCGCGCCCCGGCCTCTGGCTCCTCGCTGCCCCGCGAATCCCGCCACCGGCTGCTGTGCCGGCATAGAGAATTCGGCGGTGACGCCGGCGCTTCTCTGCCCCTTGAGCACCCTTTGTAGCTCCCCGTACAGGCTGCGCTCATCGATGCTAATCATCGCGGCCAGCTTCCGTATGTAGGCATCGCGCTTAACACGGTCACTAATCATTGCGATCACAGGAAGTAGACGCCTGGCGGCCTCGCTTTTACCACTCGGCTCTCGCAGGTTCAGGCCCATCGTCTTAACCACGAAGTAGTAATCTACCAGTGGTAAGGGATGAGAGACCGCATACAACCAGGTTGAGAAGTCGCGCCGGATAACTTCATCCGGATCTTCGCCCGGCGGCAGTTGCAGCACGTTGATCTCCGCGTCAACGCGTTCCTCCAGACGAATGATGCCGTGAGGCTGCCGCTGCTTACGCTTCCCCTGTCGCACTTCCTGCGTGCCGGCTGCCAGTGGCACCGGCACGATGGTTCGATCAAAGGTCCTCAATGCTTCCTGGATGCCCTGCTCGGTGGCTGCGCTACCCGCCGCATCGGGATCCAGAGCGAGCGTTACCTGTCTGGTCAGCTTCTTCAATTGTTGAATGTGCTTCTCAGTAATGGCGCTGCCGATACAGGCTACGGTCTGCCGTGTACCATACTGATGAGCGATGATTGCGTCCACATACCCTTCTACAATAACAACCTGGCCGGCCTGCTTTATTGCATCTCTCGCCATATCTATAGCATAGAGTACGCTATTTTTTTCAAAAAGTAATGTCTGCGGCGAATTCAGGTACTTTGGTTTACCATCGCCCAGCGCCCGGCCACCAAAGCCAATCACCTTACCACGTATATCCCTGATGGGAAAGATCAGACGGTTCCTGAAGTAATCATACACCCCGGCCCCGCCAGCGCCCTCTCCGCCTTCGCGTTCTCGCGCCAGGCCGCCCATCACCAGCTCGCGCTCCGTATAGCCCTGAGCAAACAGGTAGCGCGTCAGGCTATCCCACTGGTCGGGCGCATATCCCAGGCCGAACGCGATTACCGTGTCGGACGAGATTCCCCGCTCCTGCACATAAGCCCGCGCCTGCTCTGCCTCCCTGGAGCGCAGTAACATCTGATGAAACCAGAGCAGCGCGTCTTCGTTGAGCTTGCGCAGTCGCTCCTTCGTGGCACTGATCTCGCGATCTTCTTCCGCGCTGCGCCCGTTGTAATCTTCGAGTGGCACGCCCGCTTTCTCGGCCAGATATTGCAGGGCCTCGCGGAATTCAAGCCCCTGCTGCTTCTGAACGAAGGCAAAGATGTCGCCACCCTCATTACACCCAAAACAATGCCAGGTCTGCGTCTCCGCGAACACATAGAACGAAGGTGTGCGCTCATTATGAAACGGGCAGAGTCCCTTGAAGGACTTCCCCGCTTTATGCAAAGCGACAACCAGACCTATCTCCTCCACCACATCTACTTTTGCTTTGATTGCTTCGATGATAGATGTCATAAAACCTTCAACGAGAGCCTGCTTGCTGCTGTATTGAGAGTGCTGCTTGTCTTCTATCCATCACATATAACGAGCGATGTAGCAGAAAGTCGCGCTCCCGGGCACAGGTCAGCAATCTTTCGGTAATTACTATACCTGATTGTACTAATTCTTACTACGTAGAAAAGTAACGCAGGGTAGGAAAGGTGTTCTCAGAACCCGGGGACGCACTACACATGGATTTATGACGTTTACGCTGGTCCGGCAGTGACTCCAGCCTGGAGTTGATTTATCCACTTATCCACCGCGCCTATTACTATTAAGATTCAGATCTATCTTAATATCTATATCTTAGCAGCAGTAGTAGGAACGGTGGATAAGTGGATAAGCCAGGGAATCTCTCATCGATCCCGCCGCCGGATAAGCCCAGAACCGCCTTCCCAGGCCGGTTAATGCTATGTGGAAAACTTATCCACTTCCCAGATTGTTGTGGACTGCTTGTGGATAAGCCAGGGGAGAGTGGTGGATAACCGGGGGATAATTCTCTTCAATCAGCGGCCCCATGGTGCCCATGTGGATAAGTTATCTACAGGTGTGGTGGATAACATTTCGGGCTAATCCACCGTCCTGTGGAAAATGTGGAAAAGTTATCCACAGAAAATGTGGATAACCAGAAGATGAGTTGAGTGCGCTCATAGCAAATATAGCCAGTAATATTACCAGCTATAGCGGGTGTGGAAAATGTGGAAAAGTTATCCACAGGAAGTGTTGATAAGTCGCTATCGCTTGCTCGCTTTGTGGACATTGTGGAAAAGTTATCCACAGAAAATGTGGAAAAGTCAAAGGATGAGTTGAGTGCGCTCATAGCAAGATTTTCATGTTCCTGGTGCAGCTTAGTTATCCACAGAAAATGTGGATAACTAAGCAAAAGGTGTGCAGAAGTGACATTCGTCGATCTAATGGCGTGAAATAGAAAAGGTAGATGGCTACGATTCGTGGATGCTTTCGTCGATATTCAGGTATGGTAAAGGGGCGGTCTTGTGGCCCGGTAGAAATATGCGGCGCGGTAGAGCCGACTGGCTTTCAGAGGAAGGAATGCCACAGAGGTGTTGTGCCAGGGTAAAGTTAGGCGTGCTATCAATGAGATACAGAAACGCCTCTATCAGCGCTGGATCAAAATGAGTTCCCGATCCTTGTAGCAATCGCTCTCGCGCCGCCTCTCTGGAAAGCGGCGCCTTGTAGGGTCGTTGTGAGGTCAAAACATCATAAACGTCAGCGATTGCCAGCATGCGTGCGCTGAGAGGAATGTCCTCTCCCCGCAGTGCGGCGGGATAGCCGCGCCCGTCCCACGCCTCGTGATGATAGAGGACAGTTTCTACATAGAAAGGAGGTACATCGCAGCCGATGAGAATGCGCGCTCCAATCACTGGATGACGCTCCATTTTGCGTCGCTCCTCTTCTGAGAGCGCCTCGGATTTATTCAGAATATCATTAGCGATCCAGGTTTTACCGAGGTCATGCACTAATGCTGCTAATGCAATATTGCGAACTTCACGCTTGTCCCATCCCAGGTGCCTTGCCAGCCGCTGGATATATGTTGCCACTCTGCGTGAATGCTCATAGGTTACGAGATCGCGCTCCTGGATGCTTCTTGCCAATGAAAGGAGGATCTTCCTTGTCTCGCGCTCTCTCTCCACATGTATGATGCCCACCACGCTCTCCCACTTCACAGATGAACCGGGCAACGGCAGGCGTTGCCGCCAACGGTATACGAACAGACCAATATACAAACCGGTAGTTTCAGGAGGGTTGCCTCCATATCAGGCTCATAACATATTAATATTTGGTTTTAATCCCTGTCTATATCATCTATTCGATAAGGTACTTTTGTATCACTTTTTGTCATGTGCCTGCAAGAGAGAACGGTGCCCTGTCTTTCTATTCCCCAATTAGTCCCTCTTTGAGCGCCGATTCGTTTTTAATCATAGCCATTTGTGATAGACTCACCTTGACACTTGAGAAAAGAGTACTAGTATTAACTCTTTGTGGACGTGGTACGTCTGGCATTAAAAAACGGAAGTGGTCATGATGGCAGAAAACACTGTGGAAAATGATGCGCGGCAGAATGCAGGCTCTGTGCCGGAGAGGTCTGGTAACAATGTAGTGACAGTAGTGTTGACTGCTGACAACCATCTGGGCCATACTGCTTTCAGGCAGCATCCCCACAAGCGTGAAGAGCGCGAGCAGCGTTTGCGCCATGCTTTTCAGCAGGCGACAGATTTCGCTATCGGACAGGGTGTCGATTTATTTATTCAGGCCGGGGATCTGTTCGATACTGTAACTCCAGATGAACGTGATCGCAGTTTCGTCGCGGCGCGTCTGGCGCAGTTAAAACAGGCTGGCATCCGCGCCTTTGCTTTAGGTGGCGTTCACGACACGCCGGCGGATATGCAATCGCTGCTGCACGAGTCCAGTCCTGCCCCGCAGATCAGCTATGCGCGGTTGGGCGCGCTGCACTACTTCTCGCCGGTGCGCAGGGATGAGCGCCAGAAACTGGAGCCTGTCATCGTCGATATTCATGGTGTGCTGGTTGGCATCTGCGGCCTGGGTGTGCTGGCCGGCCAGCAGGGAGATCCCCTGGAGAAGCTGCGGGTTGAGAGCGATATCGAACGCGCTGCCATCCCGATCCTGGTATTGCATGCGCCGATAGAAGGGTTGAGCGTGAGTTCATCCCTGCTGGACGTTCGCGCCCGTGTGAGCCGCGAGAGTATTAAGAAACAGGAGATATTCCGCTACATTCTGGCCGGCTACCATCACAGTTTTAGTCATATGCGCATAGGTCGGACGGAAGTTATCGTTGCCGGGGCCACCCAGCACACAGACTTCAGTGCACCCGATCATGCGCCAGGATTCGTTTTTATAGGGCTGGCGGCTGATGGCCTGCGCTGGTGCAACCATATTGCCGTAGACGCTCTATCATTGCAGCGCCTGACTGTCCACACCAGAGATCTCTGGCCTGATGGCGCCACGGCGGCGCAGCGGTCGCCTACCGAAATTATCCTTGAACGATTGCGCCCTCTCTGCAATACAGAGCGAATGATCCAGATTCGGCTCGAAGGCGAACTTACACGCGGGCAATATCACCAGCTGGATCTGAACCAGATACGCCGCTATGGCGAAGAGCACTGCTTTGCCCTTGCCATTGACGATAGCGCCCTCTCGCTGCTCCCGGAACAAGAAGCGCTTTCCGCCGAGACAGGTGAGCGCTTCTCGCCGCGTGAGGAATTGATGACTCTGGCGGATGAATGGATAGCCGCTGCGGTTGATGAGCGAGAGCAAAAGGCGTTGCGCCTTACGAAAGAAGAGTTGCTGCTTGCGATGGATGATATAAAAGGTAAAAAGTAGCTGGGCCATGTGGCATCCAGTAGAGGCGAACGGAGTTACTATCCATGATAATCCTGAAGCATTTGACCGTTGACCGGTTCCGGCTCTTGCGCGATGTAGATCTGCATTTTCCACAGCGCGGCAGTATATTGATACAAGGCCCCAATGAAGCCGGAAAGTCGTCACTTCTTGAATGCATCTATTTCGCGCTCTATGGTGAGTCGCTTGCCGCCGATCATGACGGGCGCTCGCTCGATGACCTGGTGCTCTATGGGGCAACGAGTGCAACTGTCGTCCTGACGGTCTCGGTTGGCGCGACCGAACTGGTGATTACGCGCACAATCGAACGCGGCAAGGGGCAGAACGTGGTGTTACATGTGCGGCGGCTGGGCATGCCCGAAGAGGAGCCTATCACGAGTCTCGATGCGGCAAACGAACGGATTATCAATGAACTGGGACACATGGACGGTAGAGCTTTGCGTGACTCCTGCTTTGTTGAACAGAAAGGGTTGCCACGTCTGGAGAACCTGCGGGGTGTCGAGCGTGAGGCGACAGCGCGTAAAATTCTCGGTCTGGAAAATCTCATGCGCCTGACCGAGCATTTTAAAGTCTCGCCGCAGGATGAGCAAAAGCTTCAGGAGGCCGCCGAACGCCTGCATCTGGCCGAGATCCAGGCGCGCATCCCTGAGCTGAGTCAACAGCTTGAGCAGATCGAGGCGGCTCTGGATGCCTTGAGGGTTGCCGAAGATCTGCAAGAGATCGACCAGCAGAAAGCCGAAATCGCCGAGCAGGAGCAGGCGCTTGAGCAGATTCAGGCCACACGCCTGCAACTCAAGAACCGCCAGACCCGCATACAACAGCTCAAGAAAGCCGATGCCACACTTGTTGAGATTATTGCAGCTTATGATGGCATCGCCGAGGCCCGCCGCGAACTGCCCGAACTGGAGAAACAGATCGCGGAACTGGAGCGGCGCGAGCGCGAGGAATTGCCCGCGTTGGAGAAGCGCGTTGCCGATCTGGCCGAACTCACCCGTTCCTTTGGCACACTGCAACGCATGTCAAACGATTTGCTGGTGGCGGTGGACACGATCAAGGATCTGGAGCAGGAGCTAAAGCAGCATAACGAAGTAAAGGATGATCTCAAGAGCGTAGAGGAGCAGGTGGCGCACGCAAAGTCGCGCGTCGCTCAGGCACAGCAGGCTTTGCGCGATCTGGAGGAACGGCGGCGCGCCGGGCGTCCGCAATTGGAGACGCGCCTGGAGCGCATGAAAACGCTCTCCGAACAGTTGAAAGCGCTGCGCCGGGTTGAGGACCGCTATCAACGCAGCTTGAAGGGGAGAGAGCAGGCCGAGGAGAACAAACAGCAACTGGCTGCTGTGCGGAAGGAGCTGCGCGAAACCGAGCAGGAACTGGCGCTGGTTGAAGTAGAAGCGAAGCAGATTCAGGATCAAGCTGATGCCCTGGAGAAGCGCTGGCGACAGCTTGGCATGCGTCGCCAGTTGGAAGAGTGGCAGCGCCTGAAAGGGCTATCTCAGGGATTAGCCGAAGCGGAACAACATGTCCGGTTAGCCTATCAGCATCAGGAGAAACTTAATCTCGCGGTCATGGAGGCGCGGGCGGCCTCCAGAAAGCATATGATGATCTTCGCGACCTGCGTCGTATTGTTCCTGTGTCTGGCTATTACATTCGTAGTGCTGTTCCAGCATGCAGCCGTGATCGCTGCTATCGCCGGTATCTTCGCTCTGGTATTCGCCGGGGTCGGGGGCGTAAGTTTCCAGAGTTATCGCAAGGCGCGCGATGAGGAGCAGGTAGCTGACCAGCAGATGCAGGAGGCCATCAACAGAGTTGGAATGATGGTGGCGGCGCGTGAGACGGCAATCCGTATGGGCGGCAACCACGAGGCACTGCTCCAGATCGAGCGCGAAATTCAATCCCTCGGCGGCGTTATTCCGCGCTCGGTTGAGGAAGCACAGCAGATCCTCAAGCAAACGAAGGACCAGGGCGAGAGCCTCGCCGATCTCCAGCAGCAGATGAAGGAAAAGCTGGAGGAGGCTAATGCAGCTCGCAATCAGGTCAATGTGACGATGGAGGCGGTTGCTCGTTTGCGCAAAGAGCGGGCGCGCCTGGAGGAGCAGCGCAAGAAAGAGGACTGGGATCATATCGAAGAGCGCCTGGAGGCCGATCAGGCCGCCGTCGAGCGTATACAGCAGGAGATCACCGTGCTGGCCGGCCAGGAAGGGCTTCCGCTGCCCAGCCTCAATGAGCGTTTCCAGGGCAGCGCTACGCTTAATGTATCTGCTTCCGCATCGCCTGGGCAGTCGACAGAGAGTCAGACCGGTATCCCCGAACTGGAAGCCCTCGTCGAGAGCACAATCAAGGCAACCGAGCGTGAGATTGCTTCTCTTGATGGTAAGCTCGATCTGGTAACTGATCTTGCCGCTCAGGTCAAGATACACCAGGAGGCCCTGGATGTTCTGCTCGCGCGCCAGAAAGTGATCGAAGAGCGCAACGAGCGCTATCAGACCAGTAATCCCGCTCTACAGGTTCAACGAGCGCGTGAGCAGCAGGCGGCGCTGCGCCAGGCGCTGCAATCGCTGCAAGATTCGTTGCGCCAGCGCGTGAAACCCCTGGGCATTCCTTTCGGTCAGGCCGCGATCAACAACGCGGAGACAACCGCGCGCAAACAACTGGAGGAGTTACAGATTACTCTTGGCACTAAAATCATGCTTCAGGAGCAGCATGCAAAGTATGTCGCCCAGCTTAAAGAACTTCAGGAATCGCTCTCCGAGTATTACAAGCAACTGGCAAAGTTCAGCAACTCTCTGGGAGGCTGGATCGTGCCGCTCAATCCCTTTGCCGAGGCTCTCTCCGCTCTCCGCACCCGTTGTCAGCATGAAATAGAGGAGGCGGACGAACCTGGCATCGAGAAGGAACTCGAGATGCTGCGCAATCAAGAGGGGGCCGCGAAGGCGAAAATTGAGCTGTGCCGCCAGGAAATTGAATACGCACACGAAAGAATAGCGACCGTGCTGACGCAGCGCAACCGTCCTCCGGCCAGAAGCTATACCTTCGCCGATATCGTCACCATCTGGCCTCTCGTTGGCGAGCACTCGCTAGAGGATCGTCCTCGTCTTGAGGATGAGCGCGAGAATCTCGAACAGGAGTTGACCAGCCTGGAAGAACAGGAGCTTGCGCTGAGCACGCAGTTGCAGACAGGCGGTACGCGTCTCGATCTGGAGCAGGCTCGCCTCTACATGGAGCAGCAAGAGCGTTCCTATCAAACCAAGAAACGCGGCAATATGCTGGTTAAAGCCGTCAGCCAGCGGCTCATGCGCAAGATCATACCGCGCACCGAGTACTATATCCAGCAACTTCTCCCACAGCTCACCGGTGGCCGCTATCACGATGTCCACCTGGTAATGGAGCCAGAAGAAGGCACCGCCGGCGGCCCGCTCCAGTTGCGCGTATGGGATTCGGCTGCCGGCGAGTATGTGCCCAAGTCGGCGCTATCAGGAGGAGCCGCCGACCAGCTCTCGCTGGCTCTGCGCCTGGCTTTCGCTATCGCCGTGCTTCCGCGCGAGCTAAACGCGGCCCCCGGCTTCGTGATGCTGGACGAGCCGCTCAGTTCCTTTGATCGCGGCAGAACGCAGTCTCTGGTCGATGTCGTGACGGGCGAAATGCTAGGCCAGCATTTTGAACAGATTTTGCTGGTTTCACATAGTAATGCTTTCGATCCTGCTCTGTTTCCCTATCATATCTATATGGACAATGGAGTAATCGCGGAGAGTAATCTACCCGTTGTGCCGGGCCTGCCTCCTGCCGAGATGAACGGCAAGGGCACAAATGCGGCTGCGCTGGTGATGTCCGAAGTTTCACCTGCTCGCGTAGGTGCGGAGTAGTAGAAGAATTTTTAACATAATGCTGGCAGGCTGCGCCTGCCAGCATTATGTTAAAAATTCTTCTACTGCGCTTTTTGCGGATTCGAGCATTTTATCGCCGCCATCGATCCATACGATGCGCTGATCGCGCCGGAACCATGTCAACTGGCGACGCGTAAAGTCATGGATGGCGTATTTCAAGCGCTGCACCATCTCGGCTTCGCTGCTGAACTCGCCGCGTAGCCAGCGACTGATAAAACGATACTCCAACCCCAGCGCCTCCAGACGCTCGTGATCTATGCCCCGAGCCAGCAGTGCCCGCACTTCCTGCACCATCCCTTGCTGCATACGCTCGTCGACCCTTGCGTCGATCCTGCGATAGAGCACGTCTCTGGGCCAGCGGATACCTAGCAGCAGGCTCTCGTAGAGCGGTGAAGCTATGCCACGTTGTTGTGAGAAGGGCTTGCCCGAAACAATACAGACCTCAAGCGCGCGGATCACACGCCGTCGATTGTTGCGGTCAATAGTGGCTGCGCTCTCCGCGTCCAGTTTCTCAAGTTGGGCCAGCAGTTCTGACAGCGGACGCGTTTCGAGCCGGCTTCGTAGTTCCGCCTGTGGCGGGATGCGCGGAATGTCGAGGTGATCGACCACAGCCTGAATGTAGTGTGAGGAGCCACCGACGAGCAGTGGTTGATGACCGCGTTCCAGAATGCTATTGATAGCAGCTATGGCGGCCTGCTGGTACTGTGAGACCGTATAGATCTCCCGTACATCGACGACATCCAGCAGGTGGTGCGGGACGAGTGCTCTCTCTGCTGGCGAAACTTTGGCGGTACCGATATCGAGGCCGCGATAGACCTGGCGCGAATCTGCGGAGACGATCTCGCCCCGGAAACGTTGGGCCAGCGCGATACCCAGTGCGCTTTTGCCGGATGCGGTGGGACCCAGAACGACGATCAGTTTGCCAGATGATGACACCTGCTCTTCCACAAAATCTCTCTCGCTAATTTCAGTATCCTCACGCGAAGCGACATGTATCCCGGTCAGGCCGCTCACGACCCGGGCGATTATATCTGGGGAAGCCGAAACGGTCAAGTGTTTTTGCACTAGGGCTGGTTTTTCATCAGATAATCGACCCGCAGGGTCAGCGCCAGAGCTACTCCGATGCCGAGAGCGATGCTAAAAGGAGTGGCCCAGCTTGGAATGACATCCATCGATAATAGAAAGCCCAGGCTGCCGCCGGCTATCACTACCAGCGCCAGACCAAACCGGCGAGAACGCGCCAGTAGCCAGCTTATGCCATAGATCATATGATGGTTGATTGTGGCGTTGGTGCAAATGACCGCACTGATTGCTGCGACCAGCAACATCAGGAAGAGCTGTAGCGGCGCTAAACTGGCGTGCAGGAGAAGCTGCCAGATGGCCTTTATCACGCCGAGGCCGAGCAGTACGCCGCTCATGCCTGTGCAGGCCCGGTTAAGCCACTCTCCGCGAGAACCGTTCACCAGCAAGGCCCCCAGCGTTGCCAGCGGCGCCATTCCTGCCAGCACGAGCGCGAATACTGGACTCGGCGGCATGGGAGAAGCCTGTCCCAACAACGACAGTTGCGAGAACACGGTGTAGCAAAGGCTCGCAGTCATGAATGCCGTGGCGAAAGCGAAGCCCCGCTGGAGCCATATGCGCTGCCGTGCTGTAACCTGTAGCGGGTCCCAGCCGCCGGAGGCTATACCGCCGGGCTGACCGTATTTCGTCCGGTATTCGTAATGGCGCTTGCTCACCGCGGGTGGTAGTCCCGTCTGGGTCGGCGTGGCCTGGACTGTCGGGGAGGCCATTGTCAGACCTCCCATTGTCAGAGCGTCCTCGTCATCATCAAAGTCGTCGTCCAGGTTAGCCCCGACTGTTTTTCCCCCGCGCCTCTGATGGCTGCCCGGTGTTACGTATCCCAGGATATCGGCCTCTACCGTCACCACAATATCCTTCTTCCCGGTGTTGCCGTCCGGCGTGATGAGAATCTCGCCTGTGTAGTGTGTTGCACTGTTGAGTTGAGTGCTATTGATGCGCACATTAACATAGGCGCTCATACCGTCAAAGTGATTCCGGTCTATGAGAATCCATGGCTCAACTGCCTGGATTGTGCCGCTGACATACGATCCCTGATTGCCGCTAATGCTGATCGCCAGTGGCGCTGAGATACCCGGGTAGACAGGACCGAAGTCAAGCGTGCGCGGGCTAACCTGCACCGGCGTGGTTGGCCTGGACGGGAACCATCCGCGACTGCCACGATTAGCGGCCTGTCCTGCGGGCGCTGCCGCTTCCTCCTCGCTTTCCGCTGGCACCTGCGTTGTAGAGCCACGCAATCTGGCGTTCGGACCCATTACGGCTCGTATGAACTGCTCGGCCGCTTCAAAAGGATCATCTATTCGCGCACGGATATGCCGCGCCGCTCGCGCCAGTTCCTCCTCACCGATCTCGTGCAACCAGGACTCGATCTCTCCTGAGGCCAGGTAATCGGAGGCTTCTTCAGGATAACGAGCGCACAGATCCGCCAGTTCCTGGGGCGAGGTAGCGTCATCACCGTTCTCGAAGATGAATGTCCCAACACCGAGCAGCGCCCGGCGGAAGGCCGCGATATTCTCGTAGCGCTCCTCCGGGTTCAACGCTGTAGCCTTCTCCAGCGCTCGCGCTACGCTGGGCGAGATTCCGGGATTTGTAGTGCGCACATCTTTCAAGCCGAAACCCGTTTCGGGCAGCGTATCGGTCAGTAGCTCGAAGAGCGTCATCGCCAGCGAATAAATGTCCGAGCGTTCGTCAGTCTGCGCCTTCCCGTACTGCTCCGGCGGCGCGAAGCCCGGCGTGCCGAGCAGTTGCGTATCCTGCGAACTGGTCGTGCGGAAGAAACGCGCAATGCCAAAGTCTATCAGTTTGATACGGCCGTCGCGCGTGAGCATAATGTTGCCCGGCTTCATGTCGCGGTAGATAATCGGCGGGTTATGACTATGGAGGTACTCCAGCACGTCACAGAGTTGCCGGCCCCAACCGAGGACGCGCCGCTCCGGGAATGGACCGCCGTTGCGCTCCAGCAGGTCTTCGAGTGTGTGGCCGTCGATGTACTCCATGACCAGGAAGTAGCGCTGATTCTCGGTGAAGAACCCGTGGAAGGTGGGAAGATTGGGGTGATTCAGTCCCCACAGAAGCTTCGCCTCGATCTTGAAGTTCTGGATAGCCTGCGAACGTTCTTCTGCCGGCACCATTGAAAGGCTCATTTCCTTGATCGCACATATGCTCTGGCGCTTTATATCCTTTGCCTGGTAGACCGCTCCCATCCCTCCCTGCCCTACTGTGCGCTGAATCAGGTAACGCTTGTGTAACAGGGTGCGACGGTCCAGATGCCCGGTTTGTGTATTCCTCTGGCCGTTGTGCTGGCTGATAGCGAACCTCCCCATCTGTTCTTGACTTCTGTTCGCGGGATACAAAATGTGCATATCAGTATAGCATACCCCTATGGGACATACTACCTATTGCAAGCTCCCCCCGGTTTGACCTTTCCAGCATCCCCTATGTATACTTCTCTCGTGCCGCCGCCATCGCTCGCGCCTGCGGCGCTCGCTTTCGGGAGCCGGTGTGTGACACATCACACTCCTCGCCGGGCGCGGCGCAGCCGCGCGAACCTGCGGCCAGAGAGGGCCAGGATGCTGAGAATCATACACCTCAGAGAAGGTGCCGCAATATTAAAAACGAGATTCGTGGGCCAGGATCACATGCCGTGGTACAATTTAAGAAAAGAGGCTACTCTTTCAGTTACCTTGTTTCTGTTGCCTCGCGTGACCTTTGAAAAAAGAACCACGTTCTATTTACATTGACGTAATATGCGCTTATCTTATAAAACATGTTGCCTGCTCAGTACGCTATTTGTTCTCCTTGCGGGCGCGACGGCTCTGTGCTGGCAGGTGGTTCAGGGGCAGTCGACCAGGGCTGATGGCGTGAGCGTCGTCGGGCCACCCTCGCTGCCGGCTGCAACCGTTGATGCTATCCTGACGCGTATGGGCAGCCCGATGGCCGGCACCGGTCAGGTGGTGGAGCAGGCTTCCCGCCGCACGCGGATCGATGATGCCTTCGCTCTCAGTGTCTGGTGGGTGGAGACCAATAGCGGAGCCGCAGGCGTTGGCCGCACTGATCGCAACCCCGGCAGTGTTCGTGGTAGCCCTGGCTACCCCTCGGGCTATGGTGGCTATACTATTTATCCATCCTATGCCGCTGCCATCGTCGATTGGTTTGATATTTTAAAAAGCAGATATATTGATCGTGGCCTGACCTCGGTCTACACTATCTGCTATCCCTATGTTGGCACCGGCGGCGCAGCGCTCTGGGCGGCAAAAGTAGCCAGGCTGATGTGGCTCTATCGTGGCGAGGCTCCCCCTCCTGCTCCAAAACCAAAAGTTCCGCAGCACCGGCCCTTGATGCCGATTCTCTTCAAGCCGCTCCAGACACAGAGTATTTCCCAGGAGTTGCGCAAACCGGTTGATAATGCGCAGATTATAGCGTCACCTTCTATGTTCACCGGGGGGAAGCGGCTCTTTATCATTGGCCTGGGTTTGCTGATCGCGCTGCTCATCGCCCTGGGAGGCGCACTTATCAGGCGCAGCACTCCCATGATGTCGCTATCGTCTGAGCCTCGGTCTCAAGCCGGGCCTGTCACGCCTCTGGCCGCTCTCATCGTCAATCAGTTCTCGCCTGTGCTTGAGCGATGGGATAGCGCAGATTCTCCGCTGCTCCAGGCTGTAGCGGAGACGGTATCAGCATATTCTGCTCAATACGCCGGGCCGGTCTCGGAGGCCGGCCGGCCGGAACAAATTTCCCGCAGTCGAGAGCGCTTCCCGCGTCGTGTGATGCTCGTTCCTTCCCGTGCGAAAGTAGAACAGGCGTCCGCTGTTGATATGGGCGATGCAGTCTTCTCCGGCGAGCCTTTCGTTTCTATCGAGACAATCTATAATGCTATTCCCTCGCGCCCTGGCCTGTCTCTGCCGGGGCGCGTGCCGGCACCTGTTGGCGCCGGCGCTTCATCTGGCAGCCTGCTCGCGAGATATAGCAATAGAACCTGATACATAAATATACCATGTAGACATGTAGAGACAGGGCATGCCCCTGTCGCGAGAGGCATGCCCCTGTCGCGAGAGGCATAATCGGGTTAACCCGATCATGCATGAAGCTGCTCGACGAGCAGCATTGTCACCGTCAGGAAAACGCTCAGGCTGATGACGGCAATTACGGGATCGAGCAGGGGCGCCGTCATCAGACTGCCGCGCAGGCGCAGGCGTTCAAAAAGATTGGGAAAGATTATACCGCAGATGGCCGCGATCAGCAGCGTCAAGCCGAGGCCCAGACCGATAGCAATGCTCAATGGGAGTGAGCGGAAGAGCAGCCACGCGAGCGCGGCTACGAGTATGCTTGTAAGAATTCCACCGATGGTGCCATGTTGCAACTCGTGCAGGAAGCCGCGCCAGAAATCTCTTCCCCTCTTCGTGCGCAGGCGCCAGCCCGCGATGCCCGATGCCTGAGAGCCGGCGCTGCCACTGGTGAGCAGGAGCATGGGCACAAAACAGAACATACCAGCAATCGCGACGCGCGAGTTCAGGCCAGTTGCCCGGGCAAGTGCGGCGCCATTGTAGAGCAGAGGATGAAAGATCTGGTTAAGTACCAGTGCCAGAATAAAGCCTGCGAACACGTTGACCGCCAGCCAGGAAAAACGCCTGGCCGCAGTTCTCCAGGTAAAATGTTCTTCCTCCTCCGATTCCTCGACATCGGCTCCGGCAATCTCCGAAAAATCTTCGGCCTGCTCTTCGTGAATAACGTCGATCACATCATCCACCGTCACCAATCCTACAAGGTGCTTCTCATCGTCCACCACCGGAACGCCGAGCAGATCATACTTGGCGATGATACGTGCAACCTCCTCCTGGTCGGTGCCGGTCTGCACAGTGATGACATCGGTATCCATCAGATCGCGCATGTGCGTTCCCGGCTCGGCTGTGACGAGCTGGCGCAGCGAAACTACGCCCGAGAGGCGGCGCTCCTCATCGACAATATAGAGGTAGTAGATCATCTCCATATGCTCCGAGTGCTGGCGCAGATAAGCCAGCGCCTCTTCCACGGTCATATTCTGTGAGAGGGCCAGTACCTCGTTCGTCATGATGCCGCCGGCAGTCTGCTCGCCATAGCGCAGCAAGTCGCGGATAGGCCGTGCCTCATCGACAGGCATCAGGTTCAGCAGGCGCTCGGCCTCGGCGCGCGGAATATCGGCCAGGATATCGGCGGCATCGTCTGGTGGCAGCCTTTCCAGCAGGTCAGAGGCGCGCTCCGGGTCGAGTTCGCTCAGAATTTCAGATTGCAGGGGATATTCGACTTCGTTGAGGGCATCGGCGGCTGTCTCGGTATCAAGGCGATCCAGCATGGCTCCGGCTTCCTCAACGTTGAGCTGCTCTAGAATATCGGCTATATCTGCCGGGTGCAGGTCGGCGAGCTTGTTGTGACTGACGTTAAGCTGCACCTGTGGGACGACGGCCGAGGCGCCGGCGGTAGCCCCGGCCAGCGCCAGTTGACCGGTGCCCGCTCTGACCATCCGAATCGGCTCGACATAATTCCAGGTGATGGTGCGCTCACCCAGTTGTATTGGCATGACACGGCTCAGGGCATCAAGCGCCGGCTGCACCCCCAGGCGCCGCAGTAAGCCGCTCAGGCTGATATCAACGCCAACGAGCCGCGCCGTCTTCTTGATCTGCGCCAGCTTCAAGTCATTGACTTTGACCACGCGGAAGCCCTGTGTATCGACGATCTGCTTGTCCAGAATATCGCGCCGGAGTAATAGTTCATCCTCATCAGGGATATAAGGGGTGATCTGGTCCTGCCTAACCGTCAGGCGCACCGGAAATTCTTCTATGCTGGCAACCTGTGACCAGGGAATATACATCGTGCCATTGCCCTCAGAAGAATGTACGACCAGAGCTGTAACAGTAGGGAAAGTTTCGTTAAGCGCTACACAAACATCGCGCACGGCTCCCACCCGTCGATTTTCGCTATCATAGACGCTCTGGCGCAGCAGAGTGCTCAAAAAAATCATCGCTATCACCGCCTTTTTTAAGAGTAAAGCCATCCATACGCTTATCCACACATATGTGCATAAGTGGAAAATCTATCCACCTGTGTAACAATTGTTACAGCAAACGGAGGCATGACGGGATGCTACACGTTAGCAACGCTGAAACGTGCATAGCATCGCGCATGCATAGTTAACACAGGGGGACGCAAGATGGACTTGCTGGCAGGGAGGATCGTCCTTACTCGACATCTTTTGTAGTGTTGGGTGATGCGTTCTCATCGAGTAAGGCAGCGGCGATAGAGTGGAAGATCAGCGATCTATAAAAAGCTGCAAGGTCATACCCGATGAGGAGAAGAACAATCCCAGAAGCAGGCACGAACGAACATACCTACTATGACTAGGGCCAGCGTCCATGTCCCTCACCTCCTTGACCCGGGCAGTGGGTATCCCTTCCAGGGCGAGAGTCTCGATGCTCTCTAAGACCAATGCTGGAGGGATGTCACAACCGGCGGGTTTGGCGAAAAAAGTTTCTAATGTGAGTATAACACGCGATCACCTATTCGACAAGGGACAGCGTGTGTATAGTACGATCAGGTAGCGTCCGCATGTGCGCCGGGGGCCGTCCGGGGGGCAAGCGGCAGACTAAACCAGAAAGTCGAACCTTTGCCCGGGCTGCTCTGCACGCCCACGGATCCATGATGGTACTCGATAATAGTACGGCAGATATGCAGGCCCAATCCCATGCCCATCGTACCGGAGCTATTCTGCGCCTTGACCCCTTTCGCACGATAGAAGCGCTCCCAGATATGCTTCTGCTCCTCGATGGGCAGACCAGGCCCTTTGTCCTGAACAGAAACGCGCAGCGCTTCTCCCTCTCGCTCCACGCGCACGATGATCGGGAGATCCACAGGAGAATATTTGAGCGCGTTGGAGAGGTAGTTATGGATTACCTGGCCGATACGATCCTCGTCCGCGATGACCTGCGCTTTCTCGCCGGCCTCCGATATTTCCAGGATGATAGCATGGTCGGGGTTGGCATAGCGTTGATCTTCGACAGCCTCACGCACGATCTCTGTCAGATTGCAGGATCTCATAACCAGAGTGAATTTCCCGGCCTGGATGCGCGAGACATCCAGCAAATCGCTAATCATGCGGTTCTGTACATTCACACGATGTTCCGCGTAGTGCAGCGGCCTGTCTATTTTTTCAAGCTTGCTGCCAAGCGCAGCTTCGTCTCCGCTCTCCTGCCGTTTGAGTGCCTGTAAGCGGCGCAGTGCCAGTTGAATATTGCCCTTGATCGTAGTGAGGGGCGTGCGTAATTCATGGCCGGCGATGCCGAGGAATTCATCGAAGCGGCGGTTGGTTTCCTCGAGCGCGAGCTGGCTTGCCCGGGCGGCGAGCCACTCCTGTTGCAGCCGCTCGCGCTCAATGACGAGATGAGCGAGCTTGGCTATCGCTTTTGCCAGCGCAATCTCTTCCTCCGTGTATCCCTGAGCGGAAGACCTTTTCTCCAGCGCCAGCACGCCGACGAGCTGTTCGCCCGCGATCATTGGAGCGATCAGCAGGTTGCCCAGATTGTAATCGGATCGACGTACCAATGGAGCTTGCGCCACATCGCGGATCACTACCTCATTTGCTCTCAGGTGCTCAATAGTTTCCGGCTCAAGATAATCGCTAAGGGTAGATTGCTCGACTTCCTGCGCGATCCATTCCTTATCTTCGAGGGGGAAGCCGACCCGGGCTATAAGAATGAGCCTTTCGCTGCCTGGCTCAACCAGAGTTATGCTGGCAAAGCGGCATTCTAACACATGACTGGTCAATTCAACAAGGCGTTGTCCAACGGCCCTGATACTATTCAATGGCTGCTCTTCAGGAGAAAGCTTCCCGATCTCGTCAGGAATGCGTACCACCTCTTCGGCCAGCGTGAGCAGGGTTGTAAAGGCTTTCTTGATGCGGCGCTCCAGTTGACGGCGTTCCGTGACATCGCGGAAGACGAGCACGCCCCCGATGATGCGATTGTCCTGATCCCGTACCGGCGCGCCGGCCTGATTCAAGAGCAGATCGCGCCCGTCTAGCTGGTGAGTTAAAGTGTCTACCGCGTTCTTGCCCTGTAACGACTCACCATGAAGGATGCGCATGATCGGCCATTGATCCTCGGGCAGTGGCTGGCCGTCCTCATCTCGTAATTCGAAGAGATTGACGCGCTGGTGCAGCGGCAGCTTAAATGATTCAACAAACCTGTCCATCTGAAGAAGTTTGCGCAGCGCTGTATTTGACTGGATAATATTGCCCTCAGCATCAAATACAAGAACACCATCCGCCATCGATTCAAAAATAGCTTCGAGTTGCTGCGTTCGCGCGACAGCCTCCATGCGAGCAGCCTGCTCGCGCTCCAGCAGCCGGGCGTGCTCCTCCTCCGCCGCTACGCGCTCGCTGATGTCTTCAAAAATGAAGACAAAATACGCAGGTTCATCGGAAGGCGTGCGCATCAATGCTACCGTCAGTCTAACCCACAGCGTCGTCCCATCCTTGCGCATGAAGCGCCTTCTCAATGTACGGGCCGGCGCCTGACCTATCAACAGGTCATATCCAATCTGAAAGCTGCTCTCAAGATCTTCGGAGAAAGCCAGATCCCACATGCTCAATGCTGCCAGTTCTTCCTGGGCGTAGCCGGTAATCCTGCAAAATTGCTGATTCGCCCGCAGAATATGCCCATCCAGAGCGAGGCAAACGATGCCGACTGTGGCCTGCTCAAATACTGTGCGATACAGTTGCCTGTTTTCCTGGTCCTCGTCTTCGATTGCTGCCTGCTTGCTTACATCGGCAAACAGGAAAATCCAGCCCTGTAAGCTGCCATCGTTGTTAAGGAGAGGAATGCCCTGTACTCTGAAAGGATAATAGGCACCGTCATAACGGCGGAGTCTGCATATTATGCTAAAGGTGCGTTTTGCCGCTATTGCGCAGGACAGGGTTTGCATAACCTGCTCCCGGTCATCGGGATGCAGCGCATCGAGCCACCCCCACTGCCGGATCTCTTCCTCGCTCTGCCCGGTATAAGCACACCAGACAGGCGCATCGTCTTTACTTATACTCTCTCCAGTCGCGGCCCAGACGAGAGGAGTTGCCGCTGTACCCAGTATCTTCAAACAATCCTCACTTCCCTGGCGCCCTGTTACTTCCCCTCCATCTACCTACACGCATAGAAAGGTGCTGGAGAGCGCTCCAGCGGTGTGATTTTCTTTTGTGATGTGATGGTATCTCCAGAACGTGGGCAAATGTTCATGCACAATAAAATGATGCTATGCTAGAGTAAGAGTGTATGTCAAGCTGAACAGCGGCCTGCCTGGAGCTAGAGTGTGAGGAGAAACCGCTGCATAACGGCTCTCCTCCCTTTGCTATTTTTCGTTTTTTAGTCGTGCAACAGCGTATGCTATTGCGGGCGATATGGCGGGTTCTGGGGATATGGTGAATACTGCGGGTTCTGCGGATATTGTGGATTCTGTGGATATTGTTGCATTCCCCCTACCTGCTGGCGGAGCATGTTCAATTCGCGCAGGACAGGCCATTCACTGAAAGCAAGAATGCAGAGCATAACGATATTGGCGATGGGAACGAACATCAGCAGGCTAAGTGCACCGCTGTAACCCGCCTTCGAGAAGATTTTCCAGTAAACGATAACCGCGAAGGCGATCAAAGCCAGGGCAACGATGCAGTAAACAACGCCGAAGGCTGCGATCATTGTCTGGATCTGACTTGTCTGACTATCAGGCATCTTTTTCTCCTTTATACATGCAATCCCGCGATTTACCTGCACCCTCCTTTTCAGGTGCATCTCAACAGTTCTTGAGCTATAGTACTGGGGAAAGCGCGAAGTGTCAATGGTAAAGCTCACCTAATGACAATGACGCCGGTCACAGCTTTTTTTGGGAGCTGGATTGTGAAGAAGAGTGCAGGCAGGTCGGCCCCCTTGCGTGCTCGCGCCTGTAGCGCTCGCCTTTTATACGTTATGCCGTGGAACCTGTGCAAAGCGCAGGTTCCACGGCATAACGTATAACCCTGGTGCGGGGAGGCCGCGCGGGAGGCGGCTAGCTATCGATCTGGGCCTTTTGCAGCTTGCCGCTATAGTCGGTATAGACAACTTTCCACTCGGTGAAAACGTCCAGGCCGGCAATGCCAGCCTCGCGGTGGCCGTTGCCCGTGCCGCGCGTGCCGCCGAAGGGGAACTGGATCTCCGCCCCGGTGGTGCCGGAATTGATATAGAGGATGCCCGTCGTGATATCGCGCATAGCTCGCTGTACGCGATTGATATCCTGTGTATAGATCGAACTGGATAGCCCGAATGGGGTATTGTTATTGACACTGATCGCCTCTTCGAACGAGTCAACGGCGATAACCGAGAGCGTCGGCCCGAAGATCTCTTCCCGGGCTATGCGCATATCCGGGCGCACATCCTTGAAGAGCGTCGGGCGATAAAAGTGTCCCCTGGCAAGGTCTCCTTCACGGGCGATCTCTCCTCCGGTGACGAGCGTCGCGCCCTCATGCTGGCCGATGGCGGTATAGGCATGGATCTTCTCAAGTTGCTGCGCGTTAATCACCGGCCCGACATCGACGCTTTCGTCCAGCCCGTTACCGAGCCGCAGTTGCTCGATGCGCGGCACCAGCTTCTCCAGGAGCTTATCATGAACGGCGCGATGCACGATCAGGCGACTACAGGCTGTGCAGCGCTGACCGGTGGTGCCATAGGCGCTCCAGAGGATGCCCTCGACGGCCAGATCGAGGTCGGCGTCATCCAGCACGATCACGGCATTCTTGCCGCCCATCTCCAGCGAGACGCGCTTGAGCGATTTCGCCGCCTCGATGGCAACGTGGCGTCCTGACTCGGTTGAGCCGGTAAACGAGATAACGGCAATATCGGGGTGCTGGAGCAGCGCCTCCCCCGCGCTGGAGCCGGAGCCGAAGACGATGTTGACAACGCCTTCCGGCAATCCCGCCTCGTAGAGCAGTTCGACCAGGCGCAGGGCGCTCTGTGGCGTATCTGAGGCCGGTTTGAAGACAATAGTATTGCCGGCAACGAGCGCGGGAAACATCTTCCAGGTGGGGATGGCGACGGGGAAGTTCCACGGAGTGATGCAGGCTACAACGCCGACGGGATCGCGCATCGCCAGGCCGGACTTGTTGGGCAATTCAACGGGCACGCTATAGCCAAAGAGCCTGCGTCCCTCACCGCCCATATAGTAGGCCATGTCGATGCCTTCCTGCACGTCGCCGCGCGTCTCTTTGAGCACCTTGCCCATCTCCTGCGTCATGATGCGTGCCAGCTCTTCCTTGTGGCGGATCAGCAGTTCGCCGGTGCGGTAGAGAATCTCACCGCGTTTGGGCGCCGGCACCAGTCGCCAGCGCTCGAAAGCGGCGCGGGCAGCGGCGACGGCGGCATCAACATCGGCCTTTTCGGAGAGGGGAAAATGGCCCAGTAATGCGCCGGTGGCCGGGTTATAGTTGGGGAAGGTCTTCCCGCTTTGCGCCCCTACCCACTTCCCGCCTATATAGTTCTGAAAGGTACGCGCTGCTGTGGTCATAGCACCTCCTCTTTACAGGATGTTCTTGTTGAGGCTTGCCAGAAATTCCTGATTGTTGCTCGTCTTGGACATGCTCTGTAAGAGGGCCTCCATCGCTTCCAGTCCGCTGCGGCCAGGCTGATCGGCCAGAGTCGCGAACATACGGCGCATCACGACGACGGCGCGCAGTGTCTTCTCGTCGAGCAGCAGTTCTTCGCGGCGCGTGCTGGAAAGAGAAATGTCGATAGCGGGGAAGATGCGGCGCTCGGCAAGCTTACGGTTGAGAACCAGTTCCATATTGCCGGTGCCTTTGAACTCTTCATAGATGACATCATCCATGCGGCTGCCGGTATCAACCAGCGCGGTAGCGATAATGGTAAGGCTGCCCCCCTCTTCGATCTTACGCGCGGCTCCAAAGAAGCGCTTGGGAGGAAACAGTGCACTGGGATCGAGACCGCCGGAGAGTGTGCGTCCACTTGGCTGCACTGCCAGGTTATAGGCGCGGCTCAGGCGGGTGATACTGTCCAGCAGGACGACGACATCGCGTCCTCCCTCGACCAGGCGTTTCGCGCGCTCCAGCACCATCTCGGCGACGCGGGTGTGCGCCTCGGTTGGCTCATCGAAGGTCGAACTGATGACCTCGGCCTTCACCGAGCGTTTCATATCCGTGACTTCTTCGGGCCGCTCACCGATCAGTGCGATCATCAGATGTACGTCATCGTAGTTCTCGGTGATGGAGTTGGCGATAGATTTGAGGAGCATGGTCTTGCCTGCTTTAGGAGGAGAGACGATCAGGCCGCGCTGTCCGCGTCCAATAGGGGCCACCAGGTTGATGATGCGCCCGGAGATGTTCGAGGGAACGGTCTCCAGATTGAACATCTCGCGGGGGAAGATTGGCGTCAGGTTATCGAAATGGGGACGCCGTTTAGCGATTTCCGGGTCTACGCCGTTGATCGCCTCGACTCGCAGCAGGCCATAGTACTTCTCGTTATCTTTGGGGGGACGCACCTGGCCCGATACCATGTCTCCGGTACGCAGGCCAAAACGGCGGATTTGCGACTGCGAGACATAGACATCCATGTTGCCGGGCAGGAAGCGCTCCTGGCGCAGAAAGCCGAAGCCATCCTCGACAATCTCCAGCACACCGGCGCTGAAGATGTTCCCCTGCTGTTCTGTATTGGCCTGGAGGAGTCTGAAGACCAGATCTTGTTTTTTGAGCGCACTATACCCGGAGAGTTCGAGGTCGCGAGCAATGTCGCGTAACTCCGCTATAGTTTTGGTTTCTAACTCAGCTATGTTCACGTTGTGTAGGGCGAAACACGATCTTTGAGGAAAACGCCCATTCTCCTTTCTGCGTTGAACCTGGATAATTTAGTGGGAAATGAACACGGCCAGGGCACTGTCGCAAACATTGCCTGTACCCTGCCTGAATAACATGTGGTAACAGGTAGCTTTGGTGAATACAAGAGGCGCCAGCTAACATAACCGTGGATATTGTAACACAACTTTGCACAAGCGGGAACCCGTGAAACTGCTAGATGGCGTGGTACATATCCTCGGAGCTAGCATGAATATACCACAGGTGCGCAATGCTGTCAAGAGATCATCATGAATATTTCTGGGCGCTCTTTGCTTTTGCCAGCGAGGACTTGAGGCTGCAAATCAGAGAGCGCTGCATATCATAGAACGAATACCAGTACTGGTCGATCCACTCGTTACAACAACGCAGTTGCTCCCCTAATTCCCGCCGCTCAAGTTCCCTGTCAACTATGCCGTTGGCGTGGGGATGTTTACAGATGCGCGGCAGCGGCGAGCCAAAGCCGTGCGCGTAATGCGTCAGTTCATGCGCGATGGTGGTCGTCAGGACACATTCTGGGACCTGTGGGAACTGGAGCAGGCTGTTGATACCGATGAAGGTCGTCTTTTTGTCCTCCGAAAGACGAATCAGGCCCAGCCGGCTCTTCCAGGGATAACAGTAGCCGATAAGAACAGCATTGACGCGCGGTGTATCAGCGAAATAATGTTGCCAGATCGAGTCAAGGTAAGCCATCAGATCGCGCCTGCTCTCGGGCAGTTTCGATGGCTCCGTAGCAGAGGTGGCCGCTAGCATACTGGAACTCCTTAGAAATTGTGCTTGTGAGTCCAGTATATCAGTGAGCTTGTAATAGTCGCGTGGCTGCGCCGCGCACTGATTGGATAATGCGATGGGAAAAAATGCACAAAACGTATTTTCCCCACCGCATTATCCAAAAAGTAAGTGCCTGCGGCGCTCGTGCGACGGAACTGCCCAAAAGAGGACCATAGGGGTGTGGAAAAAATGCGCGCAGCGCATTTTTTCCACACCC
>Ga0209810_1002012_pt1 | contig 26481 bp, 24 predicted proteins | sample Coa_R1_7_FD_187159 | JGI IMG/M metagenome (GOLD analysis project Ga0209810, IMG submission 187159) | Surface soil microbial communities from Centralia Pennsylvania, which are recovering from an underground coalmine fire - Coalmine... | ecosystem: Environmental > Terrestrial > Soil > Unclassified... | reverse complement strand
TCAGGACGCAACGAACACGGGCGACTGGGAGCACTACAAGAGCGGCCAGGGAACCGCGCTGCTCAACCAGTGGAAGGCGACGCTCGATCCGTCGAAGCAGCACACGATCGCCACCCAGCTCGAGAAGCTGTGGCTGCAGGACCTGCCGGTCGTGCCGCTCTTCGTCGGCCCGCGCTGGTCGACCTACAGCACCAAGTACTTCCATTGCTTCGACTCGCCGAAGAACCACTTCGGCGACCCGATCTTCACCACGTACCCCGACAACCTGCTGTCCTTCACACGCATCTGTCCTGGGGGCAAGGCCGGCGCCTAGCGCCACGACGATTCGCGGTGGGCGGGCCGTCGGTCCGCCCACCGCGGATACTCCGTCCAGACGATGCGCTGGTTCCTCCGCCGACTTCTCTTCTACGCCTTCGCCATCTGGGTCGCACTGACGCTCAACTTCCTGCTGCCGCGGCTGATGCCCGGCAGCCCGATCGGCGGCGTGCTGCAGCACCTCTCCCCGGCCCAGATCCAGTCGAACCCGGGCATCATCAAGACCTACGAGGCCCTGCTCGGAGGCGGCAAGGGGACGATCTGGCACGACTACGCCGTCTACCTGCACCGCGTCGCCCACCTGAACTTCGGCATCTCGACGTCGAACTACCCCGCGACCGTGTCCGAGGTGCTCGGGCGGACGCTGCCCTACTCGATCTTCCTCGTCGGCGTCGCGCTGATCGTCGCGTTCGCGGTCGGCACGCTGGTCGGGATGGTCGCCGCGTGGCGGCGCGGCGGGGCCGTCGACACGTTCGTCGTCCCCACCTTCATGGCGCTCAGCGCGTTCCCCGCTTTCTTCACCGCGCTCCTCGGCGTCTACTTCTTCGGGCTGCGGCTCGGCTGGTTCCCGATCCAGCACGCGTACGACAGCGGCATCGTGCCGGGCTTCGACTGGACGTTCCTTTCGAGCGCGTTGCGGCACGCGGAGCTGCCGATCCTCGTCATCGTCGCCGCCTACGCGGGTGGCTGGGTGCTGAACATGCGCACGGTGATGATCAACACGATCGGCGAGGACTACGTCGCGATGGCGCACGCGAAGGGCCTACGAGACCGGCGCGTGATGACGCGCTACGCGGGCCGCAACGCGATCCTGCCGCCGCTGAACGGATTCGCCAACCAGTTCGCCGCCGCGGTCGGCGGCCTCGTCTTCATCGAGTACGTCTTCAGCTATCCAGGTGCGGGCCTGACGCTGCAGCAGGCGGCGCTCGGCAACGACTACCCACTCACGCAGGCGCTGCTGCTCGTGTTCGCGCTGTGCGTGATCGCGTCGAACCTCGTCATGGATCTGCTCAACTTCGTCCTCGACCCGCGCGTGCGCGCGAGCTAGCCGCACGAGATGGCGCAGGTCGACCCCACAGGCGCCGTCTCGCTCGGGCTGCCGAAGCCGCGGCGGCGCGGTCGCTTCGCGGTGCCGGGCTGGCTCCGGCTGCTGCTCGGCAATCCGAAGTCGCGCTTCGGGCTGGCGCTCGTCCTCTTCATGGTCGCGGTCGCGGTGATCGCGCCGTGGATCTCCGTCAGCAACCCGACCGACTTCAACCTGCTGGCCGCCCGCCAGGGACCGTCGTGGCACCACCTGTTCGGAACGTCCGACCAGGGCAGCGACATCTTCTCCCAGGTGGTGATCGGCGCGCGCCGCTCGCTCCTGCTCGGCGCGGCGGCCGCGGCGCTCGCGACGGTGCTCGCGGCGACGCTCGGCATCACCGCCGCGTACGCGGGCGGGATCGTCGACGAGGTCGTGAACTTCCTGATCAACGTCTTCCTGGTCGTGCCGCTGATCCCGCTGCTGGTCGTCGTCTCCGGCTACCAGAAGGGCTCCGGGATGCGGACGATGATCCTCTTGCTCGGCCTCACGCTGTGGGCGTTCGAGGCGCGGATCCTGCGAGGTCAGGCGCTCGCGCTACGCAACCGCGACTTCGTGCAAGCGGCCAAGGTGGCCGGCGAGTCGACGTGGCGGATCGTGTTCGGCGAGCTGATGCCGAACATGGTCAGCCGCATCGCCGCCGCGTTCGTGTTCGTCTTCTACGTGGCCTTGCTCGTCGACGCCGGGCTCGAGTTCCTCGGCCTCGGCGACACGTCGCACACGAGCTGGGGGCAGACGCTCTACTGGGCGCAGACGAACTCGGCGGTGCTCCAGGGCGAGTGGTGGTCGTTCGTCTTCCCGGGCCTCGCGCTCGTCGTCACCGTCGTCGGGCTCGTCTTCCTGCTCGCCGGGATCGACGAGGTCTCGAACCCGCGCCTGCGCTCCGAGGGCGTGCGGCGGTGGGCGTGGCTGCCGGGTCGGCGGGGGGCGGCGTGATCGCCACGGCCGTCGTGCCGGAGCCCGAGCCGCGCCTCCGGCCCGAGCCGGAGCCGCTGATCGAGGCGCGCGGGCTCGCCGTCGAGTACGGCTTCGGCGACCGGCTCGTGCGCGCCGTCGACGGCGTCGACCTCGCGGTGCGGCCCGGCGAGGTGCTCGGGCTCGCGGGTGAGTCCGGCTGCGGCAAGAGCACCGTCGCGAACGCGCTCATGCAGGTGCTGCGCCCGCCCGCGCGGATCGCCGGCGGCCGCATCCTCTTCCGCGGCGAGGACCTGACCGGCCGCAGCCGCGAGGAGCTGCGGCGGTTCCGCTGGCGCAACGTCTCGATGGTGTTCCAGAGCGCGATGAACGCGCTCAATCCGGTGATGCGCGTCGGCGACCAGTTCGTCGACATGGTGCGCGCGCACGAGCGAGTCGCGAAGCGCGATGCCCTGCGCCGCGCCGCCGAGCTGCTCGAGGTCGTCGGCATCGACCGGCGCCGCGTCCGCGCCTACCCGCACGAGCTCTCGGGCGGGATGCGGCAGCGGGTCATCATCGCGATGGCGCTCGCGCTCAACCCGGAGCTCGTGATCATGGACGAGCCCACGACCGCGCTCGACGTCGTCGTGCAGCGCGAGATCCTGCAGCAGGTCCGCGATCTGCAGCGCGACCTCGGCTTCGCCGTCCTCTTCATCACGCACGACCTCTCGCTCCTGCTCGAGTTCGCGCACCGCATCGCGATCATGTACGCGGGCGAGGTGGTCGAGGAAGCACCCGCGGCGGAGATCCACCGCGAGCCCCGGCATCCGTACACGATCGGCCTCATGCACTCGTTCCCTCCGGTGACGGGGCCGATCGTGCGGATGACGGGGATTCCAGGCGCGCCGCCCGACCTGGCCGCGCCGCCGGCGGGCTGCCGCTTCCATCCGCGCTGCCCGCAGTGCCGGTCCGAGGATGCGCCGCTGTACGCGCGGCAGACGTCGGAGCGCCCCGCGTTGCGGCCGGTTTCCCCGGGGCACCGGGTCGCCTGTCATCTCGTCGAGGAGCGCGGGTGAGCGCCACGCTCGAGGTCGCCGGGCTGACGAAGCACTTTCGCGCCGGCAACGCGGTGTTCGCGCACAGCCACGTCCATGCCGTCGACGACGTCAGCTTCACGCTGCGGCCGGGGACGATCACGGCACTCGTCGGCGAGAGCGGCAGCGGCAAGAGCACGATCGCGCGTCTGCTCGCGCGGCTGCAGGACCCGACCGACGGCCGCGTGATCTTCGACGGCCGCGACGTCGGCTCGGCGCGCAGGCGCCGCGACGTCCTGCGCTACCGCTCGCAGGTCCAGATGATCTTCCAGGATCCGTTCGGGTCCCTGAACCCGGCGAAGACGGTCCGCCATCACGTTGCGCGCCCGCTCCGGATCCACGGCATCGTGCCGCGGGAGCAGGTCGACGAGCGTGTCCACGAGCTGCTCTCGACGGTCGGCCTCGTCCCGCCGGAGCGGATCGCCGCGAAGTATCCGCACGAGCTGTCCGGCGGACAGCGGCAGCGGGTCGCGATCGCGCGGGCGCTGGCCGTCGAGCCGACCTTGCTCGTCGCCGACGAGCCGACCTCCATGCTCGACGTCTCGATTCGCATCGGGATCCTCAACCTGATGCTGGAGCTGAAGGAGGAGCGGGACCTCGCCTTCCTCTACGTCACGCACGACCTCGCGAGCGCCCGCTACGTCGCAGACGACGTGCTCGTGATGTACGCCGGGCAGATCGTCGAGCAGGGACCGGCCGAGCGCGTGCTCTCCGAGCCGCTCCACCCCTACACCCGCCTCCTGCTCGAGGCCGTCCCCGACCCGGCGCGCGGTCGGCGCGGCGAGATCGAGCTGCGCAAGGGGCTCGCAGCCGCCGCAGTCGACCCTCCGGATGCCTGCCGCTTCGTCGCACGCTGCCCGCTCGCCGTCGACGTCTGCTCGCGCGTCACGCCGCTCCTCCAGGAGGCACAGCCGGGCAGGAGCGCCCGCTGCCACGTCACCGCCCCGTCCCCCGTCACCCGAGAGGAACCCGATGCCGAACCAGTCCGCTAGCCCCTTCCCGCGCGACTTCGTCTGGGGGGCCGCCACCGCGTCGTACCAGATCGAAGGCGCCGCCAACGAGGACGGACGCGGCGAGAGCGTCTGGGACCGCTTCTGCGCGACGCCGGGCAAGGTGCGGAACGGCGACACCGGCGCCGTCGCCTGCGACTTCTACCACCGCTACGGCGACGACATCGCGCTCATGCGTGAGCTCGGCCTCGACGCGTTCCGGTTCTCGGTCTCCTGGCCGCGCGTGCTGCCCGAAGGGCGCGGACCGGTGAACGCGAAAGGGCTCGCGTTCTACGACCGCCTCGTCGACGAGCTGCTCGGCAACGGCATCACCCCCTTCGTGACGCTCTTCCATTGGGACACGCCGCAAGCGCTCGAGGATGCGGGCGGCTGGCCGGCACGCGAGACGGTGGACGCCTTCGCCGGCTACGTCGACGCGGTCGTCGCGCGCCTCGGCGATCGCGTGACGCACTGGATCACGCACAACGAGCCGTGGGTCGTGTCGTGGGTCGGGCACGGTTGGGGTCACCACGCCCCGGGACGCACGTCCGACGCGGAGGCGCTCGCCACCGCGCACCACCTCTTGCTCTCGCACGGGCGCGCCGTCGAGATCATCCGCTCGCGCGCCCCGCGGGCGGAGGTGGGGATCACGCTCAACCTCGACCACGTGTATCCGGCGAGCGACGACCCCTCCGACGTGGCGGCGGCCGCATGGGTCGACGGGCTGCACAACCGCTGGTTCCTCGACCCGATCTTCCGCGGCGCGTATCCCGCCGACATGCTGGCGGCGTGGGAGGAGAGCCTGCCGGAGATCCGCGACGGCGACCTCGAGTCGATCGCGGCGCCGATCGACTTCCTCGGCGTCAACAACTACACCTCGCCGCTCGTCGCGGCCGACTCGAACGGCGGCCGCTCGCAGATCGTGCGACGGCCCGACGTCGACCGCACCGACATGGGTTGGGAGGTGGTGCCGGACGGGCTGCACGACCTGCTCTGCCGGCTCACGCGCGACTACGAGCCGCCCGCGCTCTACGTCACCGAGAACGGGGCGGCGTTTCCCGACGTCCGCGGCCACGACGGTCGGATCGGCGATCCCGAGCGCCGCGCCTACCTGGAGTCGTACATCGAGGCGGCCGGGCGCGCGGTCGCGCGCGGCGTGCCGCTCAGGGGCTACTTCACGTGGTCGCTGCTCGACAACTTCGAGTGGGCCTGGGGCTACTGGAAGCGTTTCGGCCTCGTCTACGTCGACTACGCGACGCTCGAGCGGATCCCGAAGGGGAGCTTCTACTGGTACCGCGACTTCATCGCAGCACAACGCGACGCGGCGGAGGAGGCGGCCTAGCGTCGCTACCCTCCGGGCGTGCCGTACTACATCTGCCCGCAGTGCAAGGAGCGGTCGGTCGACATCGACGCGCGCGAGGGTTTCTCCGAGGACGCGCCCGCCTGCCGTCACTGCGGCTTCGGGTTCCTGTTCGAGCTCCTGGACGACTACTACCCGGCCCCGGACACCGGCATGGTCGTCACCGACCAGGAGCGGCGGGTGCTCGCGATCGGCCGCGGCGTGTTCGAGCTGACCGGCTACCCCGAACCGGACCTGATGGGCCGCGACGTCGTCGAGGCCCTCGCGTTCTCCGACGCGAAGCCGGTCGACCTGGCCCGCGAATGGGGCGTGCGCCGGCTCGGCGAGCACCTCTCGATCCGCACGCGCGCGGGGAGCGAGAAGGCGGTCGTCGCCGACGTCTTCCCGGCGTACGACGACGACGGCGGGCTGCTCGTGGCGCTCACCCCGCGCCGCGGCAACGGCGACGGCTGAGCCCGCTGAAACTGTTTCGCGGACATGTCCGCGAAACAGTTTCGTTCACACGCGGCTCGAGGGGCAGAGGTCGGCCGCGAGCGGGCAGATCTCGCAGCGCGGGCGCCGCGCGTCGCAGATCCGGCGGCCGTGCCAGATCAGCAGGTGCGGGAAGCGAGCCCAGTCGGCGCGCGGCACGAGCTTGACGAGGTCGCGCTCGATTTTCACCGGATCCTCCTGGCGCGTCAGGCCGAGCCGCTGCGACAACCGGCGCACGTGCGTGTCGACTACGATCCCCTGCGCGTCGCCGCGCTCGGCCGAGACGACGTTGGCCGTCTTGCGCGCCACGCCGGGCAGCGCGAGCAGCTCCTCGAACGACTCGGGCACCTCTCCCCCGTGCCGCTCGAGCAGCAACGCCATCGTCCCGCGTAGCGCCTTCGCCTTCTGCCGGTAGAAGCCGGTGGCGTAGATGTCGCGCTCGAGCTCCTCCTGCGGAACCGCGAGGTAGTCCTCGGCACGTCGGTACTTGCGGAACAGCTGCTCGGTGACGCGGTTGACGTTCACGTCCGTCGTCTGTGCCGACAACATCACGGAGACCAGCAGCTGCAGGGGGTCGGTGAACCGGAGCGCGATCCGCGCATCGGCGTGCTCGAGCGCCAGCCGCTCGATGATCGGCCCGATCCGCTGCTTCTTCGGGCCGACCCGCCGGCGCGCCTCCGCGACGTAGCTCCGCGGCACCGGGAGCCTAGGCGGCGCCGACGAGCTCGGCGGGCGGCATGCGCAGGCGCGGCCCGGCGCAAACGACATCCAGGGCGGGACAGCCGGCGCAGGTGAACTCGCTCGGCGACGGGACGAAGTCGCCGGCGTCGATGCGCGCGATCGCCGCAGAGAGCTCCGCCTCGAGCTCGTGCAGCTGCTCCCGCCGGAACGTCGTCGACACGACCGCGTCCGGCCGCTCCAGGAACGCGTACACGACCTCCACCTCGTCGGCACCACTGCGGAAGCACGCGAGCGCGTAGACGAGGCGCTGCAGGCGGTAGTCGCTCTCGACGATCTCCTCCGGCGACCCTTCTGCCAGCGTGTTCGTCTTGTAGTCGAGCACGAGCGCCCGGCCCTCGTGCAGCCACAGCACGTCGAGGCGGCCGTGCAGCAGCACCCCGTCGTGCTCGAACGCGAACGGCCGCTCGGGACGCGCGCCCTCGAGCGTCGCGATCCGACGCGCCAGGTCCGAGTCGCAGTAGGCGTCGACGAAGCCCCGGATACGCTCGAGCTCCTCGTCGGTCGCGCCCGCATACCAGGTGCGAACGGGCGCGAGGTCCGGCGGCGCAGGGCGCTCCAGGTCGACCAGCTCGAGCAGCCGGTGCACGGCGTCGCCGAGCTCCGTCGCCGCGAGCCCGGCTGCGCCCGGGACTGCGGCCCGTTCGGCGCGGAGCCCGGCCACGCGCTCCGCGTAGTAGCGATACGAGCAGCGTTCGAAGAGCGCGAGCGCCGAGTACGAGAGGCGGCGCACGCGATGCAGCGGCGCCGACGGCAACGGGACGAGCTCCGGCAGCCGGAAGCCGCGCCGTATCGGCGCGATCGGCAGCTCGGCGAAGAGCGCGAGCTGGCCGACGTCGTCTGCGACGAGCTCGGCCGCCGCGTCCACCTCGGCCGCGGCGGGAGCATGGCGGTCGACTCGCAACAGGAACCGCGCCTCGCCGCGCTCGAGCTCGGCGACCGCGCCCGTCGCCGCCGTCTCCACGTCTCCCGCCGCGTCGAGACGGCGCAGCACCCAGCCGATCGGCGTGTCCCGGTCGCGCTGCTGCTCGGGGTCGATGGAGCCGGAGACGATCAGCCGGTCGACCGCGCGCGTCATCGCCACGTAGTAGAGGCGCAGTCGCTCGGCCCGCTCGTCCTCCTGCTCGGCCGCGCGCACCTCATCGTAGTCGAAGACGCCCTTCCGCTTCCCCGACCTGGGATCGACGACGCGGAAGCCGAAGCGACCGTCGGCGCGGACGACGATCTCGTCGGCCTGCGGCGGGCCGGACGTGTCGCGCCCCGCGTCGGCCACGATCACCACCTTGAACTCGAGGCCCTTCGCGGCGTGGATCGTCAGCAGGCGGACCGCGTCGGCGCCCTCCTCCTCCGACACGGCTTCGAGCTGCGACGCGCCCAGCGCCTCCTGCTCGCGCAGGAAGGAGACGAAGCCCTCGACGTCCGGGCCGCGCAGCTCCTCGTAGGAGCGCGCGAGTCGCATCAGCTTGCGCAGGTTCGCGTAGCGGCGCTTGCCGTCCCAGCGCGCGAGGATCGCGAGGTCGTAGTCGTGGGACACGACCGCCTCCTCGCACAGCCGCTCGAGCGACAGGCGCGCAGACGCCGCGACGAGCCGCTCGTAGCGCTGCTTGAACGCGCGCACGAGGCGCTCGTCCGCGTCCGACAGCGTCTCGGGAAGCGAGCGCTCGATGCCGGAGTAGAGCGGGCGACGGCCGGCGTGGCGCCGGATCAGCACGAGCGCGTCGTTCGAGACGCCGACGAACGGCGACGCGAGCACGGTCGCGAGCGCCTCGTCGTCGTAGCGGTTGTGCAGGAGCCGCAGGTAGGCGAGCAGGTCGACGACCTGCTGCTGGCCGAAATACCCGCGACCGGTCGCGCGATAGGTCGGCAGACCCTGCGCGCGCAGCGCGCGCTCGAAGCGCTCGGCGTCGGTGCCGGCCGCGAACAGCAGCACGATCTCACCGGGCGAGGCCGCGCCCGCGTCGACGAGCTCGCGCACCCGCTGCGCCACCGCGCGGGCCTCGCCGTCGCGCCACGGCTCACCCGCCTCCTTGTAGCTGCGCTTGTCGGTGACGAGCAGCTCGACCGGATGGCCGAAGACGGGATCGGCGAACTCGCCCGACGCGGTCAGCGGCTGGTAGCCGTCGCCGAACTCGTCGCGGAACAGGTGGTTGACGGCCGCGAGCACCTCGGGCCGCGAGCGGTAGTTGAGCGTCAGCGGCAGTCGCTGGGCCGCGGCCTCTCGCCGCTCGCGAAAGACGCCGACGTCCGCATGCCGGAACCCGTAGATGGACTGGAACTCGTCGCCGACGAAGAACACGTCGCACGCGCCCGGCCCGGCGCGCAGCAGCTCGACGATCTCCGTTTGCAACCGGTTCGTGTCCTGGAACTCGTCGACCATGATCGCGCGGAAGCGCAGCTGCTCGCGCTCGCGCACCTCGTCGTGGTCGCGGAGGAGATCGCGCGCGTAGAGCTGCAGGTCCTCGAAGTCGAGCGCCGACTCGCGTTGCTTCGCCGCCGCGTACTCCGCGGCGAACAGGTCGAGCAGCTCCTGCAGCAGCGCGCTGTCTCCTGCGGCGAGCTCGTCGAGCGCGGCCTGCTCGAGCCGGCTGCGCGCGGCCCGCAGCTCGACGGCGCGCTCACCGGACGCGGAGACGTGCGAGAGGTCGAGCAACTGCTCCGGGTTCGACGAGAGCGCGAGCGCAGCGGCCGCAGCCGCGAGCTGGCCCGCGGTTGCCGCCGGATCGGCCTGCAGCTCGCGCGCAGCCGCACGAAGCTCCTCGAGCCGGGCCTCCACCGGCGCCGGCTCGCCGAGGTCGAGCACGAGCTCGCGGCCGGCCGAGCGCAGCGTCTCGTAGACGCTCGTCAGCATCCGCCGGAGCCCGCGGGCGCCGTACGTGGCGAGCAGCCGCAGGCGCTGCTCGTCGCGGGCGGCGCAGAACGACGCCAGCGCCCGTTCGAACGACTCGCCCCGGAGCACGGCCCCCTGGTCCTCGTCGAGCTCGCGGAAGCGCGGATCGACGCCGACCGCGAACGGGTACGCGCGCAGGAGGCGCGAGCAGAAGCCGTGGATGGTCGAGATCCACGCCCCGTCGAGGCTCCGCGCCAGGTCCTGCCGACCTCGTGCCCGCAGCTCGCCGCGGATCCGCGAGCGCAGCTCGCCCGCCGCCTTGCGCGTGTAGGTGATGACGAGCAGCGACTCGACGTCGAGCCCGTCGTCGCAGACGGCGCGTACGAACCGCTCGACGAGCACCGAGGTCTTGCCCGTGCCGGCGCCGGCCGAGACGAAGACCTCGCCGCGCGCCTCGACCGCCGCCCGCTGCTGCTCGTTCATCGCCGTCACGTCCGCTCCCCTGCCGTTCCCGCCGTGCCGCGCGAAACGCACGGCACGGCGCCAGGGGGAACCTCTCGGTTCCCCCGAGCCCCCCTCCCCGGTGGAGCGGCCGTGAGCGTGCTCACGTCCGCTCCACCCGGCACATCGTCCAGAGGTCGCACCAGGACGGGCAGCCGCCGCCCTTCGGATCGTGCCGGATGTCGCCGGCGCGGATGCGCTGCGCGTAGCCGCGCGCGCGCTCGCGCGCCGACTCGACGAGGCCCCAGAACTCCTCCTCGCCGAGGTAGTCGCTCCGCGTGTAGCCCGGCAGGTCCTCGGCGGCGTCGGCGAGCAGCAGGCCGCGCGCCACCCGCGCGCCCCCGAGCGCCCGGTAGACGCCGCCGAGCGGCTCGATGCCGACGAGGTCGCGCAGCACGAGCATGTAGAGCGGGATCTGCAGCTTCAGCTCCTCGTCGATCTGCTTCGCCGAGTGCGCGCTGCGTCCCGACTTGTAGTCCTGCACGATCCCGCGCGCGCTGAACGGATCGAGGTCGATGCGGTCGATCTTGCCGCTGAGATGCAGGCCGTCCCCGAGCTCGAGGCCGCGCTGCAGCTCCGGCGCCGATCGGTCCGAGCCGAACGCGACCTCGAAGCGGCGCGGCACGAGCCGCAGCGGCGAGCGTGCCTCGTCTCGAACGAATCCCTCGAGGTCGCGCCAGAGCGTCTCCTCGAGCTCGGCCGCCTGGAGCTCCGTCAGCTCGAGCCGCACACCGCCGCGCAGCGCGTCGTCGAGGCAACGCCGCAGGAATCCCAGAGCACGCTCGACGTTCTCCGGCTCGACGGTGTCGCAGCCGAGCTCCTTCGGCAGGCCGCTGTAGAAGCGATACAGCGCCTGGTGCGCGACGGAGCCGCGCAGCATCGGGTCGACGACGGCGTCGATCGTCTTCGGCGACACGACGCGCTCGTGCAACCAGGCCGAAGAGCAGTCGGCGAAACGCTCGAGCTCCGTCGCGGAGAACGTCGTCCGCGACGCGAGCCACGCCCGCACGACCTCGTTCTGCAGTCGCGTCTCGCGCGAGAACGCGCCTCGGGCCCGCTCCAGCTTCCGGCTCCAGTCGTTCGCCTCGGCGAGCGCGCGGGCGGCGTCGAGGTCCTCCACGCTGAGCACGGCCAGCGCGCGCAGCCGCTCGCGCTCGGTCGGCGCGGCTTCGAGCGGGCGGGCGAGCGCCGAGAGCGGCCGCCTCGTCGTCGCCCGCTCGACGTCGTCCGGATCGAACAGCGAGACCACCTCGTCCCAGAACGGGCTCGGCTCGCGCGGCGCGCCGTCGTCGCTCGCCGCCTCGCGGACGAGGTACAGCCGCCTGGTCGGCCGCGTGCACGCCGTATAGAAGAGGTACCGGTCGCGGCTCACCTGGTCGGGCCGCTCGAGCCGCGCTCCGAGCTCGCGCCTGCGGTCGTCGTCGAGGAACGGAGACAGGCGCGTCCTGCGGGGCAGCGATCCTTCCTCGAGCCCGAGCACGAACACGACCTCGAAGGCGCGCGTGCGGGCGCGCAGCAGGTCGAGCACCGCCACACGCCCTACGTCGCCCGCCGAGCCGAGCCGCACCTCGGTGCGGTCGAGCCCGGCGAGGACGTCCTCGCGCGCGACCTCTTCGCCGAGCGCTGCGAGCCCGTCCAGCTCGTCGAGGGTGCGCAGGACAGCCTGGTAGGCACGCAGGTCGTATCGCGACGTCTCGCCGCTCGGCGGCGCCTCGGTGCCGTACGCGCTGCGCAGCATCGAGCGGACGAGGTCGCGCGCGGCTGCGGTCGCCGCCTCGGACGCGCGCAGCTCCGCGAGCGCCGGCAGCGGTGCCTCCCGCAGGCGCTCCGCCTCTTCCTCCACCCGCGCCGGCGTGTGGATCGCGCGGCCGCGCAGCCGCCCTTCGACGAAGTCCACGGCCGAACGGCCGAGCCCGGAGTAGGGCGAGCGAAGGAAGGCGAACAGCTCCTTCCGGCTCCCGTCGAGCCACGCGTAGCGCAGCAGCCGGAGCAGGGCATGGCCGAGGGGCGTCGACGAAAGCCCCACCGTCCCCTCGACCGCGTACGGCACCCCGAGCGCGCCGAGCACGGTGTCGAGCGGCGCGCGTAGGCGCTCGACCGAGGGGCAGACGAGCGCGATGCTCTCGGCGGGCACGCCCGCGCGCAGCAGCGCGACGACCTCCTCGCCCACCAGCTCGAGCGTCCCTCGGACGCCGGCACCCTCCACGAAGCGGACGGCGCCGTCGAGCTGGGCCGGCGGCGAAGGCTCCTCGAACAGCGCGCGCTCGAGGTGCACGAGCGACGCCGAGCGGCCCGCGCCGGTGCCGGGCGGGAGCTCCTCGATCCGCCCTGACGCGAGCGTGGCCAGGTCGCCGGCGGTGCGGGCGAGCGAGGCGAAGGCCGTGCGCCCCGGCTCGTACGGCAGGGAGACGGTCACGTCGGCCCGCCCGGCGAGCGCCTCGAGCAGCGACCACTCGGCGCCGGTCAGGTCCTCGAAGCCGTAGGCGAAGACGGGCGAGCCGTCCCATGCCTCGAGCGCCGATCCCAGCCGCTCGGCGGCACTCCGGCGGAGCAGGTCGCGATCCCAGACGCCGAGCCGGTCGAGCTCGGCGCGGTATGCGCGATAGAGCTCGGCGAGATCGCCGTCCAGGTCGTCCGGGTCGAGCAGGCCCGACTCGAGCTCACCGAGCGTCTGCGTGAGCGCCTCCGCGAAGCCGGCGGTGCGCGCCGAGCCGGCGAGGCGGTTCAGCGACGCCCGCGCGAGGGCGCGCCGCATCACGACCGCCCGCTGTCCGTCGGTTGCGACCGGCCGGGCGCCGGCGTCGCCGGCCGCGATGCGCTCGAAGAGGTCGTCGAAGGTGCCGATCGAGCCGCCGAGGAGGCAGCCGCAGCGCGCGAGCAGGTCGCGTTCGACGCGGTCGACGTCCGACCGGTTCGGCACGATCAGGGTCGGTTCGTCGGCGAGACGCGCCAGATAGCGCTGCAGCAGGAGCGCGACCTTGCCCGCGTTGGCGGGTCCGACCACGAGCGAGAGGCTCACCTTCCGATCGTAGACGGGCGGTCGGAAGGCTTTCTGACGCCCGCCGCAAAGAGCGAGAATCGGCCGGATGGCGTTCCTGTTGCTGCACGGGCTCGACGGCTCCGGCCCGAACCACTGGCAGACGTGGCTCGCCGGGCGCCTCGCCGAGCGCGGGCTCGCGGTCGCCTATCCGACGTTGCCGCAGCCGTCCGCGCCACGGGTCGAGGAGTGGCTCGCGGCGCTCGATGCCGAGCTGGAACGGCTTCCGGATGACACGACCGTGCTCTGCCACTCGCTCGGCTGCCTGCTCTGGCTCCACCACTCCGCCCGGAAGCCGGCTCGCCGGGTGGCGCGGGCGTTGCTCGTCGCGCCGACCCAGCCCGACGAGGAAGACCCGCCGAGCACGGGCTTCCGCCCGGCCCCGCTCGAGCGCGCAGGCATAGCGGCAGCAGCCGCGGAGACACTGCTGCTGTGCTCCACCGACGACCCCTATTGTCCGCCCCAGACCTCCGCCCGGATCGGCGCGCGCATCGCCGCGCCCATCGTCTGGGTCGAAGGCGGCGGACATCTCAACGCCGACGCCGGCTTCGGCCCCTGGCCCGCGCTCTGGGAATGGACGATCGGGGAGCGGACGCTCCCGGTTTGAGGGGCCTGTCCAAGAACTCACCCGCAAGGGGGCCGAGCGAAGAGCAAGCACCGCAAGGACGAGGGAGCCCGAGTAGCAGCGCTACTCGGGCGACCGAGGACGAGGCGGGGCGCAGCTTTGCAGCCGGCAGCGCCGCGGAAGGCCTTTCTTGGACAGGCCCCTAATCGTCAGGCGGCTGCGGCCTTGGGGCGGCGCCCGCGGCGCGCGGCAGCGCGGCCGGGCATCTTGCCGGCGCAGTCGTCGCAGAGATCCGCGACCTTCGAGCCGCGGCGCGCGTCGGTGTAGGTGAGACGCAGCGAGGCGCCTTTCGCCTCGTCGACCTCCTTGCCGCAGCTGTCGCAGACGAGCACGGTTTTCCGAGCCACAAGAGCCTCCTGTTCGAGAAATCGGAGCGCGTATCCTACTGGAAAATCAGGCCGCCGCACGCGCGCTGCGAATTCGCCACGATCGGAGCAAGCTGAGTGTCGCACGCTCCTCCGGATCGAGGTCGATATCCCTCGCTGCGACGACGCGCAAATGCCGTGGCCGGAAATCGGCGATCGTGCGACCTTCGAGGTACTGGTCGATCACGGCCGGGCTGACGTACGAGCTTCGCGCCACGGCCGGTGTATTCCCGAGCCGTTCTCCGACGCGGCGCATCACCGCGGCGATGCGGCGCTTCGCCTCGGTCTCGCTCGCCGGCGGCGGCGCCTCCGCGAGGGCGATCGCGGCGATCAGCGTGCCGCCCCAGGTGCGGAAGTCCTTGGCCGAGAAGCCGTCCCCCAGGTGTCGGCGCACGTAGGCGTTCAGCCGTGCAGCGCCGAGGTCGCGCAGCCCTTCCTCGCCCTCGAACCTGAAGAGCCGCGGCCCCGGCAGACGGAGCAGCTCGCGCACGGCGTCGGCGAGCTCCGGGTCGACGAGCGCGCTCCGCACCGCGGTGCCGTGCTTGCCGCGGTAGCGGAACGCGACGCGCGCGCCGCGAACCGCGACGTGGCTCTTGCGCAGCGTCGTGATCCCGAAGGTCCGATGCCGCTTCGCGTAGCGCTCGGAGCCGACGCGGAACCAGCCGAGGTTGATCAGCCGCACCGCGACCGCGGCCACACGCTGCTCGGGCAGACCCTCGAGCTGCATGTCGGCGACCATCGCAGCGCGCAGCTGCGGCAGACGCTCGGCGAAGACGATCAACCGGTCGTACTTCTCCCGCTCGCGCTGCTCGCGGTACGAGGCGTGGTAGACGTACTGCTTCCGTCCGGCGGCGTCGAAGCCCGTCGCCTGCAGCTTCGCGCGCGGGTTGCGCGCGATCCAGACGTCGCGCCACGCGGGAGGGATCGCGAGCGCGCGGATGCGCTCCAGCTGCGTCTCGTCGTCGAGCTCGTGCCCGGCGGCGTCGACGTACCGGAAGCGGCGCTTCGGGCCGACCCTGGTCCAGCCGCTGCGCGCCGACATCAGCGCGGGAGTTGCCGCGCACGGCCGCCGCTAATCTTCGGCGCCGATGGAGCTGCGGACGATCGCCGTGCTCGAGGGGGACGAGACCGGCCAGGAGCTGCTCGAGGAAGCGCTCCGCGTGCTCGCGCCCGACGTGACCGGCCTCGAGCTCGAGCTGCTCCGCTTCGACCTCTCGCTCGACAACCGCCGCGCGACCGCAAACGGCGTCGTGCACGAGGCAGCCGCGGCGATCCGCGAGCACGGGCTCGGCCTGAAGGCGGCCACGATCACCCCGGAGGGGCGCGGCGACGTCGGCTCGCCGAACCGCATCCTGCGCGAGGAGATCGGCGGCAAGGTGATCGTGCGCACCGGCCGGCGGATTCCGGGCGTCGTGCCGTTCGGCGGCGTCCACGCGCCGATCTCGGTCGTCCGGATGGCGGTCGGCGACGCCTACGGCGCGAAGGAGTGGCGCGAGGGCGACGGCGCCGCGGAGGTCGCCTTCCGCACGGAGCGGATCGAGCGTTCCGTGTGTCGCGCCGTCGCCGAGTTCGCCTTTCGCGAGGCGGAGCGCACGGGCGCCAAGGTCTTCGGCGGGCCGAAGTACACGGTGTCGCCGGTCTACGAGGGGATGCTCAAGGAGGAGATGGACGCCGCCGCCGGCCGCCATCGCGACGTGGCGTACGAGCCGCAGTTGATCGACGCGACGTTCGCGCTCCTCATCGCCTCCACCGGCGACCCGCTCGTCATCCCGACGCTGAACCGCGACGGCGACATCCTCTCCGACCTCGTGCTGCCGCTCTTCGGCTCGATCGCCGGCTCGGAGTCGATGCTCGTCGCCTTCGCGGGCGACGACCTCGAGCCGACCGCGCTGATGGCCGAGGCGGCGCACGGCACCGCCCCCGCGCTGCTCGGCAAGAACCTCGCGAACCCGATGGCGATGATCCTCGCCGCCGCTGCGCTGATCTCCCACGCCGACGACGAGCGCGCGCGGCCCGCCGCGCGCGCGATTCGCGAGTCGGCGCTCGAGGCCGTCGCGCAGGGTGTGAAGACCGCCGACCTCGGCGGCTCGGCGACGACCGTCGACTACACGGACGACGTCATCCGCCGCACGAAGACGAAGCTCGAGGTCTGGGCGACCCTGTGAGCTCACGCGCTTGCGCGCCGATGCGATAGCGTCGCGCGCGGATGCGGGTCGGCGTTCCGAAGGAGACCTCGAACGGCGAGCGCCGCGTCGCGCTGGTGCCGGATGCCGTGACGCGGCTCGGCGAGGGGATCGAGGCGGTCGTCGAGCCCGCGGCAGGGGCGGAGGCGGGATTCGAGGACGGGGCGTACCGCGAGGCGGGGGCGAGCGTCGGCGATCCCTGGGAGGCCGACGTCGTCGTCAAGGTCGCGGCGCCGACCGCGGAGGAGGCGTCGCGGCTGCACAACGGCCAGGCGCTGATCGCGTTCCTGCAGCCGCTGACCGACGCCGAGGGCGTCGAGCGGCTGGCACGTGCGGGCGTCTACGGGTTCGCGCTCGAGTCGGTGCCGCGCATCACCCGCGCGCAGCCGATGGACGCGCTGTCGTCGCAGGCGACGGTCGCCGGGTACAAGGCCGCGCTCATCGCGGCCGACAGGCTTCCCCGCTTCCTGCCGATGCTGATGACCGCGGCCGGGACGATCCCGCCGGCGAAGGTGCTCGTGCTCGGCGCCGGCGTGGCCGGCCTCCAGGCGATCGCGACGGCGCGGCGGCTCGGCGGCGTCGTCTCGGCCTTCGACGTGCGGCCGGCGGTGCGCGAGCAGGTCGAGTCGCTCGGCGCGAGCTTCCTCGACCTCGGCGTTCGCGGCGAGGAGACCGAGGGCGGCTATGCGCGCGAGCTGACCGCGGAGCAGCAGGCGGCGCAGCAGGCGGCGCTGCAGCAGCGCATCCCGCAGTTCGACGCCGTCGTGACGACCGCTGCTGTCCCGGGCAGGCCGGCGCCGAAGCTCATCTCGGCGGAGGCGGTGCACGCGATGCGCCCGGGATCGGTGATCGTCGATCTCGCCGCGGAGACGGGCGGCAACTGCGAGCTCACGCGCCCCGGCGAGGAGGTGAGCGTGGACGGCGTGCTCGTCGTCGGGACGACGAACCTGCCGTCGACGATGCCGACGCACGCCAGCTCGCTCCTCGCGCGCAACATCGGCGCGCTGCTCAGGCTGCTCGTCCGCGACGGCAGCCTGGCGCTCGACTGGGACGACGAGATCGTCACTGCAACCTGCGTGACCCGGAAGGAGGTCGCCGCGTGATCGGCCACACGACGTTGCTGGTGTTCGAGGTGACGATCCTCGTGCTCGCGATCTTCCTCGGCTTCGAGGTGATCTCGAAGGTGCCGACGTTGCTGCACACGCCGCTGATGTCGGGGACGAACGCGATCCACGGCATCGTGATCGTCGGCGCGATGCTCGTCGCCGGCGGCGGGCACAAGGACACGCTGACGCTCGTCGTCGGGCTGGTCGCGGTCGTGCTCGCGTCCGCGAACGTCGTCGGCGGCTTCGTCGTCACCGACCGCATGCTCGAGATGTTCAAGAAGCGCGAGCCGCCGCCGGCGAAGGCGAAGGAGAAGGAGTCGGATGGGCGCTGACTCGACGAGGCTCCTCTACCTCGTCACGATCGTCACCTTCATCCTCGCGCTCCGCTTCCTCTCCTCGCCCGCGCACGCACGGCGCGGCAACCAGATCGGCGCGGTCGGCATGCTCGTCGCGATCGGCGTCACGTTCGTGCAGTCGTCGATCGTCAGCTACTGGGAGATCGCGGTGGGCATGGTCGTCGGCGGCAGCTTCGGCGCGTTCGCCGCGCGCAAGGTGCGGATGACCGCGATGCCGCAGATGGTCGCGCTCTTCAACGGCGTGGGCGGCGGCGCGGCGGCGTTGATCTCGCTGGCCGAGTTCCACCGCCGCGCGCCCGCGCCCGGCAACCTCGCCACCGACATCTCGGCCTCCATCGTGCTCTCCGCGCTGATCGGCTCGATCTCCTTCGCCGGCTCGATGGTCGCGTTCTCGAAGCTGCAGGAGCTGATCCGCGGGCGCCCGATCACCTACCCGGGTCAGAAGGTCGGCAATGCGCTGCTCTTCGGCGCGTGTGTCGCCGCCTGTGTCGCGATCGTCGCGGGGGCGGAGCGACAGTGGCTGATGTGGGCCCTGATCGGCGGTGCGGCGGCGTTCGGGGTCCTGTTCGTGCTGCCGATCGGCGGCGCCGACATGCCGGTGGTGATCTCGCTGCTGAACGCGTTCACGGGTCTCGCGGCGGCAGCGACGGGATTCGAGCTGCAGAACAACGTGCTGATCGTGAGCGGGATGCTCGTCGGCGCGTCAGGCACTCTGCTGACGTTGATGATGGGTCGGGCGATGAATCGCTCGGTGGCGAACGTGCTCTTCGGCGCCTTCGGGCAGGTCGTGTCGTCGGGCGGCGGCGGCGGCGCGGCAAGCACCGACGCCACGGTGCGCACGACGACCGCCGAGGACGTCGCGGTGATGCTGGCCTACGCGCAGAAGGTGGTGATCGTGCCGGGCTACGGGATGGCGGTCGCGCAGGCGCAGCACGACGTGCGTGCCCTCGCCGACCTGCTCGAGGAGCGCGGCGTCGAGGTGACGTACGCCATCCATCCCGTCGCCGGGCGGATGCCCGGCCACATGAACGTGCTGCTCGCCGAGGCGAACGTCCCCTACCCCTCGCTGAAGGAGATGGACGAGGCGAATGCGGAGTTTCCGCGGACCGACGTCTCGCTGATCATCGGTGCAAACGACGTCGTCAATCCGGACGCCCGCTCGAACGAGGGCAGCCCGATCTACGGCATGCCGATCCTCAACGTCGATCGCTCGCAGGCGGTGGTCGTGCTGAAGCGTTCGATGAACCCGGGCTTCGCGGGGATCGACAACCCGCTGTTCGCGGAGCCGAACACGATGATGCTGTTCGGCGACGCGAAGGAGTCGGTCGCGCGGCTCACCGGCTCCGTCAAGGCGCTGTGAGGGTGCCGGTCTTCACCGCGCGCGACGTGGAGGCGGCGGTGCCGCCCGAGCGCGCGGTGGAGGTGGTTCGCGATGCGTTCGTGGCGTACGCGCGCGGCGAGTGGCAGATGCCGGCGAAGGTGTACGTCACCAACTATCCGGCCGGTGACTTCCGCGCGATGCCGGCGCTCGGCGCGGGCCACGCGCTGCTGAAGTGGGTGACGTCGTTCCCGGGCAACCCCGCTCGCGGGCTGCCAACGGTGACCGGCGTCGTGCTCGTGTCGGACGCGGAGACCGGCGAGCTGCGTGCGCTGCTCGACGCGGCCGCGGTCACGGCGTTGCGCACCGGCGCCGCGGCCGTCGTCGCCGCCGAGGCGCTCGCGCGGGTTGACGCCGGTGCGGCCGCGGTGATCGGCGTCGGCGTGAACGGCCGCGCCACGGCGCGTACCTTCCTCGCCCGCGGGCGGCGAGTGATGCTGTGGGACGTCGACCTCGAGCGCGCGCGGCAGGCGGCCCACGAGCTCGGCGTAGAGGTGGCGGCGTCGCCGGGCGACGCGCTCGCCTCGGACATCGTGGTCACCGTGACGCCGGGGCGGGAGCCGGTGATCGTCGACGGGACCCTGCGGGCCGGACAGCACGTGTCGTTGATGGGCGCCGACGGTCCCGGGAAGGCGGAGGCGACCGACGGCGAGCTGCGCCGTGCGCGCCTCTTTTGCGACGACTGGGAGCAGGCTTCGCACGGCGGCGAGCTCGCCCATGCGGTGGAGTCGGGGGCGGTGCGGAGAGATGACGTCACCGACCTCGGCGCAGTGCTCGCCGGCAGCGCCGAGGGGCGGCGCTCCGCAGACGACATCACCGCCTTCGACTCGACCGGGCTCGCCATCCAGGATCTGGCGATCGCGCTCGCCGCACTCGAGCGTGCGGACGAGCTCGAGCTCGCAACGCTGGAGCTGTAGCTCAGCGAGCGCCCAGCCGCGCCTCGGCAGCGCGGACGCTGCGATCGTCGAACCGTCGCGGGTCGAAGAGCTCGAGCTCTTCTCTCTCCTCGCCGAGCAGAGCCTGCGCCACGAGGTCGCCGCACGCGAACCCGAGCACGTTGCCGTGGCCGGAGTAGCCGCCCGCGATCCAGACGTCTTCGCGCCCGGGTAGCGGGCCGGCGAGCGGCACGAGATCCGGTGTCGTGCCCCAGATCCCTGCCCACCGCTGCTCGACCTTCGGCATCCGTCCGACGAGCGCCTCGAGGAGGCTGTTGAGCCGCCGCTGGACGGTCGCGGTCGTCTCCTCCACCGAGGTCTCCTCGTCGGCGAAGGCGGCGTCGCGGCAGCCGCCGAGCACGACCCGGCCGTCCGGCAGCTGCTGCCAGTAGTCGTACCCATCGCGCGCGTAGTGCGGGCGGTCGTACCGCCGCTCCGGCAGCGGCTCGGTCGCCAGCACCTGGCCGCGTGTCGGCCGCACGACGGGCGCGAGCTCCGGCAGCACCGAGGCGGTGCAGCCGTCCGTCGCGACGACGACCGCGTCGGCGTCCACCGCGTCCACGTCCGCCCTCTCTCCCTCGCGGACGTCCGCCCCCGCCTCGACGGCCAGGGCGGAGAGCCGCCGCACCCAGCGCGCAGGGACAAGCGCCCCGTCGTGCGGGTGGAGGATCGCACCGCGGTAGAGTCGGTCGAGCGGCGGCTTCGGGTCGTCGACCCACTCGACCGCGAAGCCGTCTTCGCGCAGCGCCTCGTGCTCGGCGCGCAGGGCGTCACGTTCCGCCTCGTCGGCCGCGAGCCGCAGGCTGCCGACCCGGCGCAGCGCGTCGCCCGCCAGCTCCGTCATGCGGTCGAGGCTCCGCTCCGTCAGCTGCATCAGCCGGCGGGCCCGCTCGGCACCCAGCTCTCGCCGCGCCACGTCGTAGGGGACCGCCGCACCGCGAAGCGCGAAGCCGCCGTTCCGCCCGCTCGCGCCCCCAGCGACCCGCCGCGCCTCGAAGAGCCGCACCCGTACGCCTCGCTCGGCCAACGTCAGCGCGCACGAGCAGCCGGTGACGCCGCCGCCGATCACGGCGACGTCCGCCCGACCGGAGAACGGCCGCCGCAGGAGCGGTTCCGCCGGTTCGTCGAGCCAGTATGAAGTTGTCGTCACCGCGCCCGATCGTAACCCCCTACCGCATCACCCCCCGGTAGAGCCCGTCGGCCTCGGAGACGAGACCGAGCAGCTCGAGCTCCGTCAATGCGGAGGCGACGCTCGACGCGGCGACGCCGGTGCGGCGCACCAGCTCGTCGACCGTGGCCGGCGCGTCGACGACCGCCGCGTGCACTGCCGCGAGCCGCGGCTCGTGCGGAACCGCGGCGGCGCTCGCCTGCCTCGGCTCCGCCAGGTCGACGCCGAGGACGTCGAGAACATCGGCGGCACAGGTGACGGGAATGGCTCCGAGGCGAAGGAGCGCGTTGGTCCCATGCGAGAGGTGGCTCGTGATCTCGCCCGGCACGGCGAAGACGTCGCGGCCCTCGTCGAGCGCGAGGTCGGCGGTGATCAGCGCGCCGCTCCGCTCACGCGCCTCCACGACCACCGTCGCGTCGGCGAGCCCCGCGACGATCCTGTTCCGTGCCGGGAACCGCCACGGCGCGGGCTCGACGCCGGGCGCGTACTCCGAGAGGATCAGCCCGTCCTCCGCGATACGTGCCGCGAGCTGGGCATGACGACTCGGATAGTCGCGGTCGACCCCGCAGCCGAGCACGGCGACGGTCGCGCCCGCCTCGAGCGCACCGCGGTGAGCGGCCGCGTCCACACCGCGCGCGAGGCCCGAGACCACCACGACGCCCGCGGCGGCCAGCTCGCGCCCCAGACGCGTCGCCACCCCGCTCCCGTAGGACGAGCACGCTCGCGCACCGACCACCGCGACCGACGGCCGCTCGAGCAGCGACAGCGGGGCGCCACCGCGCACGAACAGTCCGGGCGGCGGGTCGTGGATCGCCTCGAGGCGCGCCGGATACCCGGGCTGGGAGCGGCCGACCCAGCGCAGCCCACGAGCGGCGAGACGTGTCAGATACGACCGGCCGTCGAACTCGCGGGCGAAGCGGGCGTACTCGGCGTCGCGCGGCGGGGTGACGAGATGCCTTCCCGTCTCGGCGGCGTACGCGGCCAGCGTCAGCTCGTCCGCTGCGCTCACGCTGCGAGCTCCGGCGGCGGGCGGTAAGACAGCGCCTCCGAGACATGCTCAGGACCGATCCTCGGCGCGGCGGCCAGGGCGGCGACAGTGGCAGCGACCCGCGCGACGCGGGCGCGCCCGCGGCCGGAGAGCCCGAGCCGCTCCACCGCCTGCGTGAGGAGCACGGAGGCCGGTTCGTCCAGGTCAGGCGGGCCGGCAACCAGGCGCGCGCGTGCAGCCACGACCCGCTCTCTGACCGGCGCCGAGCGCTCCGCCGGCTCCCCGGCGAGCGCGACGCCGCGCGGCCGCGGAACGGCGAGCGCGAGGTCGAATCGGTCGAGGAGCGCACGCGAGAGTCGCTCCCGGTATCGCTCGACGCGCTGCGGCGTGCAGACGCAGGCAGCCGCGGGATCGCCGCGAGCCCCGCACGGGCACAGGTTCATCGTTCCGATCAACTGGAAGCGCGCGGGAAAGATCGCCCGACCCACGACGCGCGCGATGAATACGACGCCGTCCTCGAGCGGCTGCCTGAGCCCCTCGAGCACCGGCCGCGGGAACTCCGGCAGCTCGTCGAGGTAGAGCACGCCGCCGTGGGCGAGGCTCACCTCGCCCGGCCGCGGCCCCGATCCGCCTCCGAGGACGGCGGCCGCCGAGACCGCGTGGTGCGGCGCCCGGAAGGGCGGCACGCGGATGAGTCCCGAGGCGTGCGGCAGTGTTCCCGCAACCGAGTGGATCCGGGTCACCTCGAGGGCCGCGACGTCGTCGAGCGGCGGCAGGATGCCGGGCAGACGGCGGGCGAGCATCGTCTTGCCGGTGCCGGGCGGTCCGACGAGCAGTAGGTTGTGCCCACCGGCCGCGGCGATCTCGAGCGCCCGTCGCGCCCGCTCCTGTCCGCGCACGTCCGCGAGGTCGGGCGCGGCCGCCGCGTCAGGGGCCGCCTCTGCTGCGACTGCCTCGTCGCGCCCGCCGCCACCGCCGGCGGAACCGCTCAAGGGCGGGTCGCGCTCACCGCGGAGGTAGGCGACAGCCTCCGCGAGATGGCGTACTGCCACCGGCTCGACGCCGGCGAGCGCGACCTCGGACGCGGACTCGGCGGCGCAGACGAGGCGACGAAGCCCCGCCTTGCGCGCGCCCTCGGCGGCGACGAGCGTGCCGGGGACGGGACGCAGCCGGCCGTCGAGCGCCAGCTCGCCGAACGCCGCATGTCCCTCAAGCGCTCCGGGCGGAACCTGGTCGGATGCCGCGAGGACCGCGAGCGCGATGGGCACGTCGAAGCCCGATCCTTCCTTGCGGAGGCCGGCCGGCGCGAGGTTCACCGTGATCCGCTTGACCGGCCACTCGAGCTCGGCGGAGGTGATGCCGGAGCGGACGCGGTGCTTCGCCTCCTGGCAGGCGCGGTCCGCGAGCCCGACGATCGCGAAACTCGGCGTCCCGCGCTGGAGGTGCGCCTCGACCTCCACCCGACGCGGATCCAGGCCGACGAGGGCGTGCGTGACGGTGCGGGCGAGCACGTTGTCACCGTAGACGGCAAACCGTCACGTGTCCGTGCCGCATGTGTGACGAATGTGTGCCGAATCAGAATGCCGACGGAACGTGCTCGAGCCGGCCGTTGCGGTCGACGATCACGTCGAAGCGCACGTCGAGGCGCGCGAGGTCCGGATGCCGCGCGAGCCAGGATGCCGCGGCACGCCGCACGCGCCGCTCCTTCTCCGCCGTCACCATCTCGAGCGGGTCGCCGAAGCCGGGGCCGCTCTTGGACTTCACCTCGCAGAAGACGAGCGTGCTGCCGCGGCGGACGACGAGATCGAGCTCGTTCCCGGCGAGCCAGCAGTTCGAGTCGAGGATCCGGTAGAGCCGCCTGCGATACCAGCGGGCCGCCCGTGCCTCCGACTCGTGGCGCGGGAGGCCGGTGCCGAGGCGGCCGGTACCCATGCTGCCGGCGCCCGCGGCTCAGGCTTCGACCGGCTGCGGCAGATAGGCGCGTGCGCGCCACGAGCGGCGATGGATCTCGCACGGCCCCCGCTCGCGCACGATTCGCGTGTGGTCGGACGTGATGTAGCCGACGTGCGATCCGAACCCGTACGCCGGGTAGAGCGCGTCGGCCGTCTTCATGTAGCGGTCGCGAGTGACCTTCGCGACGATCGAGGCGGCGGCGATCGCGGCGCTCTTCGTATCGCCGTCGACGACGGCACGATGAGCCGGCGCCGACGCGCCCAGCCTGAAGCCGTCGACGAGACAGATGTCCGCCGGCTGGCACGCGCGCAAGGCGGCGCGCAGGCCATGGAGGTTGCAACGGTGCAGCCCCTCGCGGTCGATCACACCGGGCGGGTACACGTGCACCGAGACGCGCGTGGCACAGCCGACGACCGCGGCGTAGAGAACGTCGCGTGTCTCCGGATCCACCTGCTTCGAGTCGTTGAGAAGCGCGAGCGGCCGCACGCGGTGGTCGCGCAGCAGCTCGTAGTCGAACAGGACGCCCGCGACGACCAGCGGGCCGGCAAGCGGCCCCCGCCCGGCCTCGTCCGCGCCCGCCACGAACCGGCCGCCGAGGCTGCGGTCGAAGCGCAGCAGCCGCTTTCCGGTGCGCTTCACGGGCACCGGACGAGGATAGCCCGAGGGCAGGCGATGGTTGCCCGCGTGGACGAAACGTTGCGAACTCGTCACGCGGGCAGGACGCAGTCGACGGCCCGCCGACGCACGCGCGCGTGCCAGACTCCGTTCGACCGCCGCACCTCCAGCTCGTCGCACAGCTCCGGCCCGACGCGGACGTCGCAGATGAAGTCGGGCGTACGCGGGTTGATCCCGCCGATCCCGTTCGAGCAGGTGACGCGGCCCGTCAGCCCATGCCGCGCGGCGTAGCGCTTCGCCTCGACGAGCGCCCGCTGATGCGCCGCCGTACCGCACCCCGCGACGACGAGCGCGGCGGCGGCCGCGAGCGCCGCGGACCAGGCTGTCCTCAGACCTGGCGCAGCTCGCGCACGCGGGCCTTCTTGCCGACCTTCCCGCGCAGGTAGTAGAGCTTCGCCCGGTTGACGTCGCCGATCGCGGCGACCTCGATCTTGTCGATCTTCGGCGAGTGCAGCGGGAACGTCCGCTCGACGCCGACCCCGAAGGAGTTCTTCCGGACGGTGAACGTCTCGCGCGACCCCGCGCCCTGCCGCTTGATCACGATGCCCTCGAAGACCTGGATCCGCCGGCGCGAGCCCTCGATCACGCGGAAGTGCACGCGCACCGTGTCGCCGGCCTTGAAGCGTGGGACCTCGCGCAGCTGGCGACGTTCGATGTCCTGGATCGTCGTGCTCATGGCGAGGAGGGCCGGAGGCCGCGCGCCATGGTAGCGGAAACGCCCGCGGCTACTTGAACGAGATGCGGCTCGGCGGCCAGTAGATCGCGAACACCTCGCCGATGAAGTTCTTCCGCGGCACCGTCCCCCACTCCCGCGAGTCGCACGACGAGCTCCGGTTGTCGCCCATCATGAAGTAGTGGCCGGGCGGGATCTTGATCGGACCCATCGTCCGGTTGTCTCGACGCCCCGGTTTGACGTACGGCTCGTTCAGCTTCTTGCCGTTGATGTAGACGTAGCCGTCCTTCTCCGACCACGTCTCGCCCGGCAGGCCGATCAGCCGCTTCACGAACGTGCCGCCGGCGCCGCACCGCACCTGCGCGAGCGGCGGCGTCTTGAAGACGACGATGTCGCCGCGGTGCGGACTCCAGAGGTGGTAGCAGAACCGGCACGCGAGCACGCGGTCGGAGAAGCTCGCCTCGCAGCCGGGCTCGGGCCGCGCACACTGCAGCGTCGGCTCCATCGAGCTCGACGGGATCCGGTACGGGTTCACGATCCACGCCTTGATCGCGAGCACGATCGCGATCGCGCCGACGATCGTGACCAGCCAGTCGATCACGATCCGCCAGCCGCGAGGCAGGCCCCTCGTCAGGTAGTCGATCGGATTCCTCAACGGACGTGCTCCCTCCGCCAGCGGTCGATGCGTGCGTGATCCCCTGACAGCAGCACGTCCGGGACGCGCCACCCCCTGAACTCCGCCGGACGAGTGTAGTGGGGAAACTCGAGC